>Ga0187780_10001529_pt1 | contig 17468 bp, 13 predicted proteins | sample 1015_Q2_SP10_20__FD_132429 | JGI IMG/M metagenome (GOLD analysis project Ga0187780, IMG submission 132429) | Tropical peat soil microbial communities from peatlands in Department of Meta, Colombia - 1015_Q2_SP10_20_MG | ecosystem: Environmental > Terrestrial > Soil > Wetlands > Peat | place...
CGTTTCGTCCTCGATCCCCGCGGCTCGAGCGGCACGCTCATCGTGGCCGACACCGTCGCCCTGCTCGTCGCCGCCGCCGAGGCCGCCGTCGTCCAGGGGGCCGTGCACACGGCGCACCTCGGCGGTGTCGTCATCGTCAGCTTCTCGTCGCTGATCGTAAGGCTGCTGGGCTGCGTGCCGATCATGGTCGCCATCCTGGCGGTGTCGCACAACCGGCAGCACCTGCGCCGGCCCCTCGGCGTGCAGCTGAGCATCGTCACGCCGCTGCTCGCCATCGGCGCCGCACTGTGCATGTTGAGCTGGCACCTGATGCAGGGCGTCGGCCTCGTCATCGCGCCGCGCGACGACGCCATCCTCCTCATGTGCGGCTTCGGCATCGTGACGGTGACCGCGGCGCGCATGGCGTGCGAGGTGCCCCCCGTGGACGAGCTGGGCACGCGCACCAAGCGCGTGCTCGTGGTGGGCAGCGGCGTGGTGGCGGACCGCCTCATCGAATCGCTCACCATGGAGGGCGACGTGACCGTCGTCGGCTACGTCGACGACGACCCCCTCGACCCCTCCGGGTGCATCGGCAAGCTCTCGGACCTGGTGAACCGCTGCGACGAGCACCGCGTCGACCACGTGATCGTCGCCTTCTCGCGCTCGAGCTCCGAGGATCTGATCGAGGCATTGCGACCCATCCAAGGCCGGCTGCCGATCACGGTCGTCCCCCGGCTCTTCGACGTGCTGCCGGTCACGGCCAACCTCCACGACCTGGGCTCGGGCATGGCCGGCATCGGCGTGCCCACCGCCACGCTCGGGACCTTGCCCCGCATGATCAAGCGCGCCATGGACGTGGTAGGCGCGGGGACCGCGCTCGTCGTCCTCTCCCCTCTGCTCGTCGTCGTCTCGGTCCTCGTCCGCACCACCTCGCACGGCGGCATCCTCTACCGACAGGCGCGCGTGGGCTATCGCGGACAGAGCTTCAACGTCCTCAAGTTCCGCTCGATGTACGTCCAGCAGGCGACGGACGACCCCGCCCAGCTGAGCGGCACCGCCGCGGTGGGGCCCTTCCCCAAGCTCAAGGACGACCCCCGGGTCACGCCCGTGGGGCGCGTCATCCGCAAGACCAGCATCGATGAGCTACCGCAGCTGTGGAACGTGCTGCGCGGCGACATGTCGCTGGTGGGCCCACGGCCCTTCATCCCCAGGGACGCCGCCTTCATCAGCGGCTGGGCGCAGCGCCGGTACTCGGTCCGCCCCGGGATCACGGGGCTGTGGCAGGTGTCGGGTCGCAACAACCTGACGTTCGAGGAGATGTGCCGGCTCGACGGGCTGTACGTGTCCAGCTGGTCGGTGGGCCTCGATCTTCGTATTTTCGTCCGCACGCTGCGGGCCGTCGTGAGCTCGAAAGGTGCATTCTGATGATCAAGCGCAACGCCAACTCGGGGTCGGGCGGGCCCTGGTCACGTCGGCGCTTGCGGCTCCCATCACGGCACGGCGGCGGGCAGGACACCTCCAACGCGTGGAAGCGCCGGGGCTTGGGCCGTTCGTCGCAGTCCACGGCCGACGGGAGCGAGAACCCCTGGGCGCAGCGCCGGATCCGCCGGCAGCCCGAGGTCGCATCCGAGTCGAATGACGACCGCGTCTGGGAGGGGGTGGGTGCCGGGGCCAGCCTGCGCACCAAGGCGGCCGCCGGTCTGGCGGCAGTCGCCGTCGTCCTCGCCGTGGTCGGGTTCGTGATGCCATCGACCAAGCCGACCAACACGGCGCTGCCCACCATCTCGACCAGCACGCTCGCCCCGCGGACGGTGCAGACGCCGCCGGAGCAGATCATCATGGCGCCGCCGCCCACCACCACGACGACCGCGCCGGCCATCGCACCCGCCCCGCCGACCGCACCGGTGCGCACGTTCACCGTGGCCGCCACGCCCCCGGCGGCGCCCCCCGGACCGTGCACGGCCGACGACCTGACCGTCACCACCACCACCGACGCCCCGTCGTACAGCCCGGGGAGCCAGGTCGTGGTGACTTCGATCCTCCACTTCGTCCACACCTGCGTGTTCACGCCGGCGAACCCGCCCTCGGGGACCTGCCCTGCGGCGATCACCATCAGGGACTCGAACGGCAACCAGGCATGGCCGGCGAAGGGCGCCTCCGTGACCTGTGCCGACCTGCAGGGCGGGACCTTCAGCCAGGGCAGCACGCAGAGCGTGACCATGACCTGGGACGGCAACGAGTACTCGCCGTCGACGGGCTCGACCCCCGCGCCCGCCGGCGCCTACAGCGCCACAGGAGCCTGGTACTGGTCGAGCGACGGCCAGCCCCTGTCGCAGAGCACGACCTTCACCATCTCCTAAAGGCCGCGTTCTCCTGGCGGCCGCGTCCCTTGGGGCGGCGTCGAGCAGGCTCAGCGCGTCGATCCGGTGGCCACGGCGTAGTCGATGGCGCCCCAGAGGCCGGCTCGTGCGTCGGGGTGGGCCGTCTCCTCGATGAGCAAGCGCGCCTGGGCCCGGCGGCTGCGGCCGAAGAGCAGCGCCCGGCCTTGCTCGGTGACCACGGCCGAGTGCTGGAACGAGGTCACCGGCTCGGTGAGGCGGGGCACAATCGTCGACGTGGCGCTCTTGTCGTGCCACGAGGGCAGGGCGATGACCGCGTGCCCGCCGTCGGAGTGCAGCGCCCCGACGACGAAATCGGGCTGTCCACCGAAGCCCGAGTAGATCCGCCCGCGCACGAAGCTGGCGTTCGCCTGGTCGAAGAGGTCGACCTGCAGCGCGGTGTTGAGCGAGCACATCTTGGGGTGCGACGCGATGGTGACGGGGTCGTTGACCGTTTCGGTGCGCAGCACACGCACCCGGGGATTGCAGTCCACGAACCCGTAGAGGTCGGGGGAGCCGAAGAGGAAGGTGGTGACGATGGGCCGGTCCGGGTCCAGCGCGCCCGCATGCTCGAGCTCGAGGATCCCGTCGGAGATGGCCTCGGACCACACTCCGACCCCGCGCAGCCCGTGCAGGGAGGCGAGCACGGCATCGGGGATCTCGCCGATGCCCACCTGGATCGTCGAGCCGTCCTCGACGAGGCCGGCCACGCCCGAGCCGATGGCGGCCGTGCGCTCGCTCACGGGCCGACGTGCCGGTGACGCCAGCTCGACGTCCACCTCGATCGCCACGTCGACCGCCTCCACCTCCAGCTCGCCGTCCCCGTGCGTGTAGGGCATGTGGGGGTTGAGCTGGGCCACGACCAGCCCGCCGCGGGCCCGGGCGCGCTCGATGGCGGCGGGGAGGATGTTGACCTCGGTGCCGAGCGAGACCTTGCCGTCGCGCGGTGTGGAGGTGTGCACCAGCACCACGTCAGGCGGGCGGGCCACGTCGAAGAGCCTGGGCACGAACGACAGGCGGATCGGCAGGTAGTCGAGGTTCGGCAGGTCGCGCATAGCGGGGCCGACGAACGGCGTCTCGGGGACGACGCCGGGCCGGGTGGGGACCCCGTCTTGGGCGTTGAGGGCGAAGACCCGGTAGCACTCCACTGCCGCGTCGAACAGCTCGACCAGGCGGCCCGGCGTGGCGAAGTTGCCGCTCACCACCGCCCGCGGCTCGGCGTAGGGCAGGGCCCCGAAGCGGTTCTCCAGCTCGTGCTCGCTGACGATCTCCATGGGCGTGTGCCGATCCGTCCCCTCGATCCTGCGCCGGCCCGCCCCGTCAGTCTTGCTCGGGCACGAGGGTCGGGGTCGAGCGGTTCAGCGTCTGGCCGGTGAAGAACGGCCTGCCCCAGATGCGCCACAGCAGCATGCACACCACGCCGATGGCGGCGGCCACGAAGAACACCAGGAACACGCCGCCGATGTACCAGTGCGGCCAGAAGGGCATGAGCCAGGACGTGTAGCTGTTGCCGCTGGCCACGTCCCAGTCCTGCCAGAGGCTCCAGACCATGGCGAAGTAGAGCATGATCCCGCCGAGCAGCGGGATGATCCCCTTCATCCACAGGTCACGGGTGCTGCGGGTGAGGACCTTGCGGTAGTACCACACGCACTCGAACCCGGTCAGGCCGTAGTAGAAGGCGATGAAGATCCCGATGGCGGTGACCGAGTCCTTGATGATGTTCACGCCGTTCAGGTAGTTCATCGCCGCGTACATCACCGCCGAGATCGCGCCCATCGTCAGTGTGGCGACGGTGGGGATCATGTTGGCCCGGTGCATCTTGGCGAACTGGCTGGGGATCGCCTTGTACACCGCCATCGACAACGCGGTGCGGGCCGTGGGGAGGATCGTGGTCTGGGTCGAAGCGGCGGCCGAGGTGAGGACCATGAGGACCAGCAGCTTCACCATCAGGGGTCCGATGCCGCTGGACCCGAACACGGCATGGCCGAGCGAGTAGAAGATGTCGCCGTAATTGTTCGGGTTGGCCAGCCCGAGGCCCTTGGTCCCCACGCCGGCGAAGGCCTGGGCGGCCAGGGTGACCACGAAGTAGACGGCGAGCAGGATCACGGTGGAGATGATCCCGGCGAGGCCAGGGAGCCGGTGCTTGTCCTTGGTCTCCTCGTTGATGGACAGGGACGTGTCCCAGCCCCAGTAGATGAAGAGCATGAGCAGGAGGCCGCTCATGAGGGCGGCGAAGGAGACGTTGAGGGGGTTGAACCAGGACCAGCGCGGCACGATGTGGGAGGCCGGGGCGTTGCCGGTGAGCACCCGGACCAGCGCCACGACGGCGAAGACGATGAGGATCGCGATCTCGGTGCCGAGCAGGATGCGCTGGAGCCTGGCCGACAGCTCGATGCCCTGGTAGCAGACGTAGGTCATCAGCCCGATGAACACGACCCCGACCAGCAGGACCCACCCGCTGGAGGGGTTCGTGCCGATGCCGTACTTGCCGAAGAGGAGGAACACGTACTGGCCCGTGACCTGGGCCAGGCTGGCCATGACGAGGACGTCGGAGGCGATGATCCCCCAGCCCCCCAGCCAGCCCGTGGTGGGACCGAAGGCCCGCGTCCCCCAGGTGAACGTGGTGCCGCAGTCGGGGTCGGCCTTGTTCAGCTCGCTGTAGCCGATGGACACGAACAGCATGGGGACGAACGCGGCCACCACGACGAGGGGCGACAGCACGCCGATGACGACCGCGATGAGCCCGATGGTGGCGGCCAGCGAGTAGGCGGGGGCCGTCGAGGCGACGCCGATGACGATGTTGGAGACGAGGCCGATGGCCCCGCCCTTGAGGCCCTTCTCGGCCGGGGCCTGCGCGGGCGAGAGACCGGTGCCCGAGGTGTCGATCGCCGTCATGGCCCCTCCGTCTTTGTCCGCCCGTGGGGCCCTGGCGTCCGGCGGGGCTGGCCACCGACGGCCCATGCGGCGTCGCTCCCCGCGAGCGCGGACCCGACGTTGCTCACGCTTCCGACGCTACGGCCGGGCACCCCTCCGCCTGTAGGGTCGAAGAGCCCATTCCGCGCGCGCCTCGGTCACGATCTCCCAGGTGGCGGCCCTCGGGCGGCGCCTGCCTCGCCGGGGAGGCGCTAGCCCTCGATGTGGCTCATGACGTGCTTGACGCGCGTGTAGTCCTCGAACCCGTACGCCGAGAGGTCCTTGCCGTAGCCCGAGTGCTTGAAGCCGCCGTGGGGCATCTCCGCCACCAGCGGGATGTGGGTGTTGATCCACACGCAACCGAAGTCCAGGCGCTTGGCCATGCGCATGGCCCGCCCGTGGTCCCGGGTCCACACCGAGGAGGCCAGTCCGTACTCGACGCCGTTGGCCCAGGCGACCGCCTGGTCCTCGTCGTCGAAGCGCTGCACGGTGATCACCGGGCCGAACACCTCCTCCTGGACGATGGTGTCGTCCTGGCGCAGGTCGGTGACCACGGTGGGCTCGAAGAAGTAACCACGCTCGCCGATGCGGTGCCCGCCGGCGGCCACCGAGGCGTGGCCGGGGAGCGAGTCGACGTAGCCGCTCACCCGGCCGAGCTGGTCGACGTTGTTGAGCGGCCCGAAGTCGGCGTCGAGGTTGTCGGGACCCCCCACGGTCTGCCCCGAGGCCTGCTCGACCAGGGCCGCCACGAAGTCGTCGTGGATCCGGGGACCGGCCAGCACCCGGGTCGCCGCCGTGCAGTCCTGCCCGGCGTTGAAGTAGCCGGCCATGGCGATGCCCTCGGCCGCCTTGGCCACGTCCGCGTCGTCGAAGACGACGACCGGGGCCTTGCCGCCGAGCTCGAGGTGGACCTTCTTGATGTCCTGGGCGGCGCTGATGGCGACTTCGCGTCCCGCCCGCACGCTGCCCGTGATCGAGACCATTTGCGGCACGGGGTGGGCGATCAGCGCCCGGCCGGTCTCCCGGCCGCCGAGGACGACGTTGAAGACGCCGGGGGGCAGGAACTCGGCGGCGATCTCGGCCATGAGGACCGTGGTGACGGGGGTGGTGTGGGCGGGCTTGAGCACCACGCTGTTGCCGGCGGCGATGGCGGGGGCGAACTTCCACACCGCCATCATCATCGGGTAGTTCCACGGTGTGACCTGGGCGCACACCCCGATGGGCTCACGGCGGACGAACGAGGTGAAGCCGGCCATGTACTCGGCGGCCGAACGCCCCTCCAGCATCCGGCACGCCCCCGCGAAGAACCGGATCTGGTCGACCATGGGGGGGATCTCCTCCGACAGCGTGAGCCCCCGGGGCTTGCCGGTGTTCTGACACTCGAGCTCGACGAGCTCCTCGGCGCGCGCCTCGATGGCGTCGGCGATGCGGAAGAGGGCCAGGCTCCGCTCCGATGGCGTGGTTTCCCGCCACCGCTCGAAGGCCTCCGCGGCCACCCCCATGGCGTGGTCGACGTCCTCTGCGCCCGAGTGGGGCATGACCGCGAAGGCCTCGCCCGTCGAGGGGTCGACGACCTCTTCGGTCTCGGCCTCCTTGGTGTCGAGGTAGGCCCCGCCCACGAAGTTCCGCAGCACGCGCCGGTCAGCTGTCACGACGGCTCTCCTTCCCCCTGGCCCGAGTCAAACACTCGCATCCGGCGACAGGGTCGGCAAGGGACCCCGGCGCCGCGCAGCGGGCCAACGGACCTTTTCCCCTGTCGCCACGCGCACCGCTCGCACAGAATTCAACGGGCCCGGAGATATCGCCCGGCGACAGGACGGGTGGACCAGGGCACCGGGGATCGAAGGCACCGGGGATCGAAGGCACCGGGGATCGAGGAGGCCGTCATGCGCGTGCTGTTGGTCGGAGCAGGTGGGGTGGGGACGGCGTTCGCCCGCACGGCGGCGCGCCGGGGGACCTTCGAGCACGTCGCCGTGGCCGACCACGACGTGGGCAGGGCGCAGCGCGCCGCCCAGGCGGCCAGCGACCGCTTCAGCGCCTTCGCCCTCGACGCCGCCGACGAGAAGGCGGTGGCCGACCTGCTGCGCGCCGAGCGCTGCGACGTCCTCTTGAACGCCGTGGACCCCCGCTTCGTGATGCCGCTGTTCCGAGGGGCGCTGGCTGCCGGCGTGACCTATCTCGACATGGCCATGTCGCTGTCCCACCCGCACCCCACCGACCCCTACAACCAGACCGGGGTCATGCTGGGCGACGAGCAGTTCGCCATGGCCGAGCTCTGGGAGGACCGTGGGCTCCTGGCGCTGGTGGGGATGGGCGTGGAGCCGGGCCTCGCCGACGTCTTCGCCCGCTATGCGGCGGACTCCCTCTTCTCGCAGATCGACGAGATCGGCGTGCGTGACGGGGCGAACCTGTGGGTGGAGGGCTACGACTTCGCCCCCACCTTCTCGATCTGGACGACCATCGAGGAGTGCCTCAACCCGCCGGTCGTGTGGGAGAAGGACCGGGGGTGGTTCACCACTGAGCCCTTCAGCGAGCTGGAGGTCTTCGAGTTCCCGGCGGGGATCGGGCCCGTCGAGTGCGTGAACGTGGAGCACGAGGAGGTGCTCCTCGTGCCTCGCTGGATCAAGAACGTCAACCGGGTGACCTTCAAGTACGGCCTCGGCGAGGAGTTCATCGGCGTGCTCAAGACCCTGCACAAGCTCGGGCTCGACTCGACGGCGCCGGTGGACGTCGACGGGGCCAAGGTGTCACCGCGCGACCTCGTGGCCGCCTGCCTGCCGGACCCCGCGGAGCTCGGCGACAACATGCACGGCGTGACCTGCGCCGGCACGTGGGTGACGGGCACGGGCAAGGACGGCGCCCGTCGCGAGGTCTACCTGCACCACGCGGTGGACAACGCATGGTCGATGCGCGAGTTCGGGTCCCAGGCGGTGGTGTGGCAGACCGCCATCAACCCCGTGATCGCGCTCGAGCTGCTCGACGCCGGCGCCTGGTCGGGTGCCGGGGTGCTCGGGCCTGAGGCCTTTGCGCCGGAGCCCTTCCTCGAGCTGCTCAACGAGTCGGGCGCCCCCTGGGCGTGCGACGAGCGCACGCCGCGCTGACCGTTCCCGCCACGCGGCGGGCCGCGCCGGTCTCGAGGCCTGCCTCAGTGCTGCGGGCAGCTCCTGCTGCCGCCGCCGAGCAGGCCGTTGACCAGGCCGCCCACCACTCCGAGCAGCCCTCCGTTGGAGCCGTTCGAGCACGACGAGCTGGAGCCGCTGGCGCCGGACCCCGTGGTGCCCGACCCGGTCGACCTGCCGCCGGTGGTGCCGCCGGACCCGCTCCCGGTGGTGCCGCCGCCGGTGGACCCGGTGCCGGCCGGGCCACCACCGCTCCCCGTGGACCCGGTGCCCGTGGACGTGGTGCCGCCGCCGGTGGACCCGGTGCCGGCCGGGCCACCACCGCTCCCCGTGGACCCCGTGCCCGTGGACGCCGTGCCGCCGGCCGGGACCCCGCGCTGTCCCGTGCCCGATCCGGTCGATGCGCCCGTGGCGCTGGCGCCGATCGAGCCGGCGCCCGTCGGCGATCCGGGGGACGACCCCGCGCTCCCCGAGCTCGACGGCGACGCCGTCCCCGCCGAGCTCGACCCCGCACGCGGGGCGCCTGCCTGTCCCGCGGCGTCCGAGGCGCCACCCGTGGCCGGGTCGCCGCCCTGCGCGCCGCGCCGGCCATGGGAGGCTCCCATGGTCAGGCCGAGCACGAGGAGCACCGCGGCCACCGACCCCACGGCCGCCAGCACGCCGCGCCGGCGCCACCAGGCCGCCGCGGTGAGCTCGTCGGCCACCACCCGCTCGGTCCCGTCCAGCCGGTGCGCGGCCAGCTGCAGCAGACCGCGCGCGGTGCGGGCGTCGGTGGGGTACCGCAAGGCCACCCACGTGAAGGTGGGGGCGCCGAGGTCCGCGGTGCGCTGGGTCAGTGCCGTGGCGTCACGCTTGGCCTTGCCGGGGAGGATGGCGGCGACGTGCGAGAGTCCCGCCGAGTGCAGCGACTCGGCCGGCCCCAGTGCCGCCGTGAAGGCTGCGCCGAGATCGGCCACATCGGCCGCCGAGGGCACCGGCGCGTACCCGGCGCGGGCCGCGCCGCCCGGGCGCGCCAGCAGCAGGGTGAAGGGCGTGCCGCTGTGCTCGGCACGACCGATGACGTCGGCCAGCGCGTTCTCCACGGGGACGAGCGTCGTCTCCCCGACGGGGACGCCGGCCGGGCGTGGCGCACCGGCGTTGGTGGTGGCGAGGACGATCGGCGCCACGGGTCCCGGGACGGGGGCGTGCGGCGGGACCGCGCCGCCGGCGCCAACGGCCTCCCCCAGCTGGTCGGCGCCCACCGGCCGGGTGCCGGCCAGGATCGAGCGGACGACGTCGGGGCCCGGGACACCCTGGCAGACGGTGTCGTGCACGGCTGACGGCGCCCCGTCGGCGGCCAGGATGGACCGGATCACGTCCGGGCTCGGGCCGCGCATGCCCTGCTGCCCCGGCAGGAGCGGCCCCCCGGCCGGCGCGCCGGCCGGCGCCCAGCTCGCCGGTCGGCCCGCCGGGCCGGAGCCCGCATTCCCCGCACCATCCCCGTGATCTGCCTGCGTCGGGAATTCCACCCGAGGCACCTCCCCCCAGAGACCCCAGATACCCACGATTAGTGGTTCTCCACGCGCTAATCGTGACGATCTGCACCATACGACAGGTTGTACGCATTTAGCAACAAGCGCTCAACCAGGGACAACGCGGAATCAACCCTGGTCATGGCGATGAAATCCCACACAAAGAGAACAAGTGATTTCTCTGCGTGCGTAAGCCGAGGTGAGCGCGGCCGTGGCGCGTCGGCGGGGACGGGGGCTGGAGGCCAGAACCCGCCGACGACCAGGGACGACGTCAGCCCGAGCGGGCCAGCGACAGCGTGTCGAGGAGCCGCAGGAGCCGGCGGTCGTGCGGGTACGTCAGGGCCCGGCGGGCCACGTCGAGCTGGAGCCAGCAGAGGTCGTCGACCTCGTCATTGGCGACGAACGACCCCTCGACCACCTCCATCAGGAAGTAGGTGACCTCCTTGGGGCGGCCCCGCCGGTCGGCGTACTCGGTGGTGCCCACCACGTCGAGGATCCGGCAGGCGAAGCCGGTCTCCTCCTCGACCTCCCGTAGGGCGCAGGCCACGAGCGTCTCCCCCGGGTCCAGCTTGCCCTTGGGCAGCGACCAGTCGTCACGGGGTGCCGGGCGGTGCACCACGGCGACCTCCCCGCGGCGCGACGACGACTCGCGCAGGAGGATGCCGCCGGCGGCGAGGACGGTGTCGAGCGGCGGTCTGCGCCGGCTGCGGGATCGGGACGTGCCCACGTGGGGCGAAGTTAGCGCCGGCCAGGTGCCGGACCGGGGATATCCGCAGTCGGCCGGTCTGGTGCGCAGTCGAGCGCCGAGCGCCGACCGGCAGCGGCGGCGATAGCCTCGGCGCATGCCCCCTTCCCCGGTCGCGCCCGGTGACGTCGAAGTCGAGTGGCAGCTCGACGCGCTGGACCTGCGCCCCGTGGAGCGGTGGCTGGCGGACCTGCCCGCACTCCCCGAGGAGCCGGGCGGGGTCCTGGCGCCCGTGCTCGAGGTGGTGGCCCGGCCGACGAGACGGCTCACCGACACCTACATGGACACGACGGACTGGCGGGTGGGGCGCTCCGGGTTCTCGCTGCGGATGCGTCAGCGCGCCGGACACCGCCAGGTGACGCTCAAGGACATGTCGCCGGCGGCCGCGGCGGGGCTGCGCCGGCGCGTCGAGATCACCGAGGCGCTCGGCGCCGACGGCCTCGACGCGCTGGGCGACGGCGGGCCCGTGGGCCGCCGCCTGCACGCGCTGGTGGGGACGCGGCACCTGGAGCCGGTCATCGAGGTCCGCACCCGGCGCCGGCCCTTCGACCTGCGCGTCGCCCACGAGAGCGTGGCCGAGATCGCGCTGGACGAGTCCGTCATCTCGGTGAGCGACGGCGGCCGGCCGGTGCGGCTCCGGCGCGTGGAGGTCGAGGTCTCGCCCGCGTGGGTGGAGACGCTCGGACCACTCGTCGAGCGCCTGCGCACCGACTGCGGGCTCCAGCCCGCCACCTTGTCCAAGTTCGAAGCCGGGTTGCTGGCGGCGGGGCTGCGCATGCCCGCCCCGCCCGACCTCGGCTCCACGGCGATGACCCCCAGCCCGACCGTGGGCGACGTCGCCTATGCGGTGCTCCGCCGCAACGTGGGCGCCATGCTCGCCCACGAGCCCGGCACCCGCCTCGGTGAGGACGTCGAGGAGCTCCACGACATGCGCGTGGCCACCCGGAGGCTGCGCGCCGCCCTGGCCATGTTCGCCGAGGCGCTGCCCGTCCGGGCCCAGCACTTCCGGGTCGAGCTGGGCTGGTTGGCCGACGCGCTCGGTGGGGTACGCGACCTCGACGTGCAGCTCGAGCGGCTCGCCGGCTGGACCGCCGAGGTCCCCGAGGAGGACCGTGCGTCGCTCGACGAGCTCGCCGCTCTCCTCGAAGGCGAGCGCGACCGGGCACGTGAGACGCTGCTCGCCGCACTGGAGTCGCGCCGCTACGAGCGGCTGGTGTCGGGCTTGACGACGTTGCTGCGTCAGGGACCGAGTCGCCGCTCTGGGGTGGCCATGACCCCGGCGGCCATCGCCGTGCCCGGTCTGGTCCAGGCCCGCCACGCGGCGGCGGTCAAGGCGGCACGTCGGGCGCGCCGAAGCGGCATCGCCACGGACTTCCACCGGCTGCGCATCCGCGGCAAGCGGCTGCGCTACGCGCTGGAGTTCGTCTCTGAGGTCTACGACGGTCAGACCGTCCGCTACGTGCGCAAGGTGGTGGCGCTGCAGGACGCGCTGGGCCTCATGCAGGACGCGCAGGTCGCCGCGGCGCGGCTGCACGCGCTGGCCACCGCCAGGGACTCGACCCTGTCGGCGACGACCGTCTTCACCATGGGGGGAATCGCCGAGCGCTACCGGGAGGAGAGCGAACGACTCCTCCGCAACCTGCCGGACAAGGTGGCGGTCCTTCGCGGGCCGGACTGGCACAAGTTCGTCGCCCTCATGGAACGCCGGCGGGCGGAGCACGAGGCGGCGACTCCCTGGCCGCCGGTTCGCCGGGCGCGTCCGCTGCCGGCCACGGCCGAGACGCCAGCGAGCGGGGCCGCGTTCTCCACCTCGGCCTCCACGGTGCTGCCCGAGACGGTGCCGCGCCCGATGACACCCACCACCGGCGGCAGCGTCACCGGCGGCAGCGTCACCGGCGACGGCAGCGTCACCGGCGGCGCGGGTACCGACGCGGACCCGGGCAGCGGAGGCGATGGCGATGGCGATGCGGGGGCGGCCGGCGATCGGTCGCCCACCGGGGGAGCCGACTCGGGTGCACCCGCCGATGCGGGCCTCCACCTGCGCACCGTCCCCGGGCCACGGGACTCGCGGACGGGCAGCTAACGCCGGCCGCCTGCGGCCCCGGCCGGGCGGTGGGCGGCGACCGCAGAGGGACGGGCACGTCCCCGGAGGGGGGGAGGCACGGAAGACGCGCGACACGCTCCCTGCCCGGCCGCCGCGCACCGCCCGACCAGGACGGCGCGACCTGTGGTCCCCGGCCCCGCACACGAGCCGGGGACCACGGACCAGCGGGCACGTCGCCGACGTCGTGCCCGTTGGTCCGTGACCACGAAGGTCACGGTACCCAAGCCAGGTGAACGGGACGCGACGAGACCAATGACTTCAGGCGAACCTTTCGCGATCGCTCCGCAACCTTTCGCGATCACCTCCGACGCCGGGCCGACGTCTTGCGCGCCGATGAATTCGTGCCCCGTTCACCTTGGCGTGACCGTCGGGAAACGTGGCTCCCGTACCCTCGCACGCGGTGGGCACTCTCTCGACACCGTAGGAGGGGCATCCGTGCGCATCTCCCTTCACACCCTGTCCGACATGGTCCGGCGGCTCAGCGGGGCCGGCGCGCTGCGCAATGCCCGGGGTGAGGTCGTGGGTGCCGCCGAGAGCGTGTTCGACCTGGAGTCCCAGCTGCGCCGGGTCGCCGACCCAACGCCGCCGCGCCGCGCCGCCTGAGGCTCCCGCCTGAGGCTCCCGCCTGAGGCTCCCGCCGGAGGCACCCGCCGAGGCTCCCGCCGGAGGCACACCGGGCCCGCGGCGACCGGCCGCCGGGCGGTCCGCCGGCCGCCACTCGGTAGGATCGGCACCGTGACCGACGGTTTCCACCCGCCCGTGGAGGAGTACCTCGAGACGATCCAATCGCTCACCGAGGAGGGCGTCCCGGTCATCCAGGCGCGCATCGCCGAGCGCCTCGGGCGCTCCGCCCCATCCGTGTCCGAGATGCTCGATCGCCTGACGGCGGACGGCTACGTGGAGCGGGCCGGGCGCTCGATCACGCTCACCGACCAAGGGCGCGCCCTGGCCGACAGCGTGATCCGCAAGCACCGCCTGGCCGAGCGCCTCCTGGTCGACGTGATCGGGCTGCCGTGGCACAAGGCGCACCTCGAGGCGGGCCGCTGGGAGCACGTGATCTCCGACGAGGTGGAGACCCGTCTCGTGGCGCTGCTCGGCAATCCCACGACGTGCCCGCACGGCAACCCGATCCCGGGTTCCGGCGGGGGCGACGGCGCGGGCGAGTCCCAGGTGAGCCTGGCGCAGGTCGAGGCGGGCGAGACCGTGCGCCTCGAGCGCATCACCGAGGAGGTCGAGTTGGACATGGCCTCGCTCGCCTACCTCGACGAGCACGGGTTCGTTCCCGGGCGCTCGGCGCTGGTGCGCACGCGTGCGGCCGACGGCACGCTCACGCTGGAGGTGGACGGCTCGCCGCTCGCCATCGAGCCGACTCTCAGCCAGCAGCTGTTCGTCGCCGTCGGCTGATGACGCCGGCGGAGGCCTGGCCCGCGGCGCGCAGCCTCGGGGGCGGCAAGGCCCGGGCGGCCACCGCCTTCCTCGGGGCCGGACGGCACCTCGCACCGCAACTGCGCGCCGAGGCCGCACGGCGCGGCCAGCCCGTCCCGAAGGTCCGCCTCCCGTCCTGAGGGAAAGGTCCGGCCGAGCCCTGGGGCGTCGCCCCTATCGCACGCCGGTGGCGGTGCTCAGGTCGGTGGCGGTCCAGGGATGGCCGCCTGAGCTCGTGTCGACGTAGTACATCAGGTCGCCGCCGGTGCTCCAGGCGAACACGTTCAGTTGGTCTCTCCCGCTGCCCGGGCCTTCCGCAGAGCTCGCGTCTCCGGTGATCGCACCCCCGCCCGCGGCACCGGCACTCAGGTCGTAGGCGTTCCAGGGATGGCCGCCGGCATCGTCGTTCACGTACTCGGTGAGCTGGCCCGCCGGGGTGTCGACGTACAGGTGCACGAACCTGTCGAGGCAGTCCGCGAACGTGAGGCTCGGCGTGCCGGTGACCGGCCCGCCGCCGCCGGCGCCGGCGCTCAGGTCGTACGCGTTCCAGAGGTGGCCGCCGACGTCGTCGTTCACGTACTCGGTGAGCAGGCCGATCGGCGTGGTGACGTAGACGTGGATGAGCCCGTCCCCGCCACAGGGTGTGTCGAGGAGGAACCCCACCGGCGAACCGCCCACGGGCCCGCCGCCGCCGGCACCGTAGCTCAGGTCGTAGGCGTTCCACAGATGCCCACCCGTGTTGTTGTCCACATATTCGACTAGGTCACCGCCCTTCGTACGTGCGTAGACATGGATGAACGTGTCGTTCAGGGTGTAGGACTCGAACGCTGTCGCATCCCCGGCGATCGGTCCGCCCGTGCCGGCGCCGTAGCTCAGGTCGTAGGCGTTCCACGCATGACCGTTCGCGTTGTCGTGCGCGTACTCGGTGAGCTGCCCGGACGGGGTATCGACGTACACGTGCGGAGTGTTGTCGTAGTAGTCGTAGGCGACGGCGGGCTTGCCGACGATGGGTCCACCCCCACCGGCCCCCGCGCTCAGGTCGTACGCGTTCCAGAGGTGCCCGCCGACGTTGTTGTTGACGTACTCGACAAGGTCGCCCGCCGGCGTGCGGACGTAGACGTGGATGTAGGGGTCGGTGGAGATGAAGCAGCATCCGTACTCGGCGATCGGGTTCGAGGCGATCAGCCCACCACCCGGCGCCCCGGCGCTCAGGTCGTACGCGTTCCAGAGATGTCCGCCGACGTCGTCGTTCACGAATTCGACGAGATGACCGTTGGCCGTCTGCACGTAGTCGTGGGTCAACCCGTCCACGTCCCAGGTGACCGTGGCACCGTCGCTGCCGCTGGCGGGGAAGTAATTGGAGGCCGCGCTCCAGTGTGGATGCGACGCGGTCCTCGTGGCCGTACCCAGGGCCACCGCCAGGGCCAGGACGAGCACGACGGCCACGACAGCGGCCACAACGCGATGCCAAACGATCCGATGTGTCATCAGCCCTCCGCTCGCCCGCCCGACGCCCATCGGCCCGGGTCGTGGGGGAACGATATGACAGGGGGCTCGCGACGGCAACGACCGTCCCGACCTCGGCCGCTAGGGCCGGGCGACCAGCTGCGCGGCCTCGTAGGCGCGAAGGCGCTCGAACTCGGCGCGCAGCGAGTGGCGCCGGGCACGGTCGTTTGCCAGATTCACCAGCTCATAGGGATCCGCGTCGAGGTCGTACCACTCGTGGTCCTGGTCGTCGAAGTCGCTGTCGATGCCGAAGAGCTTGTCGCCGGGGTCCCTGCCCCACAGGCCGGTGGAGGGCTTGCCCCCGCCCACGCCGTAGTAGCGCGCGTACTTCGTCCGCCCGTCGAAGAAGCCGCGCAGCGCGTAGCGCACGCCGTTGAGCCGCTCCGTCTGCGCCGAGTCCTGGGCGAAGAGGACGTAGTCGCGCACCGACGTGTCCGGGTCCGCCAGCACCGGTGCGAGGTCGACGCCCTGCAGGGTGGGCCGACCGTCGGCGTCCCGCACGGCCGAGGGGTCCACGCCCCCCAGCGCACAGATGGTCGCGGCGAGGTCCACGTGGGTGGCGAGCGCAGGGGTGTGCGTGCCCGGACGGGTCGTGCCCGGGACCCGGACGTACATGGGCACCCGCATGATCTCCTCGTAGACGAAGGGCCCCTTGGAACGAAGGCCGTGGCTGCCGCACATGTCGCCGTGGTCCGAGGTGAAGATGATCACGGTGTCCTCCCAGGCGCCGCTCTCCTCCAGGGCGCCGAGCACGGTCCCGAGGGAGCGGTCGGCCAGGCGGTGCAGCTCCACGTAGTAGTCGAGGTGACGCAGCCACGAGGCGGTGTCCGTGGGGTCGATGTAGCCCCAGAGCCCGTGCTGCTGGTCGTAGCGCCACTGCCGATGGGCCTCGGGCTTGGTGTGGAGGTCGTCGTGGAAGTTGGCCGGCAACTCGTCGCACACGCGCTCGTAGCCGTGGCGGTAGACGGGGAGCGGGTCGTCCTCCTTCCACGCCGCCATCTCGAGGACCTGGCGGATCTTCGCCACCTCCTCGGGGTGCCGATCGGCGTAGCCCGGCTGGTCCACGGGGAACCACATCACGTCGTGGGGGTTGACCAGGGCCACGGTGAGGAACCACGGCGCGCCGTCGTGCGGCGCCCCGACGTCGGCCTGAGCACCGGGCCCGCCGCCGGTGCCGGGTGGCGGCGTCGCACGGCGCCGGAGCCAGTGGGCCGCGTTCTCGGCGATGATCGGGTCGAAGTGCACCCCGGTGCCGGCCCAGCCCATGAAGTGGCGGTCGTTGCCGTCCCAGTCGGCGAACCCGTAGGCCTCCATGTCGGGGGACACGGCATGCGAGAGGTGCCACTTGCCGATGTACGAGGAGCGGTACCCCGCGCCCCGCAGGATCGACCCGAGCGTCGGGATCACGGGGTCGAGCTCCACGTGCTCGGGCATGATCACGTTGTCGACCACGCCGTGGCCGGGAAGGTACCGGCCGGTGAACAGGCTCGCCCGGCTCGGGGAGCACGGCGACGAGTGCGTGTAGTACCGGGTGAACTCGAGCCCCTCGGCCATGAGACGCTCGCGCCATGGCAGCGACACGCCCCCGGGCAGCCAGTCGCGCTGGCGCTCCTGGTCGGAGACCACGAGCAGGATGTTGGGCCGCCGCGTCGCTCCCCCGTCCCGCTGCACGCCCGAGACCGTACCGCCTGGCGGAGCCGCACCACTAGGGTCGGCGCCGTGTCCACGTTCATCACCCGCTTCGACACCAGCGGCACGGGCGTGCGCCTGGCGGTCAAGGACCTGATC
>Ga0187780_10001531_pt1 | contig 17467 bp, 17 predicted proteins | sample 1015_Q2_SP10_20__FD_132429 | JGI IMG/M metagenome (GOLD analysis project Ga0187780, IMG submission 132429) | Tropical peat soil microbial communities from peatlands in Department of Meta, Colombia - 1015_Q2_SP10_20_MG | ecosystem: Environmental > Terrestrial > Soil > Wetlands > Peat | place...
CTCGGCGCAAGCGGGCCGGCCGCTTTCGCCGGACAGATTCTCGATGCCGACACGCTGTTTCGCAACGACGGAAAGGCCACCTTCGCCACGCCGGGTGCGCTCGCCACCACGCAGGGCCAGGGCGCATACGACCTGGAATCTCTGCTCATTCACGAGCTGGGCCACTGGTTCGGTTTCGACCATTCGGCCGTGTGGCGTGCGGTGATGTTTCCGTTTGCTCCGCCGCCCGGCCAGTTTCTGGGCGACCGCCCTACAGCGCAGGCCCCCGATGGCCCGCTCTCCGATGACGACCGGTCCGGCATTCGCTGGATCTATCCCGATCCGAACGACACGACCTACGTCGGGGCCATCCGCGGGCGGCTGCTCCCGGCGAACCCCTTCGCTCTGGCCATGTACGCCTCGCCGTCGCCCGGTAGTTCGGTGACCGGTATATTCGGCGCGCAGGTCGTCGCCGTGGACGCCGACACCGGGTCAGTCACGGCTGCCACGCTGGGAGGCTGGAGCTGCAGCGCGTCGAGCACTGCGCCGCAATTCGACGGATCGTTCTCCATCGAGCGGCTGCCCGTGGGACACAATTACGTGATTTACGCAGAGCCGCTCGTGGGGCTCGCCACGCCCGGCGATTTCAGCGTGGCTTTCAACGACCTCTGCACGTCCGCCGCAACTTCGTCCTGCACCACTCCTCCGGCGGAGACGAATTTCAATCCGGGCTTTCGCCCCGCCGCTCCCTGACGCAACAATCCTCGAGCCCCAGTCAGAATGGCTCCCAATGGGGCCGCTACCGTGCGACGTGTGATAACTACTAAGTGAATTAACTGCAGGTAAATACGGGCACTCCGGCGCGGTTTACTCCTCTCTCACGTTTCACGCCTGAAGCGATTCTTGCTTGGACAACTACGCGGCGATTGATAGCATCAAAAATCGACAGAGGGTAGTGGGTGATGGCACGTCCGCGATCTCGGGAAAACCGCGCGAGCCCCAGAGTTGCCATATCGGCAGGGGTCTGGGTGTCGTGGCACACGAGCGGACATCGTGTTGTTTCACGCGTCCGCGATCTCAGCGTCGGCGGAGTGTTCGTCTCCACTGACGCGCCCCCGGCGATTGGCACGCCCGTCAAACTGCTGTTTGCTCTGCCGGAGGGCGAGATTCACATCGAGGGCATAGTGCGCTACCAGCGCGCGCAGGAAGGCATGGGCATCGAGTTCCGCAGGATGGGCAGCGGAGCGCGGGCGCGCCTGCTGGAATTTCTCCGCCGTTTGAACACGCAAAGCGACCCCGCTCCCAAGCGCACAACCAAAGTTCCCTCTCGCCATGAGCCGGACAAAAGCGATTCCTGACAGCACCGGCCCGAAAGACCTAGTGCAACACTCACTTTAGGTACTTGTTCAGGAACGCCACAGTGCGCGTCCAGGCATCCGCAGCGGCTTCGGGCCGATAACCCGTCTTGTTGGTGGAGTTTTCGAAGGCGTGCCCAGCGCCATCGTAGATTTTCAAATCCACCTGCCGGCTCATGTTCTTCATGGTTTTCTCGAAGGCATGTACGTCGGCGGGCGTGATGCCACGATCGTCCGCGCCGAAATTGCCGAGCACCGGCGCGAAGATTTGCTGGAGGTCGTTGGGGTCGGTGGGGAGTGCGCCGTAATTCACCACGCAGGCCGCCAGACGCGGCTCGTGAATGGCCAGTTGCAGGGCGTGGCCGCCTCCCATGCACCAACCCACGGTCCCGATGTGGTCCCGGTTCACGTCCTTGCGCGTGCCCAGGTAGGCGAATGCGGCTTTCAGTTCGCTGACGGCACGGTCCTGCGGCAAGCCGCGCATCAGTTCGTGCGCCTCCTCCGGATCGCTCGCCACCTTGCCGCGATAAAGGTCCACAGCCAGCGCCACGTATCCCTGCTCAGCGAACTTTTGCGTCTGCTCCTTTACCCAGTCGGTTAATCCCCACCACTCGTGAATGACCACTAGTCCCGGGTAGCGCCCCGGCTTTTCCGGTGTGGCTAGGAAACCGCCCGCCGTTTCCTGGCCCACCGGAAACTGCACCATCTCCGTCTTCGGCGCATCGGCCCGCAATGATAGCGCGATAGCGAGCAGGCCCGCTGCAGCGGTCAGGCCCGCCGCGACCAACGTCAGCGTCCCCCGCGCAGCGCCCAGCTTCGGTTCTCGTCTCATCGAATCCCCCTGGCGAATCTCGCCGGGCCATTCTACCGCTTACGAGGGTGCCCTGACCGCTGAATCTCGGGACCAACCGGGACGGCCGCGAGCGGTGCTCTCGGCGGGGATTCTGCTTTACATTGAGTTGGCGCTGATATAAAGCACTTCGAATCGAGATTGCGAGGAGGGTTCCGATGTCCGCCACGAAACCATCGCCTGCACGGGAACCAAAGGGAATCGTCAGGAAGAAGCAAACGTTCGGGAATGAGGAGATCGAAGTCATTTATCGCCCGGCAGCGTGGCGCCTGCCCTTAGGCACTGCCGCAGCCGCGCGCCTGGCGAAGGGGGAGTTGCCCACGTACGTGGTGGACGGATTCGGGGACTGGCCTCCGCTTAACCCGCGCACGTACGATATCGGCAACGGAATCATCTGCCAGCAGGACGTGGCCGTGCCGATGCGCGACGGCATCATTACATACTGCGACATCTACCGGCCCGTGGGCCAGACGAACATCGCGGCCATTATCGCCTGGAGTCCCTATGGCAAACGCGCGTGCGCCGATTCCTTGCAGACCGAATGGCAGACGCTGGGCGTACCGCACGGGTCGCACTCCAACTACGCGAAGTTTGAGGGCCCTGACCCGGAGTTTTGGTGTCACCAGGGATACGCGATAGCTAACTACGATCCGCGCGGCGTGGGCAACTCCCAAGGCGATATCCGCGTGTTTAGTTCGCAGGACGGACGCGACGGCTACGACCTGGTCGAATGGCTGGCCAAGCAGCCATGGTGCAACGGCAGGGTGGGCATGGCGGGCAACTCGGCGCTGGCGATGGCACAGTGGCATGTTGCAGCGGAACGCCCGCCGCATCTCGCCTGCATCGCCCCGTGGGAAGGCACAGTGGACATCTATCGCGAAATCCTCAACATGGGCGGGTTTACCGAGTCCGGCTTCAATCAAATGCTGATTTCCGGACTGGTCGGCAACGGGTTGATCGAGGATTACTATGCGATGGTCTTGGAGCATCCGTTGATGAACGCGTACTGGGAAGACAAGATTGCAGCGCTCGAGAAAATCGAGGTGCCGACCTATCTCACTGTGGGATGGTGCCACTTTCACTTGCGCGGCGCGACCAACGCCTTCCGGCAGATCGCCACCAAGAAGAAATGGATGCGCACACACAGGGACTTCGAGTGGCCGGATACGTACTCGCGCGACTCGATGGATGACCTGAAGCGGTTTTTCGACCGCTACCTGAAGGGCATTCGGAACGGCTGGGAATCCACCCCGCCCGTGAGGCTGGCGGTGATGGACGCCTACGATTTCGACTATACCGTGAACCGTCCCGAAGCAAACTGGCCACTCGCCCGGACGGAATATCGCAAGCTGCATCTCGATGCGGCAAAACGGGCGCTTTCAAAGAAGCCCGTGGCGAAACAGAGCAAGGTCGAGTACGACGCTCAGACGGGCAAGGCGACGTTCGACATCGCTTTCGCGGAAGACACCGAGCTTACCGGCTACATGAAGCTACGCTTGTGGGTAGAGGCCAAGGGCAGTGACGACATGGACCTGTTCGTCGCGGTACAGAAGCTGGACAAAAAGGGGAAATGGCTGCCTCTGCACGTGTTGGGCAAGCCGCATCCGGGCGCGCCCGGCAAACTGCGCGTTTCGATGCGCGAGTTGGACGAGGCGAAATCCACGGAGTTTCAGCCGATCTACCCCTATAAGAACCCTAGAAAGCTCACGCCAGGGGAGATCGTTCCCGTGGACATCGAGATCTGGCCGACCAGCAGGATGTGGCATCGGGGCGAGCAGCTGCGCGTCGAAGTCATGGGTCATTACGAGCGGGAAAACTGGTTCGAGCCCTTCCATTGGCAGACGCGCAACAAGGGTAAGCACATCATTTACTCCGGTGGAAGGTATGACTCCTATCTGCTCGTACCCTACGTTCCCCCGAAATACGTAGCGGGCAATTACATGTACCGCTGATTCGGCCAGGTGCGTCCAGGCCGCCCCGGAGAGGGTGGCAGTGCCGGCACCTACGCTGGACGCAGGGCGTCAATCCGAAGAAAATAAATGAGACTTACCGAGCGGGCGTTGCGTCCAACAACGTCGAGCGAGTTGGCGCGGCAGCAAGCCAGTAGGACCAGGTTTCACTGCGGGACCATTGCCGCCGGGGTCGAGGTGCGGCAGAGTTGCTGCGGAAGAACTACGGGTGCAACTTCTGAAACGGATGGCGCATCGCACTGGAGGATGCGTCCCGACGGGTATTGTGGCTCGAATGAGACCAACCGAAACCGGGGACGTTCCGGAAGCCGAAGCGATTCGGCTGGCGCAGCAGGGCGACGGCGCGGGCTTTGAGCGCCTGTACCAACTGCACAGCCGGCGAGTTTATTCGCTGTGCTTCCGGATGGTGGGTAACACGACCGAAGCGGAAGACCTGACGCAGGAGGCTTTTCTCCAGCTCTTCCGCAAGATCGGGACGTTCCGGGGCGAATCGGCCTTTTCGACCTGGCTGCACCGGCTCGCAGTCAACGTCGTGCTCATGAAACTGCGGAAGAAGTCGGGCAAGGAAGCCTCGCTCGACGAACTCACGGAGCCCGATGAAGAAGCCGGGACGGCCGGGCGGGACTTCGGCGGACCGGACTTGAAGCTGAGCGGGTCGCTCGACCGCGTGAATTTACAACGCGCCATCGAGCAACTTCCGCCGGGTTACAAGACGGCGTTCGTACTGCACGATGTGCAGGGATATGAGCACAACGAGATAGCGGAAATTATGGGCTGTTCGATCGGCAATTCCAAATCCCAACTCCACAAAGCGCGCATGCGGCTCCGCGAGTTGCTGCAGGAAACTGTGCGCGATAAGGCTCGCGCGGCGCGGCGGGCGGCGGGTATGGCCTCCGCGGCCCGCGACGAGGAATGACACGCATGAGCGCCATAGGTTGCCAAGAATTTCTAAGCCGGCTGGACGATTGGATGGAGGGCAAGCGCCCGGCCGATACCCAGGCCCATTGGCGCGAATGTTCGCGGTGCCGGAGCGTGGCGGGTGACTTCGAAGCCATCCGCGAGGCGGCGCGGGCCACGGCGGTGCTCGATGCCGAGCCTTCCCCACATGTCTGGCCGGCGTTACGGGCGCAGCTCGAGCAGGAAGGGCTGATTCACGACCGTCGCGAGCGCCGGGCGGCAGGCTGGCGCGAGCGGCTCGGCGCGGCCTTCGGGATCCATCCTCGGCCCGTGCTCGCAGGCGCGTACTTGACCGCGTTGGTGGCCGTTGGGGTAGCGCTGGTCTTGCCGACGGGCCGCCAGTCCAGCGAAAACCCCTGGATGGCCCATACGCGCACCGCCACGGAGCCCCTCCAGGCCCACCTCGCTTCCGCCGCGCACGACACCATCTCTTCCCTACAGAGTTCCGATCCCGTGGTGGCTGCTTCCTTGCATCAGAACCTCGCCATTGTTGACAACTACATCGCCCTGTGTGAAAAAAGCGTAAGCGAAGAACCCGACAACGAAGTGGCTCGTGATTATCTGTATGACGCCTATCATCAAAAAGCGGCGCTGGTCGCGCAGATGATGGAACGCGGAGAATACGGTCCATGATTTCCTACAACTGTTCGCCGGCTCGATCTTCTTGGAAGGCTGCGGCGCTTTTGGCGCCGGGGCTGATGTTGCTGGGCGCTACGGCCGCGTCGGCGGACCGCATGGAGCGGCGCTTCAAGGTGGAAGCGCATCCGGTCATCACCATTCACAATCCCAATGGCGCTATTACCGTGCGGGCCTGGACGAAATCGGAGGTGCTGGTGGCCGCCACCCGGGCGACCTCCGTGGTCGAGGTCTTCGCCGAACAAACCGGGAACCGCGTAGACGTCTACACGCACCAAGTCTCCGGCGCTGCCACGCCGCAGGAACTGCGCGCCGATTACGAAATCAACGTCCCCGAGGACGCGGAGCTGGAGATTCATGACGATTCCGGCGGGGTCAATGTCTCGAACGTGCTGGGCGACATGAACGTAGAAACCATCGCCGCCGATGTGGCCCTGCAAGACGCCGCGGGCTATCTCACCATCAAGACTGTGGGAGGCTCGTTTCAATGCCTGCGCTGTGCCGGGCGCATCGAAGTGAGCTCCATCAGCGGGAACTTCCGCCTGATTGACCTGCGCACCTACAACGTGCGCGCGCAGACCTCGACCGGCAACATCCTGTTCGACGGCGCGTTTCTACCCAACGCCAGCTACCGGTTGAAGAATTACAGCGGGGTGATCGAGGTGCGTTTTTCGCCCGGCGACTCATTTGATTTGAGCGCTACGTCGCTGCGCGGCAAGGTGCACAACGAGGCGAATCTCACGCCGCCCTCCCACCACCACATTCTGCCCCGATTCGGCAACGCGTTGTTCGGCACGTTCAACTCCGGCCGGGCCAAAGTGGACCTCAGCTCCTTCGATGGTACAATCAACATCCTGAAGCGCGATTGATTGAGCCGCTTCCGCCGAGTCGCGTTTCGCACCACCCGATGACACCGGAAACACGCACCCACCGGCTGGTCTGCCTGACCGGATTCATGGGCAGCGGCAAATCCACAATTGCCAAGCTGCTCGCCTCGGCGCTCGGCTGGCAGAACGTGGACCTCGACAAACGGATTGCGGAGGCCAGCGGCCTGACCATTCCGGAAATCTTTGCCCGCCTGGGGGAGCCGGAATTCCGCCGCATGGAGCACGAGCAACTGGTGCGACTGTTGGCCGAGTTCAACGAGACACTGAAGCCGCGCGTCGTTTCGCTCGGCGGAGGAACCATCGCGCAACCCCAGAATCTGGCGCTGCTCCGCGAGAACGGCGCGATCCTCATCTGGCTGCGCTGTCCCATCGAGGAACTGCTGCAGCGCTGCGCGCAGATCACCGATCGCCCGCTGTTCCGCGATGAGGCTAGCTTCCGCCGGCTCTACGAAGAGCGCCTGCCCACCTATCAGCTCGCCGATTATTGCGTGGACAACGATGTCGAACCGGCGCGCGTGGTGGAACGGATTCTGGCGCTGGGAATATTTCCGCGGGTGACCGTGTGATGCGCGCGGACGAACGACGCGCCCTCGCAGCGGCCGCCTGTACAGTTGTGGCCTCGCTTATCGCGGTGCTGCTTATTGTCGCCGTTGGCGCTTACTGCTCGCCGCTTTCCGGCCTCGCTGCCGATGCGAAGCCTCCGGCGCTCTTTGCGGCAGACAAGGGCAGGTTCCGAATTTTGGTGGGCGGCCAGCAGGTGGGCAAAGAGGAGTTCGAAATCCGCGCCAGCGGCGGCAACTGGATCGCCCGCGGAAATTCGGAAATCCAGGCGCCGGAAGGTGTCATGCACGTCTCGGGCACGTTGGAATTGCACGCCGACGGAAGTCCCGCGCGCTACGAATGGACCACGCAGGGCGCCAAGAAGGCTTCGGCCACGATCGCGTTCGACGGGCCGACAGCCAGCATCGAGCTGCACCTGGAGGGCGCGAAGCCGTACACGCAGCAGTTCACGTTCAACTCCTCGCGCGTCGCTATCCTCGACAACAATCTCTACCATCAGTACGCCCTGCTCGCTCGGCTCTACGATTGGGAAAAGAAAGGCGCGCAGACCATCTCCGTACTTGTCCCTCAGGAAATAACGCCGGGTACGGTTACGGTCGAATCGCTGGGCAGCCAAGACTGGAACGGCAAGAAGGTCGAGGAGTTGCGCGTCAAGACCGAAGACCTGGAGATCCAGCTCTACCTCGACGGGCCGCGGCTGGTCCGCCTGGTCGTGCCCAGTTCCAACGCCGAAATCGTCCGCGAATAATCACTCTCAAAAAGAAAAAACGACGGTCGGCCTGGTAGGTCAGGGCGCGGGCGGCGGGACGAGGGCGCGAAGGGCGGCGACGCTCTGGACGCGCACCGATGAGCTAGGGTCTTTTTGTGCGCGCTCGCGCAGCGCATTGAGGATACGGTCATCGGGAAGCATTGCTCTTCGCATGGCCATGTCGCGCAAGACACTGATGGCCTCAATGCGCACGCCCGCATCGTCGTCCGCAGCCAGCGCGTCGAGCAGCGTGTCGCGAATCATCGGTTGCGGGCCGGCACCGGCGAGCGCTTGAAGCGCCATGCGGCGGACGCCGGCGTCACCGTCGGCGCGGGCGGCGCGACAAAGCACCGAGCGCACGGCCGGATCGTTGTCGCGCGAGCGGAGCAGGTTCACGGCATCAAGCCGCAGATCCGGGTCGGGACAGAAGCGGCTGTCTTGCAAGACATTCAGCAGGACACTCCTCACATCGTCATCGTCCAGCGTGCCGCGCACGGTGAGCGGCTGCTGGGTCCGCAGGTGCAGCTCGACGCGGGGGACCTCCGATTCGCTGGAGCGAAACACGTTGATTCCCGCCACATCCGCGGCGCGCAAGTCGAACGGCGCGGGAGCCACGGAAACCGCCTGTGGCTTCGCACTCAGCAAGGGAGACGGATTTGCGCCCATCGCCGAAGCGTCGGGCGCCGGGACGCTTCTGGATACACTGACAGGTGTGGCGTGAGAACGCAGCAGCAGCCGGGGCCCCAGGAGGCCCACGGTAAAACCAATCAACAACAGCAGCGCGCCGCTCCATGCCGGACGCGGCGAAATCCAACTCGCAGGAAGAAGAACGGAGAGCTTGCGGCGGAGCCAGCCACGTTCTTCTTGGCGGTCGAGGGCATCCTGGAGTCCGGCGCGGCAAGCCGCGAGCAACGCCGGGTCCGGTTCGCGGTGGTCGTCCGCGACGAGTGCAAGCAGGGCTCTCTCGCGTTCGAGGCTTGCAGCACAAGCGGCGCAGTGTGCCATATGCCGACTGACGCGCTCTTGTTCGGCGGGGTCGAGTTCACCGCCAGCCGCGAGGAGCGTCAGCAGTTCGCGCCACTCAGCGCAGGGCTGCTGTACCGTGGTTTCGCTTGTCATGTCTGTGGTCATACTCAAAAGCCTAGCTTTGTCGCCCTCGCGGCCATTCAGCCCCGGAATACGCCGAATGCCGTTCCACTCCGCCTCTCACTTCCAAATATCGCTCAGGCTGTCGCGCAGCTTGCGCGTGGCCCGAAACAAGGAATTCTTCGCCGTCTCCTCGGACGTGCCGAGTAAATCACCGATGGCCCGCAGCCGCAAGCCGTGATAATGCTTCATCTCGAAGACCACGCGCTCGCGGGGCGAAAGCCGCTTCATGGCTTCTCCGATGCGCTGACTGAGCTCTTGCCCCCATAGCTGCTTCTCCGGGCTGGACGCGGGGTTCGTTTGCGGCTGGCGATCAAAAAAATCGCTGGAACCAGAGTCTCCTTCCGTGAGCGCCGGGGCTTGTTCTTCGCGGCGCGAGCCTCGGCGGCGGAGATGGTCCAGCGCCACGTTGGTGACGATGCGGTAGAGCCAAGTGTAAAAGCTGCACTCGAACCGGAAATGGGGCAGATTGCGGTACGCCTTCAGAAAGCTTTCCTGGTAAATGTCGCGCGCGTCCTCGGAGTGGCGGACGAGATTCAGCGCCAGGCGAAGCACTTCCCGGTCGTAGCGGCGGACGAGAGCATCGAAAGCCATGCGCTCGCCGGTCTGGGCCTGGCGGACGAGGGCCTGCTCCTCGGCAACCTGCGCCGCTCGGGCTTGGCGGGCGTCCGCGTCGCGCGCGACGCCCATGGTTGCTGCGCCCACTGAGCTCATGGTGTTTGGTACCGGTGGCGGCCCGTAGCTAGGCCGGTCATCCGATCCGGGATCGTTCGGCTCAACGGTCCTGGCACTGAACCTATCCCGCGCACTCAGACTGATAGACGGATGGCTCTGAGATAGGTAAGCAGACGAGGGCGCCAATTTATCGCTGTCAGCCAAAATGATGGCTCCTGAAGTCTCTCGCTGGGATGCCGCACCCTGGCCCGGCGTTGCCGAGCGATTTTCAGCCCAATAACCGTGTAAACAGGGACCTTCGGCGCAGGCTTAGAGTCGGGAGCCCAGTCGAATCAAGCCATAAACACCGGCGCAGACAGCGAAATCCAGCAACATCCCGGCGTCCATCTGATACAGCTTATGGCGCAGGGCGTCGGGAAGATGCGGAACAAGGGAGAAGTAATAGATCGCGTTGCCGAGCAGAATGGCGACCAGGTATTCGAGCCAGCGCCGAGGCGTTACGCCCAGGAATTGCCGCGTCATGCGCAGATCACCCGCAGAGAAAGCAAACGTCCCCATACTAGGACGGCGGCGGGCCGGTGTCACCCATCATTCTGCGCCACAACGTGAGCGGGGACCGGCGAGAGCACATGCAAGTGCCGGGCGGTGGTATAAGGAGTCGTTCGGGGCAAATGTATGATTGTCGTTTGCGCGAGAATGGAAGTGAGATGACGGTGGCGCTGGCCAATCCGGTGAGGTATCTGCGGGGCGTGGGGCCGCAGCGCGCGCAGGCGCTCGAAGAGCGCGGGATTGCCACGGTCGGCGACCTGCTAAGCTACCTTCCCTTCCGCTACGAGGACCGCATCCGCTTTACCCCCATTGCAGAGATTGTTCCCGGCGAAGTGCACACGATTCTCGCCGAGGTGACCAGCGGAGCCGGCGGCAACGTCCAATTCACTCGCAGCCGCGGCCCCGTATTTCATGTAGCCGTCCGGGACGCCACGGGGACGCTCTACGCGCGCTTTTTCCACGGCGCCTATCTCCAGGGGAGGCTGAAGCCAGGACAGCGGCTCGTACTCCACGGCAAAGCTGAAGTGGATCCCTACCGCCCGGGCCGCATGGAGATGGTGAATCCGCAAATCGAGCTGGTGAGCGGCGAGGGAGCGGCTCAAGCAGATTCGACCGAAGTCGGCCGCATCGTCCCGGTCTACGAAGCCATGGGCCCCATCAGCTCGCGGATACTGCGCCGGATCGTTTATGGTGTGCTCGTGAACTTGGACGGTAACGTGCCTGACCCGCTGCCGGAGGAAATTCGCGAGCGGTACCGCTTCCCCACGCGGCGAGAGGCCCTGGTTTATGCCCACTTTCCACCCAAGGAAGAGCGCCTCGAACTTCTGAACAGTTTCCGCAGCCCGGCGCATGTTCGGCTGATCTTCGAGGAATTTTTCTATTATCAGCTTGCGCTGGCGTTGCGGCGCCGAAGCGAGCATGCCGAGCCGGGCATTGCCATGCGCGTTCGCGAAGAGAAAATCCGCGAGGCCCTCAAGCGGATTCTTCCCTTCAAGCCCACAGCGGCGCAGAAGCGCGTGCTCGGGGAAATCGCCGCGGACCTGGAACAGCCGCACCCCATGCACCGGTTGCTCGAAGGCGATGTCGGGAGCGGCAAGACCATCGTGGCGCTCGAAGCGGCGGCCATCGTCATCGAGAACGGCTGCCAAGTGGCCCTGATGGCCCCCACGGAAATCCTCGCGGCACAGCATTTCCTTTCGGCGCGGCGGACCTTTGCTCCTGCGGGCTACCGCGTGGAGTTGGTCACGGGCGGCCGCCGGCGCGCCGAACGCAATGACGCCCTTGAGCGCATCGCGAGCGGCGAAGCACCGTTGGTCGTGGGAACGCATGCGCTGTTAGAAGAGCCGGTGAAGTTCGCGCGGCTGGGGCTGGTCATCGTGGACGAGCAGCACCGCTTCGGCGTGCTGCAGCGCAAGCGCCTCATCGAAAAGGGAGCTTCACCGCATGTCCTGGTGATGACCGCCACGCCCATCCCCCGCACGCTGGCTTTGACGCTGTACGGCGATCTCGACCTCTCCGTGATTGACCAGATGCCGCCCGGACGCACCCCGGCCGTGACGCGATGGACGCCGGAAGAAGAGTTGCGGGGCGTCTGGGAGTTCGTCCGGCGCGAGATCGCCCAGGGACGCCAAGCGTTTGTGGTCTACCCGGTCATCGAGGAATCCAAGCAGGAGCTCAAGGCCGCTATGGCCGAGTACGAACGCCTAGCGCATACAGTATTTCCGAATTTCCGCGTAGGACTACTGCACGGCCGGTTGAAGAACGAGGAAAAGGACGCCGTGATGGAGCAATTCCGGAGCGGCGTGATGCAAATCCTTGTGGCTACTACCGTTGTTGAGGTGGGCGTGGACGTACCCAACGCCACCGTGATGGTGATTGAGCATGCGGACCGTTTCGGCCTGGCGCAACTCCATCAGCTTCGGGGACGGATCGGGCGGGGCCGCGAAAAGTCGTACTGCATACTGGTGGCGCCGAAGAGCATCACGGGCGAGGCGCGGGAGCGGATCGAGGCTCTCGTTTCCACGGCGGATGGATTTGAAATCGCAGAGCGCGATTTGAAGCTACGGGGGCCGGGCGAGTTCTTCGGCACACGGCAGCACGGCGACGCGGCGTTCTCCTTCGCCCAACCACTCCGCGACCACGAGTTGCTGGAACTGGCGCGCCGCGAGGCTTTCGCCCTGGCGGAGAATCCGGAGCGAGCCAATGCTGTGGCCGAGCGCCTAGTGTCGGTCAACCCGACGTGGCAAAAGCGCTATCAACTAGCTTCAGTGGGGTAAGACGGTGCGCGTGATTGCCGGAAAATTTCGCAGCCGGCGGCTGAAAGGGCCGGGGAAGTTGCGCCTGCGGCCGACGAGCGACCGCCTCCGCGAAACGCTCTTCAACATCCTCGGCCCTGCCGTCCGCGATTCGCTGTTCGTTGACCTTTACGCCGGCACGGGCGCGGTGGGAATCGAGGCGCTCAGCCGCGGCGCCCGCGAAGTGGTGTTCGTCGAAGCGCACGCCGCGACGGCCTGGCTGGTGCGCGAAAACGTCGCCTCGCTGGGAGTCGCGCCGGGCGAAAAGGGCGCCGCTGAAATCATCGAAGCCCCCGCCATGAAGGGCTTAGAGAAGCTGGCGGCGCGCCACCGCCAGGCCGATTTCATCTTTCTTGATCCGCCTTACGAGGACGTCCGCGAACACGAGCGCGTCCTTGAGTTCCTTGACGCCTCGCACCTGGTGGCGCCGCGCGGGCTGGTCATCGTGGAACACTCCCGTAAGACAGAACTGCCGGAGCGGCTCGAGCGGCTGGAACGTGTGCGCCTTCTTGAACAGGGCGACGCCGCTTTGAGTTTCTACCGTCTGGCAGCCGCCGCCTGATCCCGTCTAACCGGACCAATCAGGTATAATTCGAGCCACCGTGCTGCCCGCAGCCCAACGCCAGCGCGTCCCTCGCGAGGCTCCGCCGGTCGAGCCCCCCGCAAACCTGCGCCAGCCGGAACTCAACCTGGGAATCCAGTGGACCTCGGCGGGCGAGGAATTCCGCACCAGCCTCTGGGATTTCTTTACCACGTCGCGTCTGGCGGAAGACTCCGGCTCGGAAGGTGAGCCGGCCCTGCGCGTGGACTGGATTCGCGGCCGCGCGCCGCGGTGGGGGCTGGCTCTGTCCTGCCTCGCGCACGTCGCGGGACTCTGGGTCTTGACCTTGCCCATCCGTGGCTTTTTTCCGGAAGTCCAGCCGACCCTGGCTCCCGTGCAAATCGAAGTGACCTGGTACACGCCGCAGGACTTGCCGCAGATCTTGCTGCCGGCGAAGCACAAGGCCGCGAACCCGAAATCCGCCAAGCCGCAGGAGACGGTAAGAACGGCAGCGGAACCGAAAGATGTCAAGCCGGACGCCTTTCACCCCCGGCAGACAATCCTCTCGATTCCCGTTCGCGTGACGCACCCCCGCCAAACGCTAATCGAACCGGGCGCGCCATTGGAACCGCCGAAAATTCTGCCGCCACTGCCGAATATCGTTCAACTGGGGACATCCGCGCCGCTCAAATTGCGCGCCCCGCTGACCCCTGCGAATTCGGCGCCGGTCGTTCGCAAACGCGGCGCGCAAGAGGTCGCCGCGCCACAGATCGCAGAGCGCGCCCAGCGTCCCAACCCGCTCGATCTTACCTCCACTCCCGCAGCGACACCCAAGCTGCCCTCGCTCACGACCAGCCTCTCCGCGCCAACGACACGCAAGACGCCGCGCGCGGACACTGGCGAGCCGGCCCCGCTAATCGGCACTTCATCTGGACAAGGCGAGGCGGGCTTACCAACTTTGATCGCGCTCAGCGTCACGCCCGCGCCTCCCAGCCCGGTAGTGACCGTGCCTGAGGGAAACCTTGCGGCTCGAATTGCGATGTCCCCAGAAGGCGCGAAAAACGAGGGCGGTACTGGTGGCGCGGGCGACGCCGCCGGCTCAACGGAAGTCGGCAGCACCGTCATTTCAACGGGCGCGAAAGACGGCGCCGGGGACGCTGCCGGCGAAAGCGACTCGCTCCCCGCGGCAGTCAGCATCCGCGGAGGAAACTCACCCGGTGTAAGAGCGGTGATTGCGCCATCCGGACGGCTGATTCTGAAGCCGGCCACGCCTGCCGCGCCAGGGATTGAGTCGCATCGCGGTCCCGCGGACGCCAACGCGTTCAGCCCCAGCCTTCCGCCCGAAAAAATCCTGTCGAGCAGCGAGGTCTATACGCTTCACGTGAACCTGCCGAACCTGACCAGCGCCAGCGGGAGCTGGGTTCTGAGCTTCGCGCAACTGGACGCAGACCCGCGCCCTCCATTCCGGCCCAAGGGTGAGCTTCTGGGGCCCGTCGTCGTTGGGACGGCCGATCCGCAGTACCCGCCGGACATGGTTCGCGAACACGTCGCCGGGGAGGTCGTGCTCTACGCCATCATTCGCAAGGACGGTTCGGTAGATAGCATCCAGGTCGTGCGGGGACTCGAGCCAGAGCTCGATCGCAGCGCCATCGAGGCTCTTTCACAGTGGAAATTCCAGCCCGGGAAACGCGCCGGCGTCCCTGTGGACCTTGAAGCCGTCGTGCATATTCCGTTCAACTACAGAAATCCGCGGGAGTGAATTTCTGTCAGCGCAGGGAAGGAATCGGCAGCGCCACCATCAGAAATGTGCGCGCAGTTCGCGGAACGCCGACAGGATCAACAGTTTTCCTCCGCCGCTTTCCAGCTCGGCCTTTTCGTGCTCCCAGGTGGAAGTATGGGGGATGAAAACCGCGTTCAAGCCTGATTGCAGGGCGGGGTTGATGTCGCTGCGCGGGCTATTGCCGACCATCCAACCGTGCGACTTCACGATCTTGAACTGCTCGATCACGCGCCCGTAGGTTTCCGACTCCTTCTCGATCACGATTTCTACTGCCTCGAAATAAGATTGCAGGCCGGAACGCTCGACCTTGGCGGCCTGCTCGGCGGGCTCTCCCTTGGTCAGCAGAATCAGGCGATGGCGCCGGGAGAGGTAGGCTAGCGTTTCCGGCACGCCCTGGAGAATCTGCGGGGGTGTGTTTTCAAGTTCGCGGGCCATGCCCTCGATCTCCTGAACCAGTTCCCTCCGCGCGGAATTGCCGGCCAACTTTAAGTAGGTTTCTTCCAGTGACCGGCCGAAGCTGCGGACGCCGTAGCCGTGCTGACGGATGTTGCGGCGTTCGGTCTCGTTCAGGATGTGGCGGACGTAGTCGCGGGTGTAGCCGAGATGCTCGAGGGCCGTAATATAGCCCTCAATCGTCTTCAAGAAAAAGACGTTGTTCTCCCACAGCGTGTCGTCCGCGTCAATGAGCAGCGTTTGCCGTGCCATGCGAAGTCCTATAAAAGAAATTTTCCTTCACCGGCAGCAAGAAGGAAAGCACATTCTGAAAGAAACTGCAGAGGAGTCCAGCGGGTCTTTTTCCGAGAGCGAAAGCTCTTCGCGATTTAAGCGGTGGCTGGAAGAAATTCGTAGCGGTCAATGCTCGCGGCTACGCCGCGCCGGCCGTTGCGGGGCTCGACGCGCAGGACTCGCGCATAGCAGCGAATATGAACGTCTCCCGCCAGGGTGATTTGGCGAGGCAAGGTGAGCACAAACTCGATGGAGCTACCGGTCTCGGGGTTTCCTTCGATCGTGAAGTAGAGGCCGCGGAAGCTCACGTCGCGCGTTTCGCCCTCGATTTCCTTGATATTGCCGCCCACGGAAAACCGGACTTTCACAGGAAGCGCCATGGTAAAGCGCCGGGCTGCGCGCCGCTCTACTTCTTTGTCCATGTCCCCTCCAGTGCCTTTTGACGGCCAACGCTATCATCGCCTTCGGTTCCGCGCAACGAATTTTCGACGCCCGCGGACCCGCGCTGTGGAAAAAAACACGGACGCGGCTGGTACGCCTGTGCTGGCTACGACGGTAACTCGGCGTGCCGCGCAGCCTTTGACCCGATGACAACCACCCGCTACGATGGGGCTGAATGCCTCGCTTCGGCACATTGACGGAATCGCGAAAGCACCCGCGCGCCCGGCTCTCGCTTCCCGCTCGCGTTCGCTGGCCCGGCGCGCTGGGCATGCGCCTCGAGGAGTCGCGGACAATTGATGTTGCGCGCGAGGGATTGCTGTTGCATCGTGACCAGCCGTGCGAGGTTCCGGCGCGCGTCTGGATCGTGTGCCCGTTCGACTCCGATGCAACTGCATCCGTGCAGCCGGAAACTCCGGCGTGCATTCTTCGGGTGGAGAGCGACCCGGCGGGCGGTTTCCGCGTCGCCGTGCAGTTGCTCCTGCCGCCGAAGCAGCGGCCGTACCCGCGCGCTCAGGAGCGTCGAAGTTCGCCGCGATTGGCGCTGGCCCTGCCCATCTTTCTCCGGCCCTCCGATTGTCCCTGGCCCGAGGAGTGCATGACCGTGGACGTTTCGCAGGGCGGCGCGCGCTTGGAAACCTCGCAGGTCTATTCGATAGGCGACAAGGTGCATATCAGAATTCCCTGGAGTGAAAGCACAAAGGCTCGGGAAATGACTGGCCGCGTCCTCCGCATTCAGGCGCTCGAGGAAGCGCCGGGGAGGGCCGCTGTTACTCCTGCGGAAACCGCCGCGAAAGCAACGCTTTCGCGAGTGGCCGTCCAGTGGTTCGGAAGGTCATAATAGCGAAGCACATGATTTTCACGACGGCCTCCGCATTCGCGCCGGAAACGGTCACGAGCAAAGGATCTCCTCCCGCTCTTCATGGCTGACATCTTTCATCGCACACTCACTCTCGAGGGCCCTGCTGGGCGGCTGGAAGCCATTCTTTGGAACACGCCGGCTGGGGGGCCGCACCTGGCGGCGCTGCTCTGCCATCCGCACCCGCTCTACGGCGGCACGATGCACAACAAGGTGATCTACCAGGTCGCTAAATCCTTGCACGCACATGGCATCCCGGTGCTGCGCTTCAGTTTCCGCGGGACCGGCGAGAGCGAAGGCGTTCACGACCGCGGCCACGGCGAACAGGACGATATCCGCGCGACCCTCAGCTTTCTGGCCGCAGAATTCCCCGGCCGCCCGATTCTGCTCGCCGGATTCAGCTTCGGTGCCTGGGTGGGATTACGCGTCGGCTGCCAGGACCCTCGCGTTAGCGAACTCATCGGCCTGGGCATCCCTGTGGACAACGTCAGCCTCGAGTATCTGCGCTCCTGCGCC
>Ga0187780_10001532_pt1 | contig 17467 bp, 14 predicted proteins | sample 1015_Q2_SP10_20__FD_132429 | JGI IMG/M metagenome (GOLD analysis project Ga0187780, IMG submission 132429) | Tropical peat soil microbial communities from peatlands in Department of Meta, Colombia - 1015_Q2_SP10_20_MG | ecosystem: Environmental > Terrestrial > Soil > Wetlands > Peat | place...
AGGCGTTTCCCCCCGTATAAGACCGTGGCCGTCAAGGGATTCCGGTCGGGGCCATGATAGCCGGCAAGGGGTACGCCCTGACGCGCTACGGGTCGAGTGCTCGACAGATCCCCGGCACGCACGGAGATCCTGTCCCACGGCGGAAGGGAGGGGGCAGGTCGTCCTCCCGAAGGGGGAATCGCACGTCGGCCCTCTCCGAGCCCACCGATCGGGACCGCGGAGCCCACGGTCGCACCGTACCCGCCACGGGACCGCTCTTATCCCGGGGTGGATGGTGCGCCGTGGCGCGGAGGCGAAGGGGGTCGGCCGTACCCCGGAAGAGCCCCAAGCTTTCGTCTCGAGACTGGGCGGCCTACTATCGGGCGACATCGGCTGGCCCGCCCCGGGAGCTGCTCGAGCGCGCCCTGGAGCACGTTGCTTGGGAAGGCAAGCCCCGTCGGCGTCCGACGGCCATTGAGATCGGCTCCGGGTCGGGCCGGGACGCCTTGGCCCTCCTCAGGACGGGTTGGCGCGTGCTGGCGATCGACGCCCAGAGGGAGGCGGCAGAGTTCCTTGCCCGACGCGTTCCGGCCCGTCAGCGCCCCTTCCTGACCGCGCTGATCGCTCCGATGGAAGACCTGGTCCTCCCTTCCGCGGACCCAGTCTATGCCAGCTTCTCCCTGCCCTTCTGCCCGCCGGAATCTTTCCCGACGCTCTGGAGACGGATCCGGAGCGCGATCCGACCTGGAGGTCACTTTGCGGGCCAGCTGTTCGGAGATCGAGATGAATGGGTCGGTCGTCCGCGCATGGTCTTCCAGAGTCTGCGCGAGGTCCGGTCGCTCACGCGGGGCTTCAAGGTCGAGCTCCTGCGAGAGACCGAGGAGGAAGGTCGGTCCTTCGTCGGGCCGAAGCACTGGCACTTCTTCGATCTCATCCTCGAAAAGACGTAGGGACCTCCGCGTCCGAGTCGCAGCTGGCTCGCCTCGATCGCACGCTCCACGCGGCGGGGAAGGGGGCGAAGAGGCGTGCCTGCCCCTGAGGCCGTGCGCCCGAGGTCCTGACCCCGAGCACGAGGCGATCCCTAGAAGTGCCGAGCCTCAGGTCTCAGTAAGTATCTGCCATCCCAAACAAGAAGTCGGGGCGATCGGTCCCGAGCTCGCGAACCAGGTCCGACCCACCGAGGTGTGCGTCCAACGCCTTGGCCATCAAGACACTGTGGCTGCCCTCGACTGCGGTATAGGCGTGGGTCCCCGGGGCCGTCCTTAGCTCGTGGACCAGCGGCGAGTCCAGCAGCAGCCACTTCCCGGAGGCTTCGGACTCTAGGCAGCGGAGGAGGAGACTCCGTGCCAGCCCCGGTTCGGCCATGCCCTCGCGGCAGGCTCGAACCCGACCTTCGGTGCTCAGGCCCGCGTAGCCGACGACGCTTCCTCCGTGCTTCAGCACGAGCCAGCCCTGAGGACCGGGCGCGAACCAAGGAGGCGGGCCGGAGCACCATTCTGAACCCTCTCGAGTGAAGCCGCACCTAGAACGACCCCACCGTGCGCGCAGGCCCTCAATCGTCCGTCGGTCGTCACGTTGGGCCCTTCGCCAGAGCCACCCCGGAGGGAGGGCCAGCTTCGCCCTCGGCACGAGGCGGACCGCGCTTGGGAAATCGAGAACGTCGTGATAGTCCAGGCTCTCGTAGAGGGAGTGAGCGACAATAGAACGTCCCGTGTAGAGAAGCGCGAAGCGGGAACCGCTCTGCCGTTCGCGTCGGTGGGCCTCTTCGATCAGCCTCCGGGCCAACCCCCTACGGGAGTAGGTCGGAAGCGTCGCGACCGCTCCGAGGCCGGAGCAGGTACAGTCCCCCGTGCGCGTCCGGAAGGGAAACCGGTACACCGCGACGGACGACACGATCCGGCCCCTCTCTACAGCGCAGAGGCCTAGGTAGTCTGCAGGTCGTGGGTAGGCCTTCTCGAACTGCTGCACGGACAGGTCACGCGGATCCCAAGACGCGCCGAACGCGCTGTGCAACAGCAGGACGCTGTCAGCTTCCCATCCGGGGGGGAGCTCTCGGACCGTCATGATCCTCAACGCGTCACCTGGGGTTCCGGCCGACCCATCGCCGGTATTTCGCGACAGAGGTCAGCCGCCGACCGTGACCGCTAGGGTTCCGGTCTTCCTTAGGGAGCACTGAGGGCAAAGGGTGCGGACCGTGGCGAACCTCTTTCTACGGGAAGGTCGTCGGCCGGTGGTCATGCGGGTCGATAGGCGAGCTGCTCGTTGGTTCCTCTGGGGCATGGTCCTGACCGTGTTGCTCGGCGCTGCCGGGGCCGCGCCAGGATTGACGGCGGCCAGCTCGACGGGCGCGGCGTTGCCGATGCTCCCCCCTCCTGTTCCGGTTTTCCCGGAGGCAGCGATTCCGGTGGGCTCGGACCCCTGGGGGATCGCGTTCGACAGCTCCAACGGCTACACCTACGTGGGCAACCTCGGCTCCGACAATGTGACCGTCCTGAGCGGGATCAGCAACTCCGTGGTTGTTCCATCTATAACGGTCGGGGGCGGTCCCACGGGCGTCGCGTTCGACCCGTCGAACGGCTACGTGTACGTAGCGAACTGTGACAGCAACAACCTCACGGTCATCGACGGATCGACCAACAAGGTAGTGGTGCCGTCGATCGCCGTCGGGTCGTGCCCGTACGGCATCGCTTTCGATTCCTCGAATGGCTACGGCTACGTCGACAACACGGAATCCGGCAACGTCACGGTGATCAACGGCGCCTCCAACAAGGTGGTTGCGTCGATCTACGTCGGCAGTGTGCCGTACGGACCCGCCTACGATCCCTCGAACGGCGACATCTATGTTCCTAACGGGGGCTCGGGCAACGTGACCGTGATCGATGGGGCCACCGACAAGGTGATCGTGCCTTCCATCCCGGTGGGTACGTTTCCCGTCACGATCGCGGTGGACCGCACCACCGGCTACGTCTACGTGAACGATTTCGGCGAGGCCAACACCACGGCCATCAATGGCACGACGAACACGGTGGTTGCGAGAGGGATCGGGGTCGGGGGCGACCCGTACGGGATCGCCTACGACGCGCGCAACGGCTACATCTACGTGGCCAGCACGATCTCCAACAACCTCACGGTGATCAACGGAGCGACGGACAAGGTCGTGATCCCGTCCATCCCGGTTCTGTCGAGACCGGGTTCCGTTGCTGTCGACGCACGGAGCGGCGAGGTGCTGGTATGCGACGAGGACTCGGACATCGTGACGGCGATCGCCGTGCCGTCCCCCCCCGCTTCGCCGTCCACGGGCGGCTCGACCCCGTTCCTGGGTCTGAACTCCGCTGAAGCTGCGGCGCTGGTCGGAGCGCTCGTGGTCTGGGGAGTCGCGGGAAGCGTGCTCGCGGTGTTCTACCACCTGCGTCGACCGAAGCCGGCACCTCCGCTGACCCCCAGTGCGCCTCCGCCGGCGCCTCCTCCCGGGCCACCCTAGCCGGACGGACGCCGTCCGGCGACCTGGGGAGCGCCCCCCGTTCGCGAGGGTGCAAGGACCATCGCGTGTTTAGAGTGACGCGCCCTCCGAGAGGGAAAAGGTGGACCCCCTGCCGACCCCCCACCCTTTTCACGTCAGTAAGTGCGCGTTTGACCGAGAGAGACGCCGAGGAAGGGGTTGGCCGGCACCGCCCAGTGGCAAACGGCCGGTCCGGGCTACGCTGTGTACGTCAGTTTGACCGTCGTGCTCTTCGTCAGGGTAAGCGAACCTGACAGGGGTTCGACCGTCTTCCCGATCTTCGCGGATATCGAGTATCCCGTCACGGTGCCTACGGTGTAGGCGTAGGCAACGGAGGGAGCAAGATCCAGGAACTTGAGCGTCATTCCTTTCGTGCACTGCTGGTAACCATCGACGGTCACGCACCAGAGCGTGCTCCCCGCGAGTCCCTTCTCGTGGAAGGACAACGTGACGGTCTTTCCCTTCGTCACTGTTACCGGCACGGACGTCGTCCCGTGCACCGTCACCAAGCCACTACCCGTCATCTCAAAGCCCGAGGGACCGAACACTAGTACCGGATACGTCCCGTTGCGCACCCCGGTAAAGACGAGGGAGCTTCCAGTGCCATGGTCCACCGACCCGTTCAGCACGACCGTCCAGCCCTTCTTCGCAAACGTCTTCGCCGCTCCCTTCGCCAGCGTCCCTGTCACCGTGAGGGTTAGCGAGTAGGCCCGGGCTTCGAACCCGACGGAAACAACGACACCCACCCCCGAGACCGTGACAGTTCCCGCCTCGGAGGCCCAGCGCTTGTCGGCGGAGCCGATTCTGTAGGCGTAGCTCCCATTGACGAGCCAAACGGTCTGAGCGCTTGCGGTCGTAGAGAGCGTCGGGCCGCCGGATATGTTCACCCACCATCGGACCCCCGTAGGGAGGCCTCTCACAGAGAAAGTGACCGGGAAGGCCGGAGCGGGGGCGAGCCTAAGCTCGGAGACGGTGCCCGAGTGCTCGTTGGCCACATAGAGACCGCCGGTGAGGGCGTTACGCGCCGCGGCGTCGGGTTGCAGCCCGACCCGGATCGTGCCCACGACCGTGCCCACGCCTGAAGGGTCATCGACGACGCTGACGTTGTTGGAGCAGTAGTTCGCAACGAGGAGGTCGCCGGTGGTGTTGTCGTAGGCCTCGGCGTACGGACAGTCGCCTACGGCTATCGCGCCGAGTACGTGGTTCGTTGTCCCGTTGATCACCGTGAGATTGTTCGAGCAACTGTTGGCCACGTAGAGGAGATCGTCGACGCTGTCGAGGGCGAGGGCATCGGGTCCGCACCCCACCTGGATGGCCCCAACGGTCGTGGCAGATTCCGGAGAGATGACCGTCACGTTCCATCCGTACGGCGGACTAAACTCCTGTCCGAGGTTGGCCACGTACAGCAGGCCGTTCGTAGGGTCGTACTGAACTTGATCGGGATACACTCCGGCGTGGAGCTGGCCTACCACCTGGTCGCTGGATCCGTTCACGACGGTGACGTTCCCAGCCACGATGGGGTAGAGCGAGCCGGAGCCCCATTGCGGCACGTACAGATACCCGTTCGTTGGGTCGAACGCTATGCCGCTGGGATCAGGGACCGAGATGGTCGCCACAAAGGCGTCGCCGAGGTCAAGACTCGAACTGATTACCGTGAGGCTGTCGCCCGAGGAGTCGACGATGAACAGATTCCCGTTTCGGCTGTCGTAGGCGATCGCCGTAGGCGCGTAGCCGGCGTAGGCCGTCCCGATCTGCTCGCCGGTACGGTTGACGACGGAGACGTTGTTGGAGGACGAGTCGGCCACGTAGATATCTCCGTTGCGAGGGTCGAAGACGGCCGCGCTTGGGGCCGTCCCCAACGTCACCTCTTCGTCGGTGCCGAAGGAGGCAGCCCAGGAGATCGTCAAGTTGTCGGAGCCGGTGTTGACGACGGCCACCGCCCCCGTGGACGGCTCGACAGCGGCGCCATACGGCTGGAACCCAGTCTGGAAGCTGCCGGCGGCCGACATGTTCGTCGGGTTTACCATCGTAACCCCGCCGTAGTAGAGGTCGGCGTCGTTCTCGATGTAGAGATATCCGTTGACAGGGTCATAGACAAGGTTCCAGGAAACGCTTCCGTTCGGCCCTGCGACGATCGACCCTATCGGATGTTCCGTGGCCCCGTCAATCACGGTGAGATTGTTCGTGACGACGTTCAGTACGTAGACGTAGCCGTTGTCCGGATCGAAGGCGACCGCCACCGGCTGATAACCGACCGGGATCTTGCCGAGGCTCGCCCCGGTCGAGGCGTGGACCACTCCGGCGAAGAAGTGGCAGTAGCATCCCTGCTCGAGCGGACCCCCGGCCTCGGCGACGTAGAGATTGCCGTTGTCCGAATCGTATGCCAGGCCCATGGGGTAGACGCCGATTGGGATCGTGGCGGTGACGGAGTTCGTGGTACCGTTGATGACGGAAAGGTTCCCGTTCGGTCCGCTCCCGTCAACCACAGCGTAGAGGTCTTCGGTGTCGGGATCGTAGACGATCGCCTCGGGATTCGCACCTACCCTGAACGTGGTGACGACAACATTCGTTGCCCCGTCGATCACTGAGATGGTCCCGGAGAAGCTGTTGACGACGTAGAGGTCGCCGTTCGCAGAATCTAGCGAGATCGCCACGGGCCCGAGCCCGACGGCGATCTGATCGACCACCGCACGCGTGGTCGGGTCGACCACCGTAACGTTCGCCGTCGGCGTATCGACGACGTAGAGCAACCCGTTGTCGGAATCCCAGGCCACCTGGCCAGGATCTGCGCCGTTTCGGGCGAGGAGGTTGTTCGGGACCAGCGTGCCGTTCAGCAGAACCAAGGTGGCCCCCACGGTAGCCGAGACGGGGGTGCCCCGGGGCGCCGGGAGCGGTCGTGCCATAGCCGAATCCCCTGGCCCCGGGATCAGGTCGGTCGGGGACCCACCGACTCGCTTCATCAAGACCTGGTCGAGGGTCCGAAAGCTGGCGAAACGGAACTCTGCGCCGACGTGGCTAGCCGAGAGTAGAAGCCCGCCCGGACCGACCTCCGCAGCCGGTGTCTCGACGGGGCGAACAGCCGCGGCGTACTGGGGCCGCACCCCTGACGAGACGATGATCCCGCTGATCGAAAGTACGAGACCAAGAGTAACGGCGAACGCGATACTCCGCCGAGCGTCCAATGGGCTCGTTCTCCCCCTCACGTCCCCCCGGACCTGACCGACGGTCGCTCAGAATGGACCTCCTGTCTATAAGCCGGTGCACCCCGATAGAGGCGCTTCCCTGCCTGACGCTGCGGCCGACGGGACCGCGGGTTCCCGGCCCCAAAACGTCCTCCGATGCCGGTCGACAGAGCACGGGATTCAGGGTCGAAGGATCGACTCACGCAACGGTGGGTCGCGCCGCTCGACTGCCACCTTCCTCACCCGGGCGGAGGGTTTCGAGCGAGGACCGCGGATCGACCACCTGCCTGACGATCGGGCCGGACTCCGGGTTGCGTAGCTTCGGTGCGTTCGCGAGCCGACGACCGACGATATCCTTTTGACTCGCTCCCCTCATGGCCCAACCTCTCCGGGAAGGTCCATGCTGCCAGCGGGCATCCGCCCCCGAAATCTCCGGCCGCCGCGAAGAGGCGGGATACGGGCAGCTTTACCGAGGAGCGTTTGCGGGGCGCCCGATGCCGTAGGGCCGCGGTGCGCCTGATGCCGCGTCGCGGACGTTCCCGAACCAAGTCAGAGCCTGTCAGCGGCGCAATCCCCTCCGGCGGCATGCAATCGAAGGAGGAACCGATCAGGCCGAAGCCGTCCCGGCAGTCCCCGCGGTCCCGCCCGAAGACGGGCGGTGCCGAGAGCGTCTGGGCTCCCAGGGTCATCGACGCTGACGGCCTTGATCGAAGTTCTGCGGAGCTCCTCCGGCGGGAGGGCGTGTCGGCCCCAGGGGCACGGACGGGCTTGCTCCCCGCGAACCGTTCACCTCGGGAGGATCCCAACGAACCGGAGATGGTGTCCGATCGGACGCTGGAGAGCCCGCTGAACCGCTTGTCGCCGACCCAGATACCGACCTCGGAGGCTGGGTTTCCGGACTCGCCACCCGCGACGGCCCGAGGGCCGATCCGGCTCCCGAGCGTAGCCGGGGCGCAAGCCCTCTCCACCCTGCGAGAGACCCTGCTCTCGAGCTGGGACCCTCAGCTAGCCTCGTACGTGCGTAGGGCCGAGGACCAACGCCTTCTCTTCGAGGAGGCGCTCAAGGATTACCGGCTGCTGCTCGCGGAGGTCACCCGCAAACGGCTGGCGATGGTGAAGGAATCCGAGTCGCTCGACCTGGCCCTCCGTGGATTGGAGGAGCGGCAGGCCAGTCTACGGGAACGGGAGCGGGTGCTTCGATTGGCCGAGGCTCAGTTCGCCGCGAGGCTCGGCGTCGGCTCTCCGACGGATGGGGTCCTTAAGGGGCATCATGGAGCGAACACCCCCGAGCAGGCACGGGCCGCCGGGGCCGGGGTCGACCTGCCTGTCTCGTCGTCGGCGGGCGACCCGTCCCCTGAACACGGTGGGCCGCCGACAACGGCGAAGGTCGATCCGTTGCACCCGGGGGCACCCAACCCGTTGACGACCGACGTGGACCCGACCCTCGAAAGGACCCGTGCCCGCGCCATGGCCGCGCGGTCGACACGGAGGTACGGCGACCGCGCCCCGACAGGAACCCCCCGGCTGGATGACCTGTTGATGGGGGGACTGCCCCCCCGGAGCCACGTCGTGCTCGTCGGCGACGCGTTCGTGGGGAAGGAGGTCGCGCTCTACGCGTTCATCGCGGAGGGATTGAAGCGGGAGGAGCCGGTGATCATCGTCACCGCGACCCGCGGCTCCGAGGAGGTCGCAAAGGGATTGCGTCTCGTTCTGCCGGGACTCGAAGACCACGAGAAGAAGGGGCGCGTAAGCTGGGTCGACGCCTCCGGCGGGGGCGCTAGCGACCTGCCGCACCGGTTCGCCGCGAAGGACTCGGACGACACGGCCGGGCTTCTGGCGGCGCTCGTTCAAGCCACGAAGAGGGCTCGGACCGGTACGGAGGCCAACGGACCCCTCCGCGTGGGTTTTCTCGGTCTCTCGTCGGTCCTAGCTCACCACACCGAGCGGCAGGCCTTCGGATTCCTCCAGAGCGTCCTCGGGATCTTGCGCTCCTGTGACGCGACGGCGATGTACGCGCTGGAGGCCGGCGCCCTGTCGGAGACCCAGGTCGAGACGCTCCTGGGTCGGATGGACGGCGTCGTGCTCTTCCGCCAGAACCGCGACCGGACGTTCATGTCGGTCAAGGGATTCGGAGACGTCGCAACGCGGGACTGGGTCGAGTGCCGGGCCACCGACCGAGAGCTCGTGCTCGGGTCGTTCGCCCTCGAGAGGATTCGGTAGCCCGGCCTCGGATTGCCCCGCACTCGGCCAGGGCGGTGGCGGCCCGGTCGACTACCGCAGCACCCAGGGTCGCCGCAACCCCGTGACAGGGAAACGGAGTTTAAGCCACCCCGCGGGCCAGATCGGAACGCGGAGAGCCGGCTGCTAGCCCCGCGAAGGGGCCGGCTGCGAGGGTCTTGCGGCGAGCAAGAGGGGAGAAGGCACTCGAACGCTCCCCTGCGAGGGAAAGCTATACCCCACGCTCGTGTTCAGGCGTCGCTGTTGGCGGACCTGTCAGGTCGGCCCCGGCGTGACGTGTGACCGAGAACCTATCGACTCCCCCGGATAGGGTCGTTCCTTCGCGGGAACCGCTTCCGTTCCTCGCGAGGTACGGGCGGTTCTTGCTCGTGGGCCTGACCGGGGTCGTCGTGAACCTCGTCGTGTTCGCAGGGGTCCTCGACCTCGTTGCGCCAGCCCCCGGGGGCAGCCTCACCGCGAACCTCTTCCATACCGTGTCCCTCACGTCGGTCCGGTCCCGCGAGGATCTCCTCGCGAGCGCGATCGCCTTCGTGGTAGCGACCTTCTGGAACTTCGAGTGGAACAACGCGTGGACGTTCCGGTCTCGGGTCGGCCACCTTCACTCCGTCAATCTTCGCCTCGGCCTCTACTACGGCGTTTCGCTCGGCTCGCTCGCCGTGAACGAGCTGGTGCTCTTTGGGACGCTCTCCTTCCTTTTCCCGCTGTACGGCCAGGGGCTCGGGATCGTCCTAGGCAGCGTGGTCGGGTTCCTCGGGAACCAGCGGTTCACCTTCGCCGAACGGCAGATCGGGATTGAGGACCGCGACGCCCGCCGGTGAGCCGGGATCCCGCTCCTCTCCGTCTAGGGCAGCGACCGTTCCGACCTCGGTCCCTAGGGGGAGGTCAACCCCGGTTGACTCACGCCGTATGTCGGGAAGAGCCCTCGCTCGATCCTACAGGCAAGGTGCGTACATGCAGTCCCCTGCTGGCGCCGATGAGAGCGCCTCGTCCCGGATCGCTCCGACCGCTACCAAGCCCGGCAGCCTAGGACCAACGCTCCTCCTCGTGATCGGACTGGTCGTGATGATCCTGGGCTTCTTCACGGCGATCCTGCTGATCCCTGTGGGTCTGGTCCTCTTGCTCTTGGGTTTCTACCTACAGCGGAGAAGGGCTAGGCCCGGGACGTCCCCCGCAGTTCCCCCAGGGGCACTGCCCCCCACAAGCCCCCAGCCGCCGCCGCCCTAGCAGCGCCGGGCGGCACCAACAACCCCGACGACCCGCGACTTCGCGCGAAGAGAGCGGACCCAGCAGGGCGATGTCGTTCCGTCCACGCCACGGTCACCTCGCCCGCGGGTCGACGGACGATTGGGGTCCGAGTGGGTAGGGCCGGACCGCAGAACGCCCTGACCGAGGGGCCCATCGTACCGACCCAACGTACGTAAAGGGGGTCGCGGTCGGAACTGCGCGGAGGCCGCAAATCCGACCATGCCCGAAGCAACCCCGGCGCCCGACCCCGAGAAGCTCAACCAGTTCGTGGGAAAGTTCGTTCACGACTTCGGCGCCGCCCTGCATGGCGCGACGGTCGTTGTGGGCGAAAAGCTGGGCCTCTACAAGGCCCTGAACGTGCCCGGGGGTCGGACGCCGGCGGAGGTCGCCCAAGTGACCGAGACCTCCGAACGGTTCGTCCGCGAGTGGCTCTCGGCGCAGGTCGCCTCCGGCTACGTTCACCATGACCCGGCCACGGGTCGATTCGGGCTCACTCCCGAGCAGGCCTTCGCCTTGACCAACGAGAACGGACCGGCGTACTTCCCCGGGGCCTTCCTGGTCGTGTCCGCGGCGTACAAGGACGAGCCCCGGATCCTCGATGCGTTCCGGAGCGGAAGGGGGGTCGGCTGGCACCAACGCCACGAGGACCTCTTCGCGGGCACGAGCAAGTTCTTCCGGCCCAACTACCTGACGAACCTGGTCCCCGCGTGGCTCCCTGCCCTGGAAGGGATGGTCCCCAGGCTGGAGAAGGGAGCGCGGGTCGCCGACGTGGGGTGCGGCTTCGGCTCCTCCACGCTCCTGATGGCGGCGGCCTACCCCCGGTCTGAGTTCTTCGGGTTCGACTACCACGGACACTCGATCAAGGCGGCGCGCTCGGCGGCTGCCCTGGAGCGGGCGGTCGAGCGCGTCCACTTCGAGGTGGCGACGGCGCAGGACTACGCGGGGAAGGACTACGACCTGGTGACGACCTTCGACTGCCTCCACGACATGTCCGACCCCGTGGCGGCGGCGCGGCACATCCGCTCCACGCTTAAGCCGGACGGGACGTGGATGGTCGTGGAGCCGTTCGCCGAGGAAGAGCTGGCGGCGAACATCACGCCGGTCGGTCGCGCCTTCTATAGCGCCTCGACCATGATCTGCGTCCCCGCGTCGTTGTACGAACCCGGAGGGGCCGCGCTGGGCGCTCAGGCCAGTGAGGCCCGCCTGAAGGAAGTCGCTTCGAAGGGCGGCTTCAGCCGGTTCCGGCGCTCGGCCGTGACGCCGTTCAACCGCGTCTTCGAGATCCGACCGTAGGCCGCATCCGGGCCCATCCTGCGGGCAGAACGGCCGGCGGGCGCGAGCCCGACCGCTGACCCACCCCCAGGGGTCGGTGGGCCCTTCAGGCTGCTGAGGTCTCAACGTACCGGAGGGTTCGGACGCCGGGGATCGCGAGCAACAGAAGCCCGTTGGCGAAGAACGCCACGGCCGCGAGCGTGTAGGAGAAGAGGATCCCCCGACTGCTCGCCAGGAGCCCGCCCAAGATGAGACCGGCGGGGACCGCCACCAGCGAGCCGACCATGTCGATGCTGAGCACGCGGGCCAGCACCTCGTTCGGCACGATGGCCTGCATGGTCGCGTAGTAAGTCGTACCGATCAGGCCCAGGGACAGGCCCACGACCGCCGCTCCGGCCAAGGCCAGCGGGAGCCCACGGGCGAACACCACCAGCACGGTCCCCGCGCCGGTGGCGAGAAGACCGAGACCCATCGCCAGTCCGGCGAAGCGGCGGGCCCGCAGGCGTCCCACAAGGAGCGCACCGACCGCGGCCCCCGCCGTGAGCGTGGCGACCAGGTAGCCGTAGAGGGCCGGATTGGGGCCGAGGACGGCGCTCGCGTAGACGACCAGGAAGTTCGTGACCACCGCGAAGAAGAGCCCGGCGGGAAGGAACCCGAGCGTCACCTCGAGGATCGGGAGATGATGCCGCATGTAGGACAGCCCTTCGAGCAGCTCGGCGCGGATCGATCGGGCCCCACTTCCCCGACCGGGGTGGACCTGACCGAGGTCGGAGGCGATCTGAAAGAGCAGGATCGCGGAGATCGCATAGGTGGCCGCGTTGAGGCCGAGCCCGGTGACGGCGCCGACGAACGCGATCATCAGGCCGCCGGCCCCCGCCCCGAGCGTGGTGCCGATCTGGGAGGAGGCGGTCAGGACCCCGTTCGCATCCTCCAGACGTCCGGTCGGTACGATGCGCGGAAGGATGGCTTGGCTGGCCGGGAAGAACAACGCCGAGAAGCTGTAGACGAGGGTCATCATGGCGAGAATCAGGATCAGCGAGAACCCGACGAGGTAGAGGGTCAGGGACAACCCGGTCATCGCCACGGCCCGCACGACGTCGGACGTCACCATCAGCCGTCGGCGGTTGTAGCGGTCGGCGAGCACCCCGGCCAGGAGACCGAGAACGATGCCGGGCGCGATCCCCGTGAGGCCGAGATAGGCGACGTCCAACGTGCTCCGGGTGTAGTGATAGACCAGCCAGCTGAGCGAGATCCCCGTGATCGACGCGCCCAACGCTGAGGTCACCGTCGAGCCCAGCAGGAACCGGAAGCCCCGACTGATGAGAGGGGCGCGAACGGAACCGGCCCGCGGTGGGGATCCGGGAGGGGTCGAAGATCCGACCAACGAGCTCGCCGGCTCGCTCACCGGGAGCGTCTACATGACGGTAGCCGGACCCTTCGATCCCTGCCCGAACGGACGCCGCTTCCCGCGTCGGTGCCCCGCTCCGGGACGTGAACCGTCCGGGGGGAACGTTGCTCGCCTCGACCGTCCCGACGACGCGGAAGGGGGCCCCGCCCTCCGGTCCCCTACCCGATCATCAGACCTTCGATGCGAAGCTGGTATCCGCGCGGAGTTCGGCTGAGGAAGTTGATCAGCCCGCTGTGGCGCCACTGGAGCATGCACCGGCGGGGAAGGAACCAGTAGCGAGCCCCGATGCGGAGTTCGGACCTGGCCTCGGTGACCAGCCCCTCGTACGCTTGCGCGGAGTAGTAGCCCAGGTCCTTGAACCCCTCCGCGCGAGCCCGGAGGGGCCCCGTCACGCACCAGACGATTACGCCGGTCCGGGGATCCACCGACATCACCACCCCGCAGTGCGTGATCGGGCAACCGCAGGACATGCCGAGCGGACGTCCGATGAGAACGTCGCCCTTCTGGATCCCCATCTCCCGGGTGAGCTGCGGGTTATGGGGCAGGATCGTCTCGCGGGGCCCGGGTTCCTCGGGGAACGTCTGGAGAACGAAGTCGTACTCGCGCCCTAGGTGGTCCTTCCAATCACGTGTTTCGGGAACCACGGAGAGAGCGCAGCTGTCGCACGGCCCTGCGCCCAAGGGTGCCGGAGACGAGGGGGGACGGGGCGCGAGGGCGCGTTGGGCGCAGCGGGTCAGGAGCTCCGGCTTGACGGCGGCGGCCTCGGCGAGCTCAGCGCAGGTCCGGAAGCCGCAGAGTCCGCAGTCCAGTCCCGGGAGCTCGTCGAGGAGCAGCCGCGCTCCGGGGGCGGAGGCGCTCATCCGCGGACCTCCAAGGCGGGGGCGAGGCCAGGCATCAGGGAACTGATCGGTCGCAACGACCCGAGCGCCGTCCGAAGCTCGACCAGGAAGCGCTCGACCTCCTCTTCCGTGTTGTAGCGTCCCAAGGTGACGCGGAGCGCGCCGCGGGCCTGGATCGGGTCCCGCCCGATGGCGAGCAGGACGTGGGACGGGGCGTTCTCGTGGTGCGAGGAACACGCCGATCCCGTCGCGACAGCGATCCCCCGCTCGTCGAGCCGGAGCTGGAGCGTGATCGCTTCGCCCTCGAGCCCGGAGAACCCTAGGTTGACGTTGGTAGGAAGACGCAGGGTCCGGTGCCCGTTCAGGTACGCTCCGGGAACGGTGCCGAGGACCTGGTCGAGGATCCGGTCGCGGAGCCGCAGCATCCTCGGCATCTCGCCCTCGCGCTCGGCGTGGGCGATCTCCGCCGCCTTCGCGAACCCGACGATCCCCGGCACGTTCTCGGTCGAGGAGCGAAGGCCGAACTCGTGGCCACCTCCGTGTTGCCACGGTTCGATTCGGACCGTGTCCCGTACATACAGGGCGCCGATCCCCTTCGGTCCGTAGATCTTGTGGGCGTTCAAGGTCACGAGGCCGAGAGGGTCCCTCGCCACGTCCATCGGCAGCTTCCCGAACGACTGACAGGCGTCGGTGTGGAACGGAACGCCCCGCTCGGTGCAGATCCGCCCGAGCTCCCGGATCGGCTCGATCGTCCCGATCTCGTTGCTGGCGTGCAGGACGGAGACCAGAATCGTCTCCGGGCGGAGCGCGGAGACCAAAGCCTCGGCGCGCACCAGCCCATGCTCGTCCACGTCGAGGTACGTGACCTCGAAACCCTGCCCCTCGAGCCAAGAGGTCGAGTTCAGGACGGAGTCGTGTTCGATCCGGGTGGTGATGATGTGGCGGCCCTTCCTTCGGTTCGCGAAGGCGACCCCCTTGAGCGCCAGGTTGTTCGATTCAGTCCCGCCGGAGGTGAAGATCACCTCTTCCGGCCGGGACGCCCCCAGGGTCGTGGCGATCCGCGATCGTGCGGCCTCGACCGCTTCGCGTCCCTCCCGCCCGGGCTCGTGAAGGCTCGAGGCGTTGCCGTACGAGGTTCGGAAGTACGGCAGCATCTCCTCCAAGACCCTAGGGTCGACGGCCGTGGAGGCGGCGTTGTCGAGGTAGATCCGGGCCATCTACTCCCCCCGGTAGAACGTCTCGCCCTCGAGCTGCCGGACGACCCCGAAATGCTGCTGCCATCCGATCTCCTTCTTGCCGACGCAGATGGTGCAGACCCCGACCGGCGGGTTCCCTCGCAACAGAAGCCGGCCGGAGAGGTCCGGGGCGAGCTCCATGCGGCGCACCAACCGGTCGATGTTGATCCCATGGAGCGCGTCGGTCTCGATCACCGAGGCCCGGGTCGCCGCGAGGACGTTCGCCCGGAAGACCTCCCGCTCCGCCTGGGAGACCAGGTCGATCTTCGTGACGACCGCGATGTCCGCGAGGGCGAGGAGCGGGCCCATCTTCCGCGGAAGGTTCATCCCGCTGGTCGCCTCGAGCACCGCCACCCCCAGCGAATCCTCGATGTACGGGGAGCAACGGAGGCAGAGGCCCGCGGTCTCGACGAGCAGGGTGTCGGCCTTCTCTGCCGCCGCCCATCGGACGGCGTCCCCCAGTACCATCACGTTGCAGTGGTCCGGGCAGAGCTCGCCGGAGTAGACCTTCTTGGCCGGGATCCCGAACCGCGTGCGGAACTCCTCGTCCTCGTTCGTGTACTGGACGTCGGTCTTGAGGTAGGCAAGCTTGTGCCCGGAGGCGAGGAGCCGGCGGGCGACCTGCTTGAGGACGGTCGTCTTGCCGCTGGTCGGGGGTCCCGCGCACGTGATCGCCTTCACGGGCTGACGCTCCCCGGCCGCAAGGCGCGGGCCAGCTGTTCTCCCAGCACGGCATCGTCCAGGGGCTCCCCGGCCCGGATCTTCGCCCGGTACTCGACGATGATGTCGTCCAGCCGGCTCAGCGCATCCGCCACCGGACGCTCGCGCGCATCCTTGGGGATCAGCTTCTGCATCGCCCCGTTCCGCATCACCACACGGACATCGGAGAGGAGCGCGATTCGAGGGTCGTGCGTCACGAACACGAAGATCTTGCGATGCCGCCGGAGGAGCTCGAGGGCGCGCGTCCGATGGATTCCTGCGTTCTCGATCTCGTCCAGCAGGATGATCGGTGAGTTCCCGATGACCACGGCGTCCGCGATGAGGAGCGCGCGGGTCTGACCCCCCGAGAGCTCGGTCATCGCGCTCTCCATGTCGATCGCTTCGCCCGTAAGCTCGTTGGCGAACTCCACGGTCCGCCCGATGAGCTCCGTGACGTCGGCCCCCTGCCGGATCTCGGCGTGGATGCGCAGGAACTCGCGCACCGGGAGATCGGACAGGAAGTTGGTGTGCTGCGTGATTAGCGCGACCGGGTTCCGACTGGGGTCCCCGATCGATTCCTCGGGCATGGGTAGGTCGTTGATGAGGACCCGCCGGCCGGACGGGGTGTTCGCATCGGCGAACCGCTCGATGTCGTTGATCAGCTCGGTCTTTCCCGAACCGGTGGGGCCGACGATACTGACGACCTCGCCCATCCGAAGGTCGACCCGGGCGACCCGCTCGAGGTCTCCCTGCCGGCCCCGTCCTCCGAGAATGGATAGTCTCTCGATCTCCAGTGGCACAACGGAGCCGACCGTTCGACCCGCCGGAACCCGAAGGGATTCCTCCACGGGCCGTCCACACTCCACGGGCCTAACTTCCCCAGAAGGAGACGGTCCTTCGACCTCGACGGCCGGCCGGAGAACCCCGTCGGAGGACGTAGCAGCGCTCCCAACCATGCCCCTCCTCGGGAGACCCGAGATATAAGGCCGACCAGATGGCCCGCAAGTAAAGCCCATATGCTCCGCTCGACCCCCCCTCGCCGACGAGGGTACCTCACCTTGCGCGCTGGAGGAGCTTCGAGAAGGGATCACGCGACGAGCCCTCCCAGTGGCCACGGCGAGGCGCGTTGGCGTGACGTGGTCTACTTATGGACCGGGTGGTCGGTCCGTAGGATCGCTCTTCCCATCGGATGATCCGCGACGGTCCCTCGCCTACGCAAGCGAGGGGCGCCGCACGGGATCGACGGGGGGGCCCCTCGCGTCGGCCGAGACGGACGCGTTCGCCCTGAGAGCCGTCCCGCGCAAGGCGGTCAGAACTTCGAGGCGAGCCAGCGATGCACGTCGGGGATGTGACGCAGCGCTATCGTGACGTGCCCTTCGGCCGGATGCAGGTGAGCGTCCGCTCCGCGCACGCGGGCTGTGAGCCACTGCCCGTGGGCGAAGGGAACCATCCGGTCCTGTCCCCCCTGCCAGATCTGGACGGGGACGGCGATCGAGGCCAGGTCGAACCCGTACGGCCCCGTCTGGGAGAGGGCGTCGTCGCGCATGCCCTCGTGACCGCCCCGCAAGCCTTCGCGCAGTTGGCGAATGAAGAACTCCATCAGGTCCCTGGCTTCCCCCTGGAGCGCGTCCCGGTCGACCGCCGAAAAGAGGGATGCCCACATCTCTCCGATCTGGCCGGGGGTCGCCGTGAGCAGCTCTTCCCGGTCCTTTCGGCACTTCCGGTCCCACTCCGCCGGATCCCCGAGGGCCCGGTGAAAGTCGGTCACGTTCAGCTCTCCCATCCCGTCGAACCAATCCAGACCCTCGGCAGGGTACGGCGCGACCCCGGCTAGGCTCGCCGCGGCCACCGTCCGCTTCGGCAGCACAGCC
>Ga0187780_10001535_pt1 | contig 17452 bp, 14 predicted proteins | sample 1015_Q2_SP10_20__FD_132429 | JGI IMG/M metagenome (GOLD analysis project Ga0187780, IMG submission 132429) | Tropical peat soil microbial communities from peatlands in Department of Meta, Colombia - 1015_Q2_SP10_20_MG | ecosystem: Environmental > Terrestrial > Soil > Wetlands > Peat | place...
CATCGTCTCGTTGCCCAACGTCGCCGTGTATCGCGGATTCGTCTTTGCCCGGCTCGCCGCGGAGGGTCCGGGGTTCGAGGAGTACTTCGGCGACGCCTTGACGTCCATCGACAACATGGTCGACCGCTCACCGGAAGGACGGCTCGAAGTCGCCGGCGGCGTACTGCGCTACATGCACGACTGCAACTGGAAGATGTTCGTCGAGAACCTGAACGACACCATGCACCCTATGGTGGCGCACGAATCGGCCGCCGGCACCGCGAAGAAGCTCTGGGAAGGCAAACCCGAGAACGAACCGAAACCCATGGCGATCGAGCAGTTTCTGCCGTTCGTCAATGGCTACGAATTCTTTGACAAGATGGGCGTCCGCATCTACGAAAACGGCCACAGCTACACGGGCGTCAAGTACTCGATTCACTCGGCCTACTCGGCGATCAGCGATTACGAGCAGATGATGGAAAAGGCATACGGCCCGGAGCGCGCACGCGCAATCCTGGGCGAGGTGCGTCACAACACCGTCTACTACCCAAGCCTTACCATCAAAGGCGCGATCCAGGCAATCCGCGTCGCCCGACCCATTGCTTACAACCGCACGCTGATCGAAAGTTGGACCTTCCGGCTGGCAGGTGCGCCGGACCGGCTACTGCAGCGGACCGTGATGTATTCGCGGCTCATCAATGCGCCAACGTCGGTGGTCGGCCACGACGACCGCCACTGCTATCGAGCCATCCAGGACGGACTCGAGACCGACGGCAATGCGTGGGTCAGCCTGCACCGGAACTGGTCGCCAAGCGAAAAGCAGCACATCGCGGGCGACTACAACGGCACCAGCGAAGTATCCATGCGCGGCCAATTCCGCGCCTGGTCCCGATTCATGACCTCCGGTATGACGGATCGCGCGGCATGAAGGCCGAAGGAACCACCGACGCGCGGCTCGTGGAATTCGTCTACGACGAAGCGCGGCTCATTGACGAAAAACGCTTCGACGAGTGGTACGAGCTGTTCGCCGAGGACGGCTACTACTGGATGCCGCTCACTCGCGACCAGCCCGATGGTGTCAACTTTACCTCGCTGTTTTATGAGGACCGTTTCCTGCTCAAGGTCCGCATTGAACGGCTTAAGAGCCCGCGCTCCTTCTCACAGCAACCGGCAAGTTTCTGCCAGCACATTCTGCAGCGGCCAACAGTCGAGGAAGCGGACGCTGCGCGGCGACGGTGGGTGCTGCGGACACCCTTCATCTACGTAGAGACGCAAATGGACACCCAGCTGGTTCTGGCCGGAGTGACCCGGCTGCACCTGGTGGAGCAGAGCGGCCAGTTACGCATTCGTCTCAAGAAGGTCGACCTGATCAACTGCGACGCCGCTTTTCCTTCCATTCAACTGTTCCCGTGACCGAATTGGCCGCCGCGTATTCGTCGGGCACGGTTGCGGCGACGTTCGCGGCCTGCACATCTCAGTACGCCGACAGAGAATTCCTGTCGCTGCTGCCTGAATCGGCGTCCGCGTACGGAATTGAGCCACGCAGCTGGAGCTACCGCGACACTGCGGCGGCGGTGCAGAAGCTGCAGCGAGCGTATGCGGCTGCGGCCTTCGGTCCCGGTCAGCGCGTGGGACTGCTGCTCCGAAATAGACCAGAGTTCATCTTCCACTGGTTTGCGCTTAACGCGCTTGGCGTCTCGGTCGTGCCGTTAAGCGCCGAGTGGCGCGCAAGCGAACTCGAGTTCGTCATCGGGCACAGCGAATTGCGCGCCGCGGTCTCTATCGCCGAGCGCAGTCGGGACCTGGCCACAGCCGCACAGGCCATTGGGCGGAAAGTCGACGTTATCACCGCTGATGGCACCGACATCCGGTCGAGCGGCGAGACACCCGCCGCCGACGCCCAGCCGGGCTTAGACACCGAGTGCGCTCTCCTTTACACGTCCGGCACGACCGGCAAACCCAAGGGCTGCGTACTGCCCAACGAGTATTTCCTGCACGCCGGCAGCTGGTACGCCACGGTCGGCGGATTGTGTACCGTCCGCCCTACGACCGAGCGCATGTTGACGCCATTGCCTATGACCCACATGAATGCCATGGCATTCTCGACCATGTGCATGATGCTCACCGGCGGCTGCCTGATACTGCTTGACCGTTTTCATCCGCGCAGCTGGTGGCAGAGCGTGCGCGAGGCGCGGGCAACGATTGTGCATTACCTCGGCGTCATGCCGGCGATACTCCTCGCCGCTCCGGAGACATCTGGCGACCAGTGCCATGACGTCCGGTTTGGGTTTGGCGCCGGGGTGAGCCCGAAGCATCACCAGGCGTTTGAGCAGCGCTTCGGATTCCCGCTGATCGAAGGCTGGGCGATGACGGAAACCGGTGCCGGAGCCGTAGTCATCGCGAACCGCGAGCCGCGGTGGGTCGGTACGGCGTGTTTCGGTATTCCCGATACGCAAGTGGAAAGCCGTGTCGTTAATGATTCGGGGGCGGATGTTGCGCCGGACGTCACGGGCGAGCTGCTTGTCCGGCACGCGGGGCCGAGGCCGCGATACGGATTCTTTCGCGGATACCTCAAGGAGCCCGATGCAACGGCCGAAGCCTGGCACGGCGGCTGGTTTCACACTGGCGACCTGGTAGCACGCGACAGCAGCGGTCGCTTTCGATTCATCGACCGGCGCAAGAACCTGATTCGACGCAGCGGCGAGAACATCTCGGCGGTAGAGGTCGAGGCCGTGCTGGCGCAACATCCGTCCGTTAAGACGGCGGCTGTCGCGCCGGTTCCTGACGAGATCCGCGGCGACGAAGTCTTCGCCTGCATCGTACCGCGCGATCCCGATGCGGCAGGGCCGTCCCTGGCCCGCACGCTGGCGGACTGGTGCCGCGAACGGCTCGCCTATTACAAAATTCCTGGATACGTGGCGTTCTGTGCGGCCGTGCCGCTGACCTCCACCGAGAAGATTCAGCGCACCGCGCTGCGCGATCTCGCCCGGCAGCTGCTCAGTGAGCGCAGCTGTGTCGACATCCGCTCCCTGAAGCGCCCGCCCGCCGCATGATCGCCGATACGCGAGCGACCTATGACGGCGTCGCCGTGGCCGTACCGGTGACTGTGCCTTACGTTCGCTACTCGATTCGCAGCGCGCACTGGTTCATCGCTCGAGCACTTGCCGGACTGCTCGCCGAGTCCGGGCTTGCAAAGCAGGACGTCGACGGAGTGTGCGTATCGGGCTTCCTGCTGTTTCCTGATACCGCCGTCGGCCTGATGCAGCACCTCGGGCTCTCACCTCGCTGGCTTGACCACATCCCGATGGGTGGAGCCTGCGGGATCGTCGCACTGCGTCGCGCGGCGCGCGCGGTGCAGTCGGGTGACGCCAGCATTGTGGCATGCCTCGCGGGAGACACTAACCACGTCGATTCGTTTCGGCAGACCATCGCGAGTTTCAGTCAGTTCGCGCGCGATGCCGTTTATCCGTACGGCTCCGGTGGACCTAACGCCAGCTTTGCGTTTCTGACGGACTACCACATGCGTACGCGCGGCACCCGGCGTGAGGATTTCGGAAAACTGTGCGTCGCGCAGCGTGCCAACGCACTCAAATATCCACATGCGCTGTTTCGCAAACCGCTGTCGCTCGAGGAATACCTGGCGGCGCGTCCGATCGCGGAGCCGTTGCGGCTGTTTGATTGCGTCATGCCCTGCGCCGGGGCTGAGGGATTCCTGGTCATGAGCGCGGAGCGCGCGCGGCGCATGGGTGTGAACTATGTGCGAATCTTAGGGACCATCGAACGGCACAACGCCTATCCCGACGACCCGATTCAGATTCGCGGCGGCTGGGCTCTCGATCGCGATGCGCTCTATGGACAAGCAGGTGTTGGGCCGCGGGATGTGAACGTGGTCGAGGTCTACGACGACTACCCGGTGATTGTCGCGATGCAGCTGGAGGACCTGGGCTTCTGCGCCGCGGGCGACATCGGCTCGTTCATCCGCAGTCGCAGCTTTACCGTCGATGGAACGTTTCCGCTCAACACCTCTGGCGGACAGCTGTCGGTCGGACAGGCGGGGGCGGCCGGTGGCTACCTCGGACTCGTCGAGTGCCTGCGGCAATTGACCGGGGTCGCGGCAGACCGGCAAGTGCCGGACGCGACGGTCGGGTTGGTGAGTGGCTTTGGCATGATTAACTACGACCGGGGCCTGTGCAGCGGGGCGGCGGTTTTGCGCCGGGCGGATTCATGACCGAGCCGATCAGGCGACCCAAGCGCAAGAATCCGGTACTGCGCACCCGCCAGCCGGTCCTGCCGCCGTGGCCGCGCAGCCGCGTTGCGCTGGGACTGACTGCAGTGGCAGCCGACGGTCGATTTGCGCTGCAGGTCTGCACGGACTGCCGCGCGGTTCAGTACCCGCCGCGCGAGGCGTGCCACAACTGTCTGTCCAGCTCGCTGGCGTGGCGTGATCAGTCCGGGGACGGTGAGCTGATTTCCCAAACTTTGCTGCAACACAGCCACGACCTGTTCTTCCGCGAACGTCTGCCGTGGCGACTCGGTATGGTGGTGCTGGACTGTGGGCCGACCGTTGTTGTTCATCTCCACGGCGACGTTCCGCCGCCGCCGGCGCGCGTACGGGTAGGCGCGCGCCTCGACAAGGCCGGGATGGCGGTGCTGGTGGGATTTCCGGAGAAGGATGTGGCGAACATGGCCGACGACAAGCAGTTGCGCGAGATGACCTGCGATCCCAAGTTCCGCAAGGTCCTGGTGACCGACGGCAAGTCGCCGGTCGGCCAGGCGCTGGTCCGCGGCCTGGCGGCCGCGGGCGCGGATCTTATCTGGGTCGGGTACTCGGAACCGTGGAAGCGCACGGCCGGCTTCGACGAACTGAAAAGTCTTCCCCAGGTAACCCTGCTCCCGCTCGATATCACCGATGGGCGCGCCGTGAAGGAACTCGCGGGTGAAATCGGCGGCAAAGTCGACATCCTGATCAACAACGTCGAGCTGCATCGCACTTCAGGCATCGCGTCACGCTACGGCACCGATGTCGCCCGCGCGGAGATGGAGACCAACTATCTCGGCCTTCTGCGCTTGGCGCAGGAGTTCGGACCGGTCATGCGTGCCCGCGGAGCAGATGGGCAGTCGAGCGCGGTCGCCTGGGTGAATCTGCTTTCCATCTTCGCGCTGTCGAATTTCCCCGCGCACGGTACGTTCTCTGCATCGAAGGCCGCCGCATATTCGCTCGCCCAGTGTCTGCGCGCGGAAATGCGCCCGGCCGGCGTACGGGTGATCAACGTATTTCCCGGGCCGATTGACGACGAGTGGAACCAGCTGCTTCCGCCACCGAAGCTCGCTCCGGCGGCGTTGGCTAATGCCGTCCTGGCGGCGTTGCGCGATGGCGTCGAGGACATCTATCCAGGTGATGTCGCCCAGGAATGGATTGCGAGATTCCGCGAGAATCACAAGGTCCTGGAGCGCGAGCTGGCCGTCGGGTAGGGAGCTGCACCATGCAGGCGAAGAGGGCGATAGTGACCGGTGGCAGTACCGGCATTGGCGTGGCCATCTGCCGGGCGCTCCTCGCGCAGGGTCTGGACGTCATCTGTCTGTCTCGCCGCGAGGCGGGGCTCAAGGATGCGCGGCTGCGCTCGATCAGCGTCGATCTCGCGGATGCCGAGGCGACCTATCGTGTCGCGCGCGAGCTCGCCGCTTCGCAGCCAGCCACGACCATCGTCCACAATGCGGGGGCCATCCGCGAGAAGGCGTTAGACCAGGTCGAACGATCGGACGTCGAGACGCTTGCGCGGCTGCATCTGATTGCGCCACTTGCGCTTGTGCAGGCGAACCTTGCCGCCATGCGTGCCGCGCAATACGGGCGCATCGTTCTGATCTCCACGCGCGCAGTCCAGGGGCTTGCCAAGCGCACGGCCTATGCCTCGACCAAGGCCGGCATGCTTGGACTGGCACGAACCTGGGCGCTCGAGCTCGGGCCCGCGGGCATCACCGTCAATGTCGTGGCGCCCGGACCGATCGAGGATACGGAAATGTTCGACCAGGTGCTGCCGCCAGGCCACCCCACGCGCGAGAAGCTCGCCCAGTCGATCCCCGTCCGTCGCCTGGGAACGCCCGCCGATGTCGCCCGAGCCGTGGCTTTTTTCACCGACCCGGAGGCGGCGTTCGTCACTGGCCAGACTCTTTACGTGTGCGGCGGCACGTCCGTTGGCGCGCTGACCCTCTGATTGGCACTGCGGTCCCCGGCAAGGAGTAGTAGCAAGATGGCAGTGGGTACTCTCGCATCGCTGGCGCGCGATCTCGCATCGCGGCGCATCCGGATCGTCGATCTGACCCAGACGCTGTCGCCGGATTTTCCCGCGATCGTGCTGCCGCCGGAATTCGGACAGGCCGCGCCTTTTCGTCTGGAAGAGGTGTCACGCTACGACGAGCGTGGATCGGCGTGGTATTGGAATAACTTTTCCTGTGGAGAACACACCGGGACGCACTTCGATGCGCCGATCCACTGGGTATCGGGCCGCTATCTGCCGAACAACGCGACCGATACCGTTCCGGTCGAGGACCTGATCGGGCCGGCATGCGTGATCGATTGCTCGCGCGAGGCCGCCGAGAATGCGGACTTCCTGTTGACCGCCGATCACATCCGCTGCTGGGAGGAGATCCACGGCCGTATTCCCGAGCGCGCGTGGGTACTGATGCGGACCGACTGGTCCAAGCGCGAGAATCCGGTCGACTATCAGAACTTCGACGAGGAAGGTCAGCACACGCCGGGGCCAGACACGGACGCCGTCCGACTGCTGGTTGAAGAGCGCAATGTCGTCGGCTTCGGCTCCGAGTCGATCGGAACCGATGCCGGCCAGGGCTTCCACCTGAAGCCACCGTACCCCTGCCACTACTACATGCACGGCAACGGCCGGCACGGGCTGCAGTGCCTGACCAATCTCGACCTGCTCCCGCCGACCGGTGCCGTAATCATCTGTCCCCCGCTCAAGATCCGGCAGGGTTCAGGCAGTCCGCTGCGCGTGCTGGCCCTGGTCGAGCAGGCGCCCTGAGCGGAAATACGCCGGCCTGCTGTCATTGGCTGCGATAAATGGCTGGCTCGCTGCGGTGCAGCAGGGCGGCTGTCAGAGCTCGCCGGCTATTACTTGACATCTAAAATATTTAAGCCCGTAATATCGCCGTGGCGAGGATGCTGCCTTGAAGCGAATCGTCTGTCTGGGCGGCGGCCCGGCCGGGCTCTATTCCGCAATTCTCTTCAAAAAGGCGCTGCCGCGCGCCAGCGTCGAGGTCTACGAGCGTAACCGGCCGGACGACACCTTCGGCTGGGGCGTCGTGTTCTCCGACAAGACCATGGCCGGTTTTCGCGACGTGGACTCCGAAACCCATGACGCCATTACCGGCGCCTTCTATCACTGGGATGACATCGATGTGCACTTCCGCGGTGAGGTGATCCGCACAGGTGGCCACGGCTTTTGTGGCATCGAACGCAAGCGCTTGCTCAATATCCTCCAGGAACGCGCCGCGCAGCTCGGCGTTCGTCAGCACTTCGAGACCGAGGTCCAGTCTGACGCTCCCTACGCGTCAGCGGATCTGGTCGTCGCCTCGGACGGAGTCAACAGCAACACGCGCAAGCTGCACGCCGCGGTATTCCAGCCTGACATCGATGTCCGCAAGTGTCGGTTCATCTGGCTCGGCACCGAGCAGAAGTTTCCGGCGTTCACGTTCGCCTTCGAGCCGACCGAGAGCGGCTGGTTTCAGATTCACGCCTATCAGTTCAGCAAGTCACTCTCCACGGTCATCGTCGAGACACGCGAGGAGACCTGGAAGGCGCTTGGCCTCGACAAATTTGACACCAATCAGTCGATCGAATTCTGCGAGCGACTGTTCGCCCGTTATCTGGGCGGCCAGCGCCTGATGAGCAATGCCCGCCATCTGCGCGGGTCGGCCTGGCTGAATTTCAATCGCGTGCTCTGCAAACGCTGGCACGACGGTAACGTCGTGCTCATCGGCGATGCGGCGCACACGGCCCACTTCGGAATAGGGTCCGGTACCAAGCTCGCGATGGAGGACGCGGTGTCGCTGGTTCGGCACGTCAGTGGTGCCAACGATGTCGCCGCCGGCCTGGCCTCATACCAGTCCGAGCGCTCGCTTGAAGCACTGCGGCTGCAAAACTCCGCTCGCAATCGGATGGAATGGTTCGAGAACGTGGCTCGGTATACGAGCTTCGAACCCTGGCAGTTCGCGTATAGCCTGCTCACCGGCAGCCAGCGCATCGGCCACGCGAATCTTAGACTCCGCGACCCGGAATTCGTTGCTAAGGTCGAAACGACACTTGCACGGCGATCGGGCGTGTCGACTGCACGTCCACCGATGTTCCTGCCGTTCAAGCTGCGCGACCTCCGCCTCGAGAACCGGGTGGTCGTGTCTCCGATGGCGCAGTACATGGCCCAGGACGGAATTCCGGGGGACTGGCATCTCGTGCACCTGGGTGCGCGCTCGGTCGGCGGCGCAGGTCTCGTATATACGGAAATGACCTGCGTATCGCCGGAAGGGCGGATTACCCCGGGTTGCACGGGGCTGTGGAACGAAACCCAACAGGCAGCCTGGGCGCGCGTTGTCGAGTTCGTGCACGGTCACTCGCCGGCCAAGATCTGCCTGCAGCTCGGCCACTCAGGGCGCAAGGGGTCCACGCAGCTGGGCTGGGAAAAGGCAGATCATCCCCTCGCGAAAGACAACTGGCAGACGCTCGCACCTTCGCCAATGGCGTACATAGAGGGTGTCAGTGCCGCTCCGCGGGCCATGGACCAAGCTGACCGGGCGCGTGTGACGCAGCAATTCATTCACGCGGCGCAGCTTGGAGCGGCCGCCCATTTCGACATGCTCGAGCTGCACATGGCCCATGGCTATCTGCTGGCCAGCTACCTGTCGCCCCTGACCAATACCCGTAGCGATGAATACGGTGGCTCGATCCAGGGCCGGCTCCGGTTCCCCTTGGAGGTGTTGCGGGCGACGCGAGCGGCGTGGCCTGCAGAGCGCCCGCTGTCGGTACGCTTATCCGCCACTGACTGGGCCGATCAAGGCTTGAGTGAGAGCGACCTTCTTGAGATTGCGCGCGCTTTCGCGGCCGCGGGCGCCGACGTCATCGATGTCTCCAGCGGCCAAACCGTACCCTGGCAGCAACCTGTCTACGGCAGGATGTGGCAGACACCATTCTCGGATCTGATCAGAAACACTGTCGGCATCCCAACGATCGCCGTCGGCAATATCTACGAGGCCGACCACGCCAATTCGATCATCGCATCTGGACGGGCTGATCTGTGCGCAATCGCGCGCCCGCACCTCGCTGAATCCGCGTGGACACAGCACGCAGCGGCCGCGCAGCAATACCACGAGCAGTGGTGGCCGAATCCTTACCTGCCGGCAAAAGCGCAGCTGGAACGAAATCTTGAGCGCGCGGCGCTCGCTACGGGGCCGGTCTGAAATGGCGAGCGGCAGTCAGGCCTTGTCCGGGAAACACGCGCTCGTTACCGGCGCTGGCCGCGGCATCGGCGCCGCGATCGCGGAGGAGCTTGCTTCCCATGGAGCGCGGCTGACGCTCCTGGGGCGCGACGCCGCACGTCTCGAGGCGACGGCCAGCCGGATCGGCGCCGGGTCTCTCTGTGTTGCGGCCGACGTCACCAATCGCGCACAGGTCGGCGCGGCGTTTCAGGAGGCACGGACTCGCGCGGGCGAGCTGGACATTCTGGTCAACAATGCCGGGGAAGCGGTGAGCGCCGCGATGCGCGACACCGATGCAGCTCTCTGGGAGCGCATGTTGGCGGTCAACTTGACGGGTACGTATCACTGCGTCCGCGAGGCCTTGCCGGCCATGCTGCGCCGGGGCAGCGGACGCATCGTCAACATCGCCAGCACGGCTGGCCTCATTGGCTACGCGTACTGCACCGCCTACTGCGCCGCGAAGCACGGGGTGGTTGGACTCACCCGCTCGCTGGCGCTTGAAATCGCGACCAAGGGAGTGACGGTCAACGCCGTGTGCCCGGGCTTCACCGACACGGATTTGCTCTGGGATGCGGTGACGAAAATTCAGACCAAGACCGGCCGCAGCGAAAGCGAAGCCGTCGAGTCTCTCATCGCGCGCAACCCCCAACACAGGCTCGTCTCACCCGGCGAGGTCGCCAGCGCTGTGCTGTGGTTGTGCCTGCCGGGCAGCGACGCCATTACCGGCCAAAGCATCGCCGTCGCGGGTGGAGAAGTGACATGAACCGACACGGACACGCAGCTGCTGCCGTCCGCGCTGAGCCGGACATCGAGACCAGAGTCAGTAGCGATGATCACAGTGCCCTCAGACTCTGGCTCAGGATGCTGGCTACCACGACTCTGATCGAATCGCGCGTGCGCCGTTTATTTCACGACCGGTTCAATCAAACGCTGCCGCGATTCGACTTCATGGCCCAGCTGGCGCGAGTGCCTGAGGGCCTCAAGATGGGCGACCTCTCGCAGCGGATGATGGTGACGGGCGGTAACGTGACCGGCATCGCGGATCTGCTTGAGAAGCAGAAACTCATCGTGCGCGTCGGTGATCCCGATGACCGGCGGGCGATGCGGGTGCGCCTGACGCCTGCGGGTCGCAAGGCATTCCGTGCCATGGCCGAGACCCACGAGCGCTGGATCGTCGATGCTTTGAGGACTCTGACGCCAGTCGAAATGGCGACCGTGACGGAGATGCTCGGGCGCGTTAAGGCGCACATCAGGGCTGGGGAGGGTTCTGCAAAATGACCACCGAATCGCCGAGCCGCGAGTTCGCGGGCCATAAAGCCCAACACTTTAATTGGTGGGTACAGGAGCGCGTCGGTTACATAACTTTGAATCGCCCCGAGCGCAAGAATCCCCTGACATTTGATTCCTATGCCGAGCTGCGGGATCTGTTCCGCGGCCTGCGTAGCGCGGCTGACGTGCGCGCGGTTGTCATCAGCGGAGCGGGCGGAAATTTCTGCTCGGGCGGTGACGTACACGAGATCATCGGTCCCTTGACCAAAATGGACATGCCGGACCTGTTGCGCTTTACGCGCATGACGGGCGACCTGGTCGGAGCGATGCGCGTCTGTCCGCAACCGATCATCTCGGCCATTCAGGGCGTGTGCGCCGGTGCCGGCGCCGCCATTGCTCTGGCCTCGGACTTTCGCTTGGCGAGTGCCGACGCGCGGACCGCATTCCTGTTCGTGAAGGTCGGACTCGCCGGCTGCGACATGGGAGCGTGCACGCTGCTGCCGAGACTCGTTGGCTATGGACGCGCCGCAGACTTGCTGTACACCGGCCGCCCGCTAGGCGCCGAGGAAGGCGAGCACTGGGGCTTTTACTCCCGGATCGTGGACGCTAAGCAGCTTATGGGCGAAGCGCAGGCGCTCGCCGAGGAGCTGGCCCGCGGTCCGACGTTTGCGCACGCGATGACCAAGACGATGCTCCACCAGGAATGGAACATGAGCATTGATGAGGCTCTCGAGGCCGAAGCCCAGGCTCAAGCTCTGTGCATGAAGACCGGCGACTTCCTGCGTGCATTTGAGGCGTTCAGAGACAAGCGGCGCCCCGCTTTTCAGGGTGATTAGTGGCGACCGATCCTGATCATCTGTCCTGGCCATTCTTCGAGGCCCGGCACCGCGACCTGGAGCGCCAGGTGCGCAGCTGGGCCGAATCGCATCTGGCCGACAGCCCCCACCCCGATGACCGGGCAGCGGTCGACGCTCGCTGCCGCGCCCTGGTCAGCGAATTGGGGCGCGGTGGACTGACTGCTTACTGCGTGCGGGCAGAGGACGGGGGAGCGCTTCCTGAACTGGACGCTCGCGCGATCTGCCTGCTGCGCGAGACGCTCGCGCGGTGGGATGGACTCGCCGACTTCTGCCTCGCCATGCAGGGATTGGGCAGCGGTGCCATATCCCTTACCGGCACGCCGGAACTGAAGCGCCGGTATCTTCCCGGCGTCGCGGCGGGCACGGCGATCGCCGCCTTCGCGCTGTCGGAACCTGATGCCGGATCGGATGTGGCTGCTCTCACGTGTGCCGCGCGTCGCGAAGGGGCGAATTACGTTCTGGACGGTGTTAAGACCTGGATATCGAATGGGGGTATCGCCGATTTCTACTGCCTGTTCGCACGCACGACACCCGCACAGCGCCGCGGCGATGGAAGTGTGGGTGCGGATGGCATCAGCGCGTTCGTAGTCGAAGCGGACGATAAAGGATTTCAGGTCGAGTCGCGCATCGACGTCATCGCGCCACACCCGCTGGCGCAACTCAAGCTAACGGGCTGCCGGATTCCTGCGGAGCGGTTGATCGGCGCGGAAGGCGAGGGCTTCAAGATCGCCATGCGAACCCTGGACGTGTTTCGCGCTTCGGTTGCGGCAGCGGCACTCGGCTTCGCGCGACGGGCACTCGACGAGGCGATCGAGCACGTTCAGAAGCGCGCCATGTTCGGCAAGGTCCTGGGTGACTTTCAGCTGACTCAGGCGGCCTTAGCCGACATGGCGACGGGGCTCGAGGCGGCGCAGCTCCTCACCTACAGGGCTGCGTGGCTGCGCGACCGCGGGGAACGAGTCACTCGGGCTGCCGCCATGGCCAAGCTCTCTGCGACCGAGACCGCGCAGTCCATCGTCGATCGAGCGCTGCAGATGTTTGGTGGTCGCGGCGTTCGCCATGGCGAGGTTGTTGAGCGACTCTATCGCGAGATCCGTGCGTTGCGAATTTACGAAGGTGCCAGCGAAGTCCAGAAGCTAATCATTGGCCGGGAGCTGCTCCGATGACCCAAGGAGTGCCGATTCGATGACCCATCAAGTTCTGCAGCCCGCAGGGTGGGCGCGGCCCCGGGGTTACTCGAACGGCGTAGCGGCGACCGGTGCCCAGATCTACATTGCCGGCCAGATCGGTTGGGACGCCCAAGGCAGCTTTGTCAGCAGCGGGTTCGCCTCTCAAGTCCGTCAGGCCTTGCGAAATATCGTCGCGATTCTGGCCGAGGCCGGCGGGCGCCCCGAGCACCTCGTGCGGCTCACCTGGTACATCACGAGCCGCGACGAGTATTACCGCGAGCTGGCCGAAGTTGGCGCGGCGTACCGCGAGGTGATCGGCAAGCACTATCCGACCATGTCCGTCCTTCAGGTCGTCGCGCTCATGGAGGCCGCGGCAAAGGTCGAGATCGAAGCGACTGCCGTACTACCGGCGGCGGCTGGTCGACCTTAGGAATCGCCCATGTCGATGTGGCGTCCGGCCGAACGGATCCGTCACGACGCACAGCCAGGGAAATGGCCAACAGCGGCGGAAGCAGCGGCGTCGCGGTTGTTCAGTCCAGTGCGCGTGGGTTCTCTACAGTTGCCGTCCCGTACCTGGGTGCCGGCCATGGTGCCGTGGCGGGCGACCGAGGAAGGCTTTGTAACGCCCAATGTGCTCGCGTGGTACGAGAGGTTCGCTCGGGGTCAGCCGGCCGCGATGGTGGTCGAAGCGACCGGTATCCGCGACATACCGAGTGGTCCACTGCTGCGCATCGGGCATGACCGGTTCATCCCCGGTCTCAAGGAGCTCGTGGACACCGTGCGGCATTCAAGCCGTGGGCAGACCAAGCTCCTGATTCAGCTGATCGACTTTCTTGCCATACGGCGGAGGCCGGACCCGCGGCGCTTCTTCCAGCAATTTCTGCAGATCACCGATCGACACCGGGCCAAGCTGGGGATGCGCGGCGTGCCCGATTCGGAAGTTCGCGCGGCACTCGCCTCCATGGCGGAGGAGGACCAGATCAGAGTGCTCACGCCGCAGGAGCGCGAATCACTCCAGATGGGGTACAGAGAACGCGTAACGGACATGCACCTGCCGCACGTTCGCGAGCTCCCTCAGGTACTGCCGGCGCTGTTTGCAGACGCTGCAGTACGCGCCCGGCTGGCCGGTTTCGACGGCGTCGAACTGCACTATGCTCACGCCTACACCATGGCTTCGTTCCTGTCCCGGACCAACTCGCGCGACGACGGCTTTGGCGCTACCCTCCCGGGCCGCGCCAGGCTGCCGCTTGAGGTCTACGCAGCAGTCCGACGGGCGGTTGGCGCCGATTACACCGTAGGCTGCCGTATGCTCGCGGAAGAATGCATCTCCGGCGGCAGTGATGCTGTCGATTCGTCGTACCACGCGGAGAGGCTTGCAGGCGCAGGAATGGACTTTATTTCGCTTTCCCGCGGCGGCAAATTCGACGATGCCAAACAGCCCAAGATCGGTGAGGCGGCATATCCGTACACGGGGCGAAGCGGGTACGAATGCATGCCTTCGTACTACTCGGATGCCCAGGGCCCTTACGGGCGCAATATGCCGGCTGCGGCTCGTATCCGCAGCACAATCCGAAGTAGGGGCCACACGACTCCGGTGGTGGCCGGCGGCGGAATCCACAACTTCGAGCAAGCCGAAAGCGCACTTGCGCAGGGCCACGCGGACCTGATCAGCCTGGCCCGGCAGGCACTCGCCGATCCGGACTGGTTTCTCAAAGTCGCTCAGGGTCGCGGCGCTGAGGTCCGCTTGTGCCTATACACGAACTATTGCGAGGCACTCGACCAACGCCATCGGGAAGTAACGTGCGAGCTCTGGGACCGGGAAGGTCTCGATGATCCACGAGTGGCGCGCTCGGCTGACGGCAAGCGCCGGCTCCTAGCGCCGGATTGGAAACCCTCCGGTTCGGGTGACGCGTGAACGCCAGCTTCAGTTTGGGCGCGGGAATAGTGACGTGACGGTCGCGGGATACCCCGGAATTTACACCGCGCACGTCGATCGCTTCGCGCGGGACAATTTGCCGCCGCCGGAGCAATGGCCGCTCTTCGTATTTAACCGGCCGGAAGTTCGGTACCCCGAGCGACTCAACTGCGCATCAGTGCTGCTCGACGCCGCGGTCGCCGAAGGATGCGGTGGCCATACGGCGATCCACTCCGATTCCGGTTCCTGGAGCTACGCCGAGCTCCTCGAACACGCGAACCGGATTGCCAACGTGCTTGTCACTGATCTTGGGGTCGTTGCAGGCAATCGCGTACTGCTTCGTGGATTCAATTCGCCGATGCTCGTCGCCTGCTGGCTCGCGGTTGTCAAAGCGGGGGCAATCGCGGTTGCGACCATGCCACTGCTTCGGGCGAAGGAGCTCGCACAAATCGCTCAGAAGGCCCGGATCGATCACGCTCTGTGCGATGCACGACTGATCGACGAGGTACTAACGACCAAACACCAGACGGATTGGCTGTCGCGCACGATGACCTGGGGGAACGGGGCGCTCGAGTCGGCTATGCGCCGAAGTTCTCCGCAGTTCATGAACGTAGCTACCTCGCGTGATGATGTTTGTCTGCTGGCCTTCACTTCGGGAACAACCGGAGAACCGAAAGCAACCGTTCACTTTCATCGCGACGTGCTGGTCATGGCGGACATTGTCGCCCGACACCTGCTCCAGACCGCGCCTGATGACGTCTACGCCGGCACACCCCCGCTCGGTTTCACGTTCGGGCTCGGCGCCCTGCTGGCATTCCCGCTAAGATTTCGCGCAGCAACCGTCATGATCGAGCAGCCTTCAGTAGACGCGGTGCTGGCCGCTGTCGAGCGCTACCGCGTCACCAGTCTGTTTACGGCCCCGACCATGTACCGCTCTCTGATGCGAAGCGCTGGCCAGCACCACTTGTCCGCTCTGCGGCTGTCCGTATCCGCCGGAGAACCCTTGCCGAAAGCGACCTCGGACGCCTGGAACGACGCCACGGGCATTCGCATCATCGATGGCCTCGGCGCCACGGAAATGATCCACATATTCATCTCTGCCAGAGGGGCCGACATTCGCCCAGGTGCGACCGGAAAGCCGCTACCCGGCTATGAGGCGGTGACGCTGGGGGACGACGCACGACCGCTGCCGGCAGGACAGCCCGGACGCCTTGCAGTTCGCGGCCCGACCGGATGTCGCTACCTCGCGGACAAGCGCCAACGCGAGTACGTGATCAACGGCTGGAACGTCACAGGCGACACCTACGTCGTCGACGACGACGGATACTTTTGGTTTCAGGCCCGCGCGGACGACATGATCGTGTCTGCCGGTTACAACATCGCAGGTCCTGAGGTTGAAGCTGCCCTGATGGCGCATAAGGCAGTCCGCGAAGTCGCCGTCATCGGCGTACCGGACGAGCTCCGGGGCCAGATCGTCAAGGCGTTTGTCGTGCTGGAGCCCGGAGCTCCGGGAACTCCTGAGCTGGCGCACGAGCTTCAGGAGTTTGTGAAAACGACCATCGCGGCTTACAAGTACCCTCGGGCAATCGAATTCATAGCTAACCTGCCCAAGACGGCCACGGGAAAGACCCAGCGATTTCTGCTGAAGCAGCAGAGCGCCGTGGCCCAGCCTCGGAAGGAGCAATCACCGTGAGCGCTTCGCCCGGCGGAACCGATTCGGGCGTCTGCGGCTTCCGGCGCTACTGTCGGCTAACTTTTCGCCGCGCCTTGAGCAGCACATCCACCGCTTCCGGCCGATCGTTCCAGTAGTTCAGCCGCACGCGGCCGTCCGGCAATTGACTGACGGCCGCGGGTTCCGCGCTGAAGGTGCAGTACCACCCCGATGGCAGCACGACGGCGTTTCGGGGACGTCCGAGGCTGCGATCGAACACAAGATCGTCTCCCTCCAACCGGTAACTCGCTGGTGCGGTGTAGGTCTCTGCAATCCGCAGCCTGACCGTTTGCCCCTTCTGTACTGCGGGGAATGGAATGACGATCACCTTGGCTGATGGGGGGATCTGTTCTCCGACGTTAAGGTGCGATGCGGCCAGCTCCGCGCCGCTCATCTCCTGTACTTTCAGCGACTCGCCGCTGTCCAGGCTGATCGCCGACGGTTCGCTTGCGGCGCTCCCTGCACGTACGACGTTGGCATAAGCATTCACACCGGGTCGCGACTCCGTGTAATCGTGATAAAGCTTGAATGCGTGACTCGCTGGCTGCTGCAGGAAATAGACGATCTCGCGGTCCTCATGGGCACGCTCTGACAGCCGTTCCTCCTCAGTCGGACCCTCGAATGGCGACTCCCAGCTCTTGCGCGTGGTCGGAGGTGCCGGCTGCGCCGCCTTGCCAACCGGCGCGTCACTGATTGCTTTGACAACGAGCGGCGCCTCACCGGAACCCGCGTTGAGGAAGCTGATTGAAATTCGGCCGTCGCTCTCGGTCAGGATCTGCGAGGGCACCGTGAGCTCGACGAGGGAATAACCCGGCGGAAGAACGACCTTATTGCGCTTCACGCCCAGCGGCCTGTTGAAGACGATCGCCTTGCCTTCACTGTAGTAGCTTTTCGCGTCCTGGTACGTTTTGACGATGACGAGGCGTGCCTGTCCATGCTCCGGCACGGGTCGCGCAAGCGTGACCTTGATGTAATCCGTCTCCGCGTCCGCGTCCGCGTCCGACATCAGCGCATCCTTGCGCGCTTGTGCGCCACCGATTACCTCGAACACGAGCGGGGCTCCGCTGGC
>Ga0187780_10001536_pt1 | contig 17451 bp, 16 predicted proteins | sample 1015_Q2_SP10_20__FD_132429 | JGI IMG/M metagenome (GOLD analysis project Ga0187780, IMG submission 132429) | Tropical peat soil microbial communities from peatlands in Department of Meta, Colombia - 1015_Q2_SP10_20_MG | ecosystem: Environmental > Terrestrial > Soil > Wetlands > Peat | place...
ACAATTGTTGGCAGTAGCCAAAAAGCCTCAAGTGAAATCACGTTCATTGTCGTGATCGCGCAGAGACCCTTGAGCGGAGTGCCCGTTCCAATCAACTCATTCTCCCTTCAAGTAGGCACGTACGCTCACGTACTAAGTGCATGAGGAGACGTGCGCTGTTGGGCAGTTCAACTGATGGCATGGATCTTGCGATGCTGCAACGAGCCTTTCGCTCTATCAATAAGGTGACCTCTGCCAGATTCAGGCCGGCGGCTTCCTTCTTGCTGATAGCCCCCCGGCTTCCCCAGCATCTGCGGGATGGGTCACTAATCAAAACGTGTGATAGGGCGCCATAAATCGCCACAGCTCTCCCTGTTTGTTCTGAGCGGTTGCACGCCGGCAGCGTCTTTGTGTGACGCACGATGGTGAATACCTGGACATGTGGTAGAAAGCGGGCATGGGCAATTCCACCGACCAGACCGTGTTGAGGCAATTCGAGTGGGGGACATCGTGTACTCAATTGCTATTTACCTGTTCTCGGCGGCGGTTGTGATCCCAGCTGTCGCACCGATTGGACGTCGCCCCGGCGTTGCGCTCGGCGTTATACACGTCATCTGTTTATTGGGCGGGTCCGTGGCATCGGCTCAAGCGCCGAACGCGACTCCGAGCGCTGGCCGAGTCACACAGGCCCGCGTGCTCGGTGCACAGCAATCCGGTGCGGATTGGCTCGTTAACGGCGCGGATTTCGGGGAGACGCATTTCAGCCCTCTGGAACAAATTACTTCGGAAAACATTGGACGGATGGGTCTAGCGTGGTCACTCGACGTGGACAGTGCTATGGGTCTCGCCGTCGAACCAATAGTCGTCGATGGCATTATTTATATGAGCGCGTCCGGAAGTCGCGTGTTCGCGATTGATGCTCGCTCTGGGCGCACCCGTTGGCAATACGACCCGAAGGTCCCTCTCGGCAATGCGCGGCACTCCTATTACGCACGCACGAACAAGGGCGTCGCAGTTTGGGACGGCAGGGTGTTCGTCGGCACGGGAAACTGTTTCCTGATCGCGCTCGATGCCGGCACGGGCCGCGAGTTGTGGCGTGCGCCCGTTTGCGCTGACGTGTCCGCATCGGGGATTAGTGGTGCCCCGCGAGTGGGCGGCGGCAGGATCTATATGGGATACGCCGGCGGCTCTGGGGGTGGTTCAGGCTCTCGGGGTTCTATCCTCGCCTTTGATGCCGTGTCTGGCAAGCTGCTCTGGCGGGCGTGGAATATTCCGGGTGATCCCTCGAAGGGATTCGAGAACAAGACTATGGAGATGGCGGCCGCTACCTGGCCGGATCACGATTGGTGGCCGATCGAAGGAGGAGGAGTCTGGGAGCCGATCACATACGATCCGGAGACAAATCTTGTCCTCTACGGAACGCAGGACGAAGAGGTAGCGTATGGCGCGAAGCGAAAGGCCCCGAATTCGGAACGCTTGTTCACGAATTGTATTGTCGCCGTTCGTGCCGACACAGGTGAGCTCGCTTGGTACGTTCCCACGTGGAAATACCTTCCCGCCGAATATGCGGAGAGTCCAGAGAACTTCCATATCCTCGTCACAGATCTGACCATCGATGGTCGGAATCGGCATGTCGCGCTGACCGTACCCCGATTCGGCGGTTTTTTCGTCATCGAGGTGAAATCCGGCAAGGTCATCTCCGAAAAGCTGCTATCTGACCGGTCTGCCGCACAACTGAGCTCTCCCGCGCCCAACGGTGCACGGAGAACGTCGACGGGTCACAACTGGTGGCCGATGAGTTACAGCCCGTCCGCGGGGCTTGTGTACATTCCAGCGTACGACGATGTCATGCATTCTAACTACGGCGAGGAGAGGACCGCGGTCGGCCGCTTGATTGCCTGGGATCCGGTGGCGCAGTCCGCAAGGTGGTCCGTGCAACAGCAGTTTCCGTACAACGGCGGCGTACTGTCGACGGCGGGCGGACTGGTATTCCAGGGTCAGGGTACCGGCGAATTCGCCGCCTACGATTCTCGCATTGGCACCAAGCTCTGGAGCCTCAATACAGGTTCGGCAATCGAATCAATCCCGGTAACCTATACCATCGACAACGAGCAGTACGTGCTCCTGCCGGTGGGTTTCGGCTCCGCGTCGAGACTGTGGGCCGACAACGGCACAATGGCTACCCGCGAAAGCCGGCTTGGGCCATCGCGCCTATATGCCTTCAAGCTGGGCGCGAATCTTCCCTTCCCCTACCCGAAAATCGCAGTCCCCCGCGTACCCGAGCCACCCGCGCAAACCGCCAGCGACGAAGTAATTCGGCGAGGTCAAACACTTGCGGGCCAGTATGAATGCTGGGGCTGTCATGGTGGGAACAAGCTTGAAGGGAGCGGCGCATGGCTATTGAACGGATCGGTTCCCGATCTCCGTTACATGCCATCCAACGTTCACGCGCAGTTCTCTGCGATCGTCCTCGGCGGAATCCGCCGCCAGTTCGGCATGCCAGGCTTCGCTGACGGCCAGAGGGCGTTCGACGTGTCAATTCCCCGCATGACCGCCGAAGAAGCGAATGCGATACACGCGTATATCGTCTCCTTGCAGTGGAAGGCGTATAAGGCGGAACAAGGCGATCAATTGCGTCGCTGAACCCTAGATCGGTCCTTCGTTGCATCGTTCGGGTTCGTCGGGGAATCGTCTTTTGCCGGGGCAGCGCCGGATCGGAATTGGCGATGAACAGGCGGCCGAAGGCGAGGCGATCGACTCCACCCGCGCTGCCGCGGCGAGGGCGAACATCATGTGGTAACCGTTGGTTGCGATGTAGCCACCGTGGAACGCGCGACGCAGGACACGCTCCGCACGCAGGGCCTTGGCGTTCTCCTTACGCAGATAATCGAGTGGAAAAGATCACTTCACCCGGATGCGGGCTCTGAGCCGGGTTATCCCTTGGACTAGGTTCCCAACCACTCTCCTTGTGACCGCCGCGGCGATTGATATGGCAAGAGAGAAACTCCCGATAGGCTACGTAGAAACCCGGCTGGCCGGCGCCCTTGGTGAGCGCGATCGTGAGCGCCATCAATGTCGCGTCTGATCCACCGCAAGGAGCTACGATGGACCTGACCGAGGCAATCCATTCGAGACGTGCCGTCCGCGCGTACACTCAGGCGTCCATCGATACGGCGACCATTCGCAAACTGATTGACGCGGCCATTCAGGCGCCGAGCGCTGTGAACACACAGCCCTGGTCGTTCACGGTTATTCAGGGCCCCGCGCTTCTCGCGCGGATCTCGCGCGAATCCAAGGAAATCGTGCTCCGCGATCCGCCACGGGGATTGCCGGCGGGTCACTTTCGCGAGGTTCTGAGCGATCCGAAGTTCGACATCTTCTATGGGGCTCCCACGCTCATCGTGATCTCGAGCGTCAGGGATGATCACTGGGCAGTGGTGAACTGCAGCCTCGCCGCGCAGAACCTGATGCTCGCGGCGCGCGGTGAGGGGCTCGGGACCTGCTGGATCGGGTTTGCGGAAGGCTGGCTGCGCACGGAAGGCGCTAGGCGGGCGCTTGACTTACCCCAATCCTACCTGCCGGTCGCCCCGATCATCGTTGGACGGCCGATCTCATTCCCCGACCCCGTGCCCCGCAATGAGCCGGTGATTCACTGGATTGCATCGCAATGAATGCGCGCGCCGCGGCACTGCCGCGGTTCCGGCGCCTGCCGCGGCCCGCTTTCCACAAAGCTCGCGCTCTAATGCGCGCGCTGCAATTGCGACAGACGCGGCGAGAATTCAGCGATCGTGAGCTCTCGCCGCAGACGCTCTCCGATCTACTCTGGGCGGCATTCGGCGTGAACCGGCGGCGCGGCCCATTTGGTGGGTGCGGCCGAACGGCAGCATCGGCCAGCAACTCCCAGGAAATTGACGTGTACGTTGCGACCGCGTCGGGCGCCTATCTGTATGACCCAAGACGGCATCGCTTGCAGCAGGTCTCACCACAGGACCTGCGTGCTATCGCGATAAGCCCCGGGCAGTCGCCCGGGGATCGCGGCGCCCATGCGCCGGTACGGCTCATTTACGTCGCTGACATCGATCGTCTGACGCACACTTCCGGCTTTCAGGAGCCCGGTCTGCACGATCGCGACGTGCAGCGCGCCTACTACTATGTCGACACGGGGCTCATCGCCGCAAACGTCTATCTGTTCGCGGCGGTGACCAGGCTTGCCGCCTGGTTTCATAACTGCGATACGGATGCGCTCGCAGCGGTGCTGCCGCTGAGCAGGACGCAACGGGTGCTGTTTGCGCAGACCGTGGGCTACCCGCTTGTGCCGAAGCGCCGGAACCGCGGATGATGTTCTAGGTCGATCCGCTCGGCCAACGCCGACAATCGAAGCGAGCACTGCCTGACAACTCTTGACTGTGTAGGATCGATGGCTCTCTCACTTCCAAGACTGACAATTGAACAATTATGAGACGCCGCGGCAGATTCCGGACCATGGTGATACTGGCGGCATGCGCCAGTGCAGCCAGCCATTCCGCGACGCTGAGCGGAATTGTCAAAGATTCCGACGGCGCACCGCTGAAGGGTGTATTCGTGCAAGCCCAGAACAAGAAGACCGGCATAACCACGATGGTGTTGTCGGGCACTGATGGGCGATACCGCCTGGAACATCTGCCGGCCGGGGAATACAAACTAACGACGAAGCTCGCCGGCTACGACGGCGTCCCCCTCACTGGCGTGAAGCTCGCGTCCGACCAGGCGTCGTCTTTTGACATGTCGCTGCTGAAGCGGCCGGTGCGCTGGAATGAGCTTTCCATTTACCAAGCTGGAGTGCTTTGGCCCGCTTCACCGGCGAAGGACAAGCTGTTCTCGACCTGTTTCATTTGCCACGGGTTCCAGACTCGGATGGCCTCGGAACAGCATGACTATGACGGCTGGAGGAGTCGGGTTCTATTCATGCAAGTTGCGATGAAATTCAGCTTGGAGGATCTGATCGACGACAAGCAAGGCGATCAGGTGGCTAGCTACCTGACGAGCCTGTTCGGCGAAAAATCCGTGCTGGCGAGAGACGCCGACGAGGCGCCGGGATACAGGGAGACGTTGCGGCCGATCGATGACAAGGCCTTGAATATCACGTACACGGAATACGACATGCCGTCGCCAAACCGCATGCCGTTCAGCGCGGCGCCGGACAAGGATGGACGTTTCTGGATCCCCAATTTCGGCACCGCCAACAAGATCACGCGCCTCGATCCGAAGACCGGTGCGACGCAGGACTATCCGGTGCCGAACGTCGGCACTGCCGCGGTTCACTCGGCGATGCCCGCTGCGGACGGTACGGTGTGGCTCACGGAACAGGGGTCGAACAAGATCGGTAAGTGGGACCCGCATACGCGAAAGATCGTCGAATTCCAGGACGCGTATCTGCCCGGCAAGGTCGGATACAGCGCGGGATCCAAGCATACGCTGCGCTTCGATCCGGATGGCAACGTCTGGGCCTCGGGCGATCCGTTGACGAGATTCGATCGCAAGACCAGCAAGTTCACGCGCTTCAGCGAGGTGCCCGACGCCTACGACGTGAAGATGGGCAACGATGGCAACATGTGGTTTACCTCGCCGGATACTGATCAAATCGGCATGGTCGACTACAAGACGCTGAAGGTGTCGCTGTGGACCGTACCGACACCGGACTCTTACCCGAGGCGCATGCAGGTGGATGCCGACGGAATCGTATGGTTTGGCGAATTCAACGCCGGCAAGATGGGGAGGTTCGACCCAAAGACGCAGAAATTTACGGAATACTCATTGCCCGGTCCCGAACCAACGCCATATGGCCTCGGCATCGATGCGAATCATCGTATCTGGTACGCCTCGTACCGGATGGACGTCGTCGGTTGCTTTGATCCACAGACCGGCAGGACGGTCGAATATCCGTTTCCTCACTCGGAGAACACGATTCGAGAATTTATCCTCGACTCGCAGGGCCGCATGTGGTACGGCTCGCCGTCAAATGACAAGGTCGGTTATTTCATGCTGACCGCGGATGGCAAGCCGCCCGGCAGATAGGGCTGGCGGAGACGATGCGGAAGCCGTTGGCTGGGACACCTAGTTCTGTCATTGAAGTGGTCAATTGCTACTTGCGGCAGGGGCTGGCCTGCCAAGGCTTGCCGGCGAGACGGTCACGCGTCCACGCAAGCTGAAGGTCGATGGTCTTCTCCATGAGAGGGTCATGGTCGAGACCCGGACGGTGAACGAACTCGACAGCGAGACCGCTGTTGCATGCACGGGCGACGCCCTTCTTGATGTTCGCGAAGTTAACGGACTGGTCATCATCGCCTGCGAGCACCAATAGCGGGCCTCGGATCGGTCGGTTCGCGCTGTAATTGTCCTCGTTGTATCGGCGAAGCTCCGGTATCTGCTGCCAGCCGGGCCGCACTGCCGGCTGAGTTGCGACCTCGTCGGCGACCGCATAGGCGTAGTACCAGCAGCCATTCTGAGTCACGTCGGGATAGCGCTCGAGAAAGGGCGCAGACAGGAGCCGTGCCGGATCAAAAGTCGGGTAGGTCGCCTTGATGCCGAACGCCGTGAGTGGCCAGTACATGGCCGAAATCGTTTTGTAGGTCCTGGCGTCGTGCTCCTCGAACCAAGCGAAGTCCATGTCTCCCGCGACGGATATTCCACCAGCGTAATTCATGTCCTTGAGCGTCGCCTCAAGTTCGGCAACGCCCCAGACCGCCGAACCACCCTGAGAATGCCCGATCGTGACCCAGCGTGATCCAAGCGACGATACGGCCGCATGAGCCGCCGGAATCGAGTACACGACGTCATTCGCCTGCGCGATCTTATTGTCGTATTCGTGCGCGCCTGGCGTGCCAAGGCCAGCGTAGTCCGTCGCGACGACGGCAAACCCTGCCGCAACCATCGGCATAAGTCCTTCGCTGCCATATTCCATGTCCTTCATCAACGACGGAGCGCATTGGCGCGCTACGCCGCTCGTGCCGTGCGCCCACGCGATCACGGGCCAGCCGCCCACAGGCGCGCCGCCGCCCGGGATGAGCACGACCCCCGACGTTGCGACAGCGTGCCCGTCGCGAGCTTTCGAATGGTAGAGAATACGTACCGCATGGGCGCCGGAAGGAAGGTCATATCCCGCGAACACCTCCGATCGGATCAAGGTACCCGCGGGGGCGTGGGGGAGTGGACTCGGTGGGCTGTAGAACCCAGCCAGCGGCAGGGCGTCCTGCTTTTCCATCGCAATCGCCTCTGCGCGTGATTTCGGAAGATCGTCCGCTCGGCCAACGAGCGCTACGAATATCAACGTGAGGACCACAAACCGCTTCGCGGCAGCGTATGCGCATATGGATGCCGCCGCCGGCCAAATGCTTGTCATACAGAAATCCTCCACCGGCTCGAACAGTGCAGTGGCCTTCACCGCTAAGCAGCGCAATGTTACCGTGCGCAGACTGGACATCTTTCTCCGATGCGCATTGAGGACGCCTGCGTCCATGGCCGTCGCACTTGGATCCGGCCGCATGAACCTAGCGGCAAGCGTCGTGAGATACCCTGCCGCCACAAGCTCGACGCTTGCCTTTATGCCTACCTAAAGGTACTCGTGCTGGTGCCAATGGCAATGATTCGTTGCTTAGCTAAGCCCATGACCAACATGTCTGATAGCCAAGATGCACGTATCTACGGAGACAGCGCCGGCCGACGCGCACCAGTGGCAGGCCGCGCTGTACGATTGCGAGTTCTACTCGCCCTGGGCTTTACGTTGACGATACTGGCTCTGACCGTTTCGTTTTTTGGCGCAATGTCACTTGGGCTGCCAATCATGTCGAGCGTGGTACTCGGGCGCTCCATCACGGTAGCGAATGTGGCGGGAGTCAGCATCATCGGCATCTTCCTGATGGCCGTTCTCATTTTCGAACACTTGGCTGGCCGTTTCGAGAAACGGAGCGTCGAGTGAACGCCGCTCATCTGGGGTCTTCGGCCATATTTGCTGCTGTTGTCGCCACTACACTCGCAATCACATACTGGGCTGGACGACGCACCGCCGGCGCACGCGACTTCTACGCGGCTGGCGGCCGGATAACCACCGGGCAAAATGCGCTGGCGCTCGCCGGAGATTACCTCTCGGCGGCGTCGTTTCTTGGGACGGTAGCCGTGTTCTTTAGTTTAGGCGTCGACGGACTGCTCTATGCCGTGGGCGCGGTGGCCGGTTGGCCCATAGCAATGTTTCTTGTCGCCGAGCCTCTCCGAAGGTTAGGCCGCTATACATTCGCTGACGCGCTCAGCTTTCGGCTCGCGGAGCGGCCGATGCGAATTGTTGCAGCGTGTAGCACATTATGCCTGTGCGGCTGCTACTTGATTGCGCAGATGGTGGCCGCCGGAGCGCTTATCCAGAGTCTGTTCGACGTGCCTTACGGACCTGCAGTTGTGGTAACCGGTGCCCTCATGGTCATTTACGTGTGCTTTGGGGGCATGCTCGCGACGACTTGGATTCAGATTGTCAAAGCGAGCCTGCTGTTAACAGCGGCTTTGGCGATGGTAGCGCTTCTGGTTGGGCGATTCGGAAGCATCGACACATTGATTGTGAGCGCAGAGCGTGCGCGCGGCACCAGCGACCTGCTTCGACCAGGCCGCTTGCTCCCGGACGTGGTAAGCGCGGTCTCGTTGGGACTGGCGTTTGCTCTGGGTCCGGCTGGGCTGCCGCACGTGCTGATGCGATTCTTTACTGTGAAAGATGGAGAGTCCGCGAGACGTTCCCTCTCCGGGGCGACGATGCTGATTGGAGTCTTTCAAGTATGCATGATTGTCCTGGGCTACGGCGCAGCAGCACTGCTTCCTAATGCGGCGCTTCCGGGGGGCGCTAATACCGCGGCGGTCCATCTCGCGAACGCCTTGGGAGGGCCGGCCCTCATGGGAATAACGGCAGCCGTCGCTTTCGCGACTATCCTCGCAGTCGTTTCAGGACTAACTCTTGCGGGCGCCGCCGCCGTATCCCACGATCTCTACGGTCGGGTCTTCCGTCGGGGCATAGCGGACGAACGAGCGGAAATCAGCATATCGCGTGCGGCGACGTTGGTTCTGGGTGCTGCCGTAGTCATTGCCGCTTTGCGATTCCAACATGAGAACGTCGCATTCCTTGCTACCCTGCCTTTAGTGATAGCGGCAAGTGTCAACTTTCCCCTGTTGATGCTCGCGATGTACTGGCGCGGACTCACCACGCGTGGCGCCGCCGCGGGTGGCGCCGCCGGTTTGGTCCTGTCGGTGTCACTGCTTCTCTTTAGTAACAAAGTGTGGGTAGTCGCGCTCGGGCATGCGCGTAGCCTCTTTCCGTACGAATACCCCACAATATTTTCTCTCGGCGCGGCCGTTCTGATCGCCGTGCTGATGTCAGTCACCGATGGCAGCGCGCGCGGTGCGCAGGAGCGCGCGGCGTTCGATGCGCAGTTTGCCAGGTCTCACAATCTCTAAGACATGACCAGGCCAAGACAGCGCTTTCGGCTGCTCGTCGCCACCGCGGCGCGACTCGCCCCAGTGTACCGTACGCGACGACCGGCCCGGAAAGCGGCGTAAGACCACTTGACCTCTCGCATTAGTTACGGGCCGCTGAGGTACCCCGATGCGCAGCTACATTGAGACGCTCACGGCGCGCGGCGACATGCTCGTAGTCGACCGCGAAGTCGACCCGAGGTTTGAACTCGCAGCCGTTGTGGTGCGTTCGCAGAAGCAAAGCCGCAAGCCGGTTCTTTTTCGGCGCGTTCGCGGCACCCGGTTACCTGTTGTATCCAATGTGTTTGGCAGCGCAACTCGAGTGCGGGAGCTGATAGGGGCGGGGGCGGGCAGCCTATGTCGGGCGTGGAATGTCGCCCTGGACCGTGCTGCCGATCTCACGGGGCGCGCCACGCGGACAGTCGGAGCCGGATCTGGCTGGGTAGCGGGAACGATTACAGACCTGCCGCACATTGTTTGGCGGGAGAAAGATGCCGGACCGTACATCAGCGCAGGCGTCTTCTATGCAAAGGACCCGGATACGGGCATCGGTAACCTATCGTTCTGTCGCACCCAGATGACGGGGGACCGTGAGCTATTGTGCTGTATCGATGCTCCGCACGATCTCGCGAACTATCAGAAACGCGCTGAAGCCCGCAATGAGCCGCTGGAAGTGGCCATTCTGATCGCTCCGCCGCCAGAAGTGTTCCTGGCAGGATGCGCGTCCGTGCCAATTGAGGTCGACGAGATGACAATCGCAGCGGCGATCCGTGGCGAACCGATTCCCGTGCGCTCCTGCGAGAGCGTTTCGCTCGAGGTGCCAGTAGAGACCCAGATCGTGATTGAAGGAAGGATTCGGCCAAATGAGCGTCGGACGGAGGGTCCATTTGGCGAGTATCTTGGGTTTTATGGCCCGGTCAATCTCAACGGCTACGTGATCGATGTCAGCCGCGTCATGTGGCATCAGGATGCCATCTTCCACGGCTTGCTTTGCGGATCTGCGGAGGATCTGACTCTTCTCGACGTCGCGTTCTCTTCGCGAACATACAGGATGTTGGCGGCAAAGCTGCCTGGAATCCTCGACGTCACATGCAACCCGATGATGTATTGCTCAGTCGTTCAGATTGACAAGCAATACGAAGGCCATGCCCGGGAGGCGATATTGGAGACGTTCGCCGCCAATACGAATTACAACTTCGCGTGCGTCGTGGTTGACAAGGATGTCGACATCACGGACTTCAATGAAGTATTCACGGCGTACCTCACGCGCGGGCGTGTCGATCGACGTGTGCTCGTGATGAACGATATCCGCGGATGGGATCGTTCAAGCGACCCACTGTATGCCGGTCGTATCGGAATTGACGCTACCATGCCGGCCGGACGGGAAGCGGAGTTGGAGCGCGCGCGTACACCCGGGGCGGACTCATTGAAACTCGCCGATTACATAAACGTCGGCGCATGAACCGGGCCACAGCCAGTGGCCAGCAGCGGCGTGGTGGGGCTCTTCAAAAATAAGTGACGATATCTGAGAGCGGACCTTGGGCGTTCAGGAGATCGACGCGCTTTTCAAGGATTGAGAAGCTTGCGGCATTGCGTCGCAAACGCCATGTCACTCTCGCAAAGTGCGTCCTGACTTCGCCACGGGAAAATTCGGCTAGCGTTACGCCGCCGGAAGCTAGAAGTTCCGGCCCATCGCGTCCCGACAGCGACGACACCGACAGGGTCGAGATGAGTCTCAAGCTGCGGATGTCAGGCTTGAGAGACATCGCACCCGTCTCATGGTGCCTGTCGTACCATCGTCGGCACTTCAATTCGCGCAACAGGGCGTCGTCACATAGCAGGGACACCTGAGATTCCCAATCAGTTTGGTCTGGGCTGAGGGGCATCCAATACACTGAATCTGCCGAGAAAAGCGTGAGCCACGCTTTCCAATCTCCTCTATTTAGGAGCTCGGCCTCAGCGGCAACGAATTGCTGAACTGCGAGCGCAGTTTCCAGGTCTTCAGGCGCGTTCATGGGTTGGCCATGTAACGCAGCCAGGCGCGGTAGTAGTTCCTGTGAACCAGATCGCTGGTTCCAGGGCCGACAAGTGTGGCGCCGGAATCCCCTTCCGACTTGTCCGGATAGCGCGCAAGCAGTACCCAGTTGGACTGATGTGCCTCGAGACCGGACTGGAGCCGCCTGTATGCCTCGTGATCGTCTGGTCCAACGGCGCCGGCGGGAGAATTGACAATGGTCGAGTAGCGAATCGTGCGCTTGAAAAGTTCTTCTGGTGCGCCAACCAATCGGAAGTGCCATGTCTCGAGCACGGTGCGATTGACCGCCACGGGCTTTATGACGCGCACCAGAGACACCGGTGCCTTGAACATCACTGAAGGGTACAGGACGGAATTGTTGCGGCTGACGCCAAGAATGCGCTTTGCCTCAGTATCGCCATAGCGAGCTACCATCGCGCGAAAATATTCGTCGCCGGTCGAATAGCCGGAGTGGAGGCTGGTCTTCTCTCCGAGATCACCATGACCGAATGGGACGGCGCGTTGGCCCATTTCATCGTAAAAGCCGTAGGAGCCGCCGAATGGAGCGATCATGCTCAGATCGGCCGGCTGCTCGATGCCATGATCGGCAAGTTCCGACGTTAACAGGCTGCCCGGCCGCGTTACGGACTGATGGACGACCATCGGGTGCAATGCGTCCAACGTATTCTCGACGAAGAACTTCCAGTTGGCGTAGTGGAGGTAGCGGATCACGCCGCCGGCGACTTCGATCGCCGCTGTGGGCGAGCGGTCGACCATATTGTCGAGCGACGATTGCATTGGCCCAAGCCATTCGAAAAAGTCCGGGCCGGTAGCGCTCAATCGTCCGAAGACGAATCCGCGGTACGAGTGCACCGCGCCTATTTTGCGAAGCTGCGCGTCTGAACACGCCCGGCTGATCGCGCTTCCCTGATAGCCTTTTTCAGCCGGAATCGCCTTCACCCGCCCGTCAGTATCGTAAATCCACCCGTGATAACCGCATCGAAGCGCCGGTCGCTGCCCGCTCTCGCCATCCGCCACGAGCTGCATACCTTTGTGAGCGCACCGATTGACGACGACCTGGATAGACTGGTCGGAGTGCCGCATCACGATGACCGGCTCGCGTCCCATTCGAGTGGCATAGAACGAGCCCACGCCAGGAAGTTGGCTCTCGTGCGCCAGATATAGCCACGCCGAGCCAAATACCCTATCCATTTCCATTTCGAAAATGCGCGGGTCTGTGTACACGGATCGATGTACGCGATCGCTCTGGACCAGATCGGAGTAGGTAAGCAATGGCAGCTCGTTCATGACCGAACTCTCCGGGGCCGCCGCCGACGATCGCTGGTGCTACCGTCGTGAGGCAATTATAAAGTATGCGGCAATGACAGCAGGCGGCGGGCGACAGGCGTTTGAATCTAGTGCTGGACTTCGGCGGAGATCTTTCCCATGAACGAACCTGTGACTTTCAGCAGGATACGATTTGACGATACGTCCGGTGCGCTACGGGATGGCGACGTCCGGTATGTCGTCATGCGGGCCGATGGCCTCATGGGCGCGTTTGCGGGTTCTCCGACTGGACTGTCCGCGCTGAGTCGGTCCGTGTACGAACATGGCCGCCTGTCGGTCCAGAAATATCAGTCGGAGCTAACCCACGAGATCGGCGACCTTTTGGCCACCATCGAGGGAACCGCCGCGGAGCTCGGATGGGGCGTGTGGCGGTTCGCCTGGAGTGAACGCGTCTCCTTGACGCTGAGTGTCTGGAGCAGCCCGTTTGCGGAAGTAATGGTGCCAGCGTCCATGCCAACTTGCGCGCCGATCTTGGGGATGTTCCAGGCTATCGCCGAAGCAGCGCTTGGCGCCGGTACTCGTGTCGTAGAAGCGAAATGCAGCGCATGCGGCGCCCCCGCGTGTGAATTTGTGGCTAAAGCCGCAGACGTGACGACGCTAGGGCGACAACGGTGACCTCAGCCGTGCCGGGCACTTGCGATGCATGCCTCTGTTCCGGCGATTCTCATGGGAATCAAGCATCTGGATCTCGATCGCCGCGACGGCGTTGCGATTAGTTTGAAATCCGGAACTTCCGCTTCAACTGCCGAAGATCGAAGACTGTCGGTGCCTGCTGCGCAATCAGCGTCGTCACAAGGTCGATAACGGTACTGTATCGCGGCTTCTGCGTCGCCGTTACCGGTATTGAATCAGCGAAGGCCACATAACCCGGTAACTTGAAGAAGGACAGTTGTCGGGCGGCGCGCTCGATCATCGACGTCGCGAGCGAGATGGACGGTTCGACTCCATCGTGGGGCACGACCACTGCGCAGACTTCTTCTTCTCGAATATCGTCGGGAACAGGAATTACGGCTACATGCCGAACGGCATCATCGGCGCTGAGCACCGCCTCGACTTCTGCGGCAGAGATGTTCTCGCCACTGCGCCGGATAATCTGCTTCCGCCGACCCACGAAAAAGATCGAGCCTTCCGCGTCGCGTACCGCAACGTCGCCGGTGTGAAGCCAACCGCCGCTCCAAACCGTAGACGTCGCCGCTGGATCCTTGTAGTAGCCGGCGAAGAAGCCGCGCCGCGGATCGGTCCCGGTGGCGCGGACGACTAGTTCTCCTGGCGTTCCAGGTGGCGTCTCGCCGCCGTCATCGCCGACTATCGTCGCTTCACTGTAGGCCGCCGCAGGTCGGCCGATGCATCCCGATCCGATGTGCCTGGGTCCGAGGTTCGTCGCTATGGTGCCTGCGCCGCCGGTCTCGGTCATCGCCCACGCTTCTATGAGCGGCACAGCAAAGCGATCCTCGAAGGCTCGGTGGTGTGCCGACCGTACACCACCGCCGAAGCCAAAGCGTAAATTATGCGCCTGGTCGTCGGATCGCGACGGCAACTGCAACAGCATCGCTGGCATGACCCCTAGGTAGTGCATGACTGTCGCACCGGCGCGGCGCACCGTTTCCCACCAGTAAGTGGAGTGGAAGCGATCGAGCTGAATAACGCATCCGCCGGTAAATATCATTCCCATGCTGGAGAATGCCAGCGCATTGACATGGTTGAGCGGAAGCGGAGTGATTAAGCGCTCCTGGCCATACCGAAGTGTGCAGCGGCCACCGAGGTCGCGATACCACCGGCCGAACGTCAGAAAGTATTCATTTGAGAGCACGCAGCCCTTGGGCCGGCCTGTACTGCCGGAAGTAAAGACAATGGCGGCGGAATCTGGTTGCGGACCCGCTGCCTTCGGTTGCGCGGCAGCCGGAATAGCGCCGTCGAATGCGTCCGCTGATACCAGTTGGAGGGCTGGAACTGATTGGGCAGCCATTGCGGCTTGTGACTGCCGTTCCGACAAATGGACGACTAGATCGACGTCACCGAATTCGAGAATGTAAGCCGTCTCGGCGGGCGTTGCGTCGGCGCCGAGCGGAACGACGGTCGCTCCCAAGGCGTTGAGCGCGATCCAGTGTAGAAAAAATGACGCTCGGTTTTCCAAGAGCAGGCCCACGTGGTGGCCACGCGTGTAGCCTGCATTACGATAAACGTCACGTAGCTTGGAGATCGCCAGCCCGGCTTGGTCGTAACTGAGATCAAGCGGGCCTCCTGGGCAATTCGCGGGCACGTGCAGAAATGGCGCGTGCGGCAGCGATCGGCGCGTGTTCTCGAAGGTTGCGAATACGCTGTCGAAGTCGCTGTTCATGGGAGGGCCTAGCGCCGGAAATCTAGCATGGGGAGCGTCAGCGCTATAGCAGAATTAGGCGACCGCTCTGCGTGCGCCGTCGCTCCGTACATGCCGTCAGTGGCCACCGCCGATCTGATGAGAGAGATCATTGGCCGTAAATGCATAGACTGTTGCCGATTCGGCAATCAACGTAGCATTGCCAGCGATGCGAAGATTGGCGCGCAATGGTAATCCTGCACGGCAGAGGCCCTTCGCGGCGCTCGCACTACCGCACGGCTTGGGTGCGACTCGCTGTTCGACGCTTGAAGCCCGCCATTGTAAATGTAGATTTACATTAGCCCGGTTCAGTCGACAGACCTATGCGGTCGGCCCTTTCGAGTCAAGACGCCAATCCCTACTTCGCTCTTGCTGGCGAAAGTCTCTTTATGACCAGTGAGCCAGCGGCGCGCGGCCGCGAGACGCCTGGCCTTAGCACCGGTGTCCTCGGGACGGTCGATGTCGTCTTTATGGTCATGGCTGCAGCCGCGCCGATGGCGGTCGTCGTGGCGCTCATGCCCCTGGCGTTTGCATTCGGGAATGGCGCGGGAATCCCCGGCACATACGCGGGCGCGATCGCTGCGATGGTATTGTTCGCAATAGGCTACGTTCGCATTATTCCGTACGTCAGAAACGCTGGCGCGTTTTACGCGTACATCGCAGCAAGCGCGGGGAAGACAGCTGGCCTGGCGGCGGCCTATGTCGCCGCGTTCTGCTATTTTGCGCTGTCGACATCGACACTAACGACACTGGCATTCTTCAGCGAGCAATTCTTTGTTCATATCACAGGGCATCACGCACGCTGGGATTATTTGGCCTACATAGCCATAGCAATAATCGCCTACCTCGCATACCACCGAATCACGCTCGCTGCGACGGTTCTCGGCATCGCCTTAGCCGCAGAGGTAGTCATTATCTTGCTTCTTGACGGCGCGATTCTCTATCACGGTGGCCTGCGATCCTTTGCGGTAACCGATTTTGCGCCGGCGACGATTCTTACCCCAGGGCTCGGCATCGGAGCGATTTACGCATTCGACAGCATGATTGGGGTCGAGGGTACGGCGATCTACCAAGAAGAAGCTCGCAATACGCGAGTCACGATACCGAGGGCCACCTACATTTCGATAGTACTGGTCGGCTTGTTTTACATTCTGACCGCCTGGTGCTTGTCATCATCCGTCGGCTCGACGCATGTAGCGTCCGTGGCAAAAGCCGACCCGGGGACGTTCATAATCAATCGCGCCTCCGAGCACTTGGGTAGGTGGGGTGCCGAGGCTATCAGCGTTCTCGTTCTGACGAGTTCCCTGGCGGCTGCGCTAGCGCTATTTAACAACGCCGCCCGCTATCTGTATGCGCTTGCGCGCGATGGCGTGCTGCCGGCCCGCCTGGCCACCACGCATCCGCGCCACCGATCCCCTCACGTTGCAAGCGGAATACTCGTTGTTGCCATGGCGGCCGTGGTCGCAATTTCAGCGATGGCCGGACTGGACCCGCTCGTCAATGTCTCTACCGCTTTGGTTGGACTCGGATCGGTGGGGCTGATGACCCTGCTCGCTGCAACGTCGCTTGCGATTCCCGCGTTTTTTGCGAGACGAGGGAATTTCGGGCCTGGGACCACATTTGCGCCTCTGATAGGCGGGCTCGTGATTGCTGTCGCCGTCGTTCTTGCCTTTGCCAACTATCCGATGCTGACAGGGGTCGACTCTGCGGTCATCAATCACTTGCCGTACCTGCTCATTGTCCTCGCCATATGCGGCGCCTGCCAGGCGCAGTGGATTAAGCGGCATAGGCCGCGCGTATTTGCGCGCATCGCAACGACCCGTGTCGAGGATCGCGCGGATTGAAACGCGTAACAGGTGAGTGCCAACCGCAAAGGCCGTGATGTTTTTGTTCGGACTCGTGCGTATTGACGTGCCGGTGACGGCGGCGTGCTGGGGATACTTATGAATTCGATGGTCAACGATTTGTCGGTGCTAGGTAGTCCGAGCCGCCGCTACCTGGGGGCTCGCCATCGTCTCTTCATCGCCGGGAGATTCGTTGACTCGCAGGCGAGTGACACCATACCGGTTATCGACCCGACCAGCGGTGATGCCGTGGGGCAGATTCCTGCTGGGTCGGCCGCGGACATTGACGCCGCTGTGCGCGCGGAGCGAGCCGCGTTCGACGATGGCCCGTGGCGCAAGATGAAGGGCCCGGACCGTGCGAACGCCATGTTGAAGCTGGCAGACCTGCTATCGGCGCACGCCCGCGAATTCTCCGAAATCGAAAGCGT
>Ga0187780_10001538_pt1 | contig 17432 bp, 12 predicted proteins | sample 1015_Q2_SP10_20__FD_132429 | JGI IMG/M metagenome (GOLD analysis project Ga0187780, IMG submission 132429) | Tropical peat soil microbial communities from peatlands in Department of Meta, Colombia - 1015_Q2_SP10_20_MG | ecosystem: Environmental > Terrestrial > Soil > Wetlands > Peat | place...
GTGGAATATTGGTCTTGCTCTCGCCTCCCCTCGGATTTATGACCGTCGGCGTAGGCCTTGCCCTGCGCTACGGGAAGAAGCGAGACGAAGACTCGCGATAAGCACCTTCCTGGCTTCCCTTCCCTCTGCCTGCGGTTCACCCGCCTTCAGCCAGCTCCGCGGAGTGTGCGAAGATGGGAGGGAATGCCCGAAGCACTCCAAGCCATCTTCTTCGATATCGGCAATACCCTGCTCTTCCCTAGCCTCGCCCGCATTCTGGCGCCTCTCGATCCCCCCAAGGTGGCCGCGAGCCGGGAGCGCTGGCACGAAATCGAGCGGGCCGCGAAGCAAGAGTTCGACGATCTCGTCGCGCATGGTGGTCAGATTGACCACGGTTTCTGGTTTCTGTTTTATTCTCAGCTACTGGAAAGTCTGGGCGTTCAGAACAACGCTCTGCGGGATGCCCTGGTCGAGGCGACTCGCATCTCCGCCAACTGGTGCGAGATGCGCCCGGGAACTCGAGAAGCACTCCAAAGAATTGGCAAGCATTATCCCTTGGGAGTGATTTCGAACGCAGACGGCAGGATCGCGCAGGTGATTGAGAGCTGCGGCATCGCCGACTGCTTCCACTCGATCACCGATTCGGGAGTGGTGGGATACGAGAAGCCAAATCCTGCCATTTTCCAGGCGGCTCTAAAGTCGATGGGGGCCGACGCCAGCCGCAGCTTGTATGTAGGAGATTTCTACTCGGTGGACTATCTAGGTGCGACTAGGGCCGGTATGAAGGCCATCCTCTTCGACGTGTCCGGAGCCTACCGAGGACGAGACCTCCCGCGAGTCGAGTCGCTCGAGCAATTGGAGGCTGCCCTTCGAAACCACCGGCAAGGCTGATCCTGGCGGTTCTGATTAGGCCTCGGCAATGCAGGGTGGGCGAGAGCGGGGGAATTCCTATATCGCCTGGGACGACAGTTCAGGAGGGAGAGGTGGCCGCATGAACCGAAGAGCCTTCTTGCAAGCATCCGGCGCGGCATCTCTTGTGGGGCTGTGGCCGTGCCGCATGTTGGCCGATTCCGCGATTCGCCGGGTGCGTCCGTCCGACCCAGGTTGGCCGTCCAAACAAGCGTGGAAGCGCCTTAACGATGCGGTTGGCGGCAACCTGATTCCCGTCGACTTTCCGATCAATCGATGCTTATCCTCCTCGCAGGGTGCGGACTGCCAAGCGCTCGCCGCAAATCTGAAGAATCCCTACTACATCGGCGATACTCCCGGCCTAACCCAAACCTTGGGCTGGGTGGACGCGTGGACAACCAAACCCAGCGTTTATGCGGTCGCCGCCAGAAATGCCAACGACATCGCTGCTGCCGTGAATTTCGCTCGCGAAAATAATCTACGTCTTGTCGTCAAAGGCGGCGGCCACAGCTATCAAGGCACATCGAACGCCGCCGATTCTCTCTTGCTTTGGACGCGCCCCATGCACGATGTCACCATCCGGCCCGATTTCGTTGCTCAGGGTTGTCAGTCCTTGCACGCTCCCCAGCGGGCGGTCACGGTTGGCGCCGGAACCATGTGGTTACAGGCCTATGATGCCGTCACGACCAAGGCTGGAGCTTACGTTCAAGGCGGCGGCTGTACGACGGTTGGCGTCGCCGGATTGATTCAGAGTGGCGGTTTCGGCAGCTTCTCCAAGCACTACGGCATGGCCGCCGCCGGCCTCCTCGAAGCCGAGATTGTAACCGCCGACGGCAAGGTACGCATCGCCAATGCCTGCTCGAATCCCGATCTGTTTTGGGCTCTGAAGGGTGGAGGAGGCGGTACCTTTGGTGCCGTCAGCCAGTTGACCCTGCGCGTGCGCGATCTGCCCGAATATGCCGGCGGCGCCTTCTTCCGCGTCAAAGCTCCTTCCGACGATGCCTATCAGGGCTTGATCCGCCATTTCGTGGGCTTCTACCGCGAAGCTCTCTTCAACGATCATTGGGGCGAACAAGCGCACTTCTCTCCCGACAACGAGCTCGAGATCAGCATGGTCCAACTGGGATTGGACACGGAGCAGTCGAAAAAAGTCTGGCAGCCGTTCCTCGATTGGTTACGACGCTCTTCCGCCGCTTACACGATCGAGTCTGAACCTGTGATCGGCGGCATGCCTTTCCGGCATTGGTGGGACGCCGACTGGCGCAAAGAGCAGCATCAGGACGCGTTCCAGGCTGACCCACGCTCGGGCGCCAGCCCCACCAACGTCTGGTGGAAGGGCGATTCCGGCCAAGTGGGCTGGGTCATCTGGGGTTTCGAGTCGCTTTGGATGCCGGCTTCCTTGCTCGAGGACGATTCCCAAGAGAAACTGGCGAACGCTTTATTCAAAGCCTCCCGTTTTAGCGAAGTCGAGCTTCATTTCAATAAGGGGCTGGCGGGCGCGCCGGCGGAAGCCACCGCCGCCGCCAAGCATACGGCCATGAATCCCGCGGTGTGCGACGCCTTTGCTCTCGCCATCGTGGCCGACGGGCAGGGCTCGGCGTATCCCGGAGTTGCAGGTCATGAACCAGACGTTGCCAGGGGTCGCAAGGCCGCTGAGGCCGTGCATCGCTCCATGAACGAACTCCGTGCGGTTGCCTCGAAGGGGGGCGCCTACGTTTCCGAAAGCAATTTCTTCGAATCCGACTTTCAGCACTCCTACTGGGGCGCCAACTACGCCCGCCTCGCTGAAATCAAGAAGAAATACGATCCTGAAGATCTCTTCTTTGTGCACAACGGCGTCGGCTCAGAACGGTGGACTGCCGACGGCTTCACCAAACTCTGAACTGCCGCCCTGTAAACCAAACGTCCAAAACGGGACCGATCTCCACACTGTCATTGGGTAATATCTATATAATATGATATATATATTAGTATGACTGAGATTGACCTGCAAAAGTTTATTCCCCTGAAGACTCACTGGTTTCACATCATGCTGTCGCTAGCCGGTGGAGAGCAGCACGGTTACGGAATCATGCAGGAAGTCCTGAATCGCTCGATGGGGAAAGTGCGGTTGTGGCCGGCGACATTATATGGGTCGATCAAGCGGCTGCGAGAGGCAGGTCTCATCGAGGAGTCCGACGAACGGCCCGCGCCGGAATTGGACGACGCGCGGCGCCGCTACTACCGGCTGACACCGCTCGGCAAGCGTGTGCTCGACGCGGAATGTGAGCGCCTGCAGGAATTGGTTCACAGTATTCGAGTAAAGCAAGCGACGGTGACGGAATGAGTCTGGTTTGGCGGATCTACCGGCGATTAGCCCAAGCGTTTCCACACGAATTCAAATTGGCGTACGGCCCAGAGGTGATGCAACTCGGGCAGGACATGGTGGGAGAGATTGCCAAGAGGCAGGGAGCCGCGGGGCTGATCCGGCTAATCGCAGACATCGCGATGCGCGTACCGGCCGAATACTTGAGTGAAATGCGCGGCGATATGCGATATGCGTGGCGGGCGCTGGTCAAGTCGCCCGGATTCGCCCTGGTCGGCATCCTTTCGATGGGACTTGGAATTGGGCTGACCACCAACGTGTACAGCTCGAAATGGGAGTTGATATTTCATGAGCTGCCGGCGGCGAATGCGAAACACCTGGTGATGTTTCAGGAGTCCACCTCGGATGATCTCGCACGTGTGTCGTACTACTACATCGAACAGTATCGCGAGCAAAAAAGCCTGTTCGCCGGAGTCGCCGCACTTCAGACCGGCATCCCGTTTAATGTCACGCTTCCAGGCGATCGGAATGCGAAACCCGAGCGTGTTTTCGGGCAACTGGTGTCTCCGGATTACTTTTCCGTGCTCGGCGTCGAAGCCGAGCGTGGACGAGTGCTCAACGCCGCACTCGAACAGCCCGGTGACGCACCTGTTGTGGTGATCAGCGATCGCTTCTGGCGGAGTCGCCTCCATTCCTCTCCCGACGCCATCGGGCAAACGCTCCGCCTGAATGGACAACTCGCGAGCATCGTCGGAATCACGCCCAAGGATTTCCATGGTGCCCTGGCGCTAAATCCATCCGAGCTGTTCGTCCCGCTCACCGTGCCGGCCGCCCTAGCTCCGGAACTCGCAAACGACGTTTTGCATCAACCGAATGCCAAGGACTTTCTGGCAATCCTGTGTCTGGCTCCGGGCGTAAGCATGGAATCCGCGGAAGCCGGTCTCGACGCGATCACACGTCGTCTCGACGAGCAGGACACTCAGTCGCTGCCGCGCACCGACAAAGCCAGGCGCATCACCTTGCTCTCGGCGGGCACCAGCGTGCCGATTCCCCGGAAATTCAAGCCTGTGTTGATCGGATTCTTTGCCGCCCTTATGGGACTGGTGATTGCGCTTGCCTGCCTGAATCTGGCCAACATGCTGATGGCGCGCGGCGCCAATCGGCGAAAGGAGCTGGCGATTCGCCTATCCGTCGGGGCCAGCCGTTTCCGGCTTGTCCGGCAGATGATCAGCGAAGGCCTTCTGCTCTCCCTGCTCGGCGGGGTAGCGGGATTCGCGCTCGCATATGGTCTCGGGGTGCTGAACGCTCATTTCACGCCCCCCACGACGCTGCCAATCGAGTCCAATTCCAGCTTGGATTGGAGTGCTACCGCGTTCGTGTTCGGCCTGGCGATCGTGTCCGGCATAGCATTCAGCCTCCCGCCCTCCCTGCAAGCGACGAAAACCGATCTGACCCCGGCTCTCAAAGAAGGCTCGGTGCTTCCGTTGCCGGGTTACCGGTGCTTTGGTCTGCGTAACTTGCTGATGGTAACCCAGGTTGCGGCATCGCTTACGCTTCTGCTGATGACCGGATTCCTGGTCATGGGAATTAACAAGACAAGCCGCCTCCAAACCAGATTCGATCCGCGCACGATGCTTCTGTTTTCCCTCGATCCAGTGCGGGAAGGCTACGCGCCGGAGAAAGCCCAGGCGCTGTTCGAGAAACTTCCCGCACAGCTGAAGACCGCCGCAACGCTCGACCGCATTGCCCTGGCGGCCCAGCCGCCCTTTTCCGGCGAAATCGAACCCACGCAATTGACTGCCGAAGACCCGCGAGAGTCCTCACCGGTGCTCCAGTCCGTGATCGAGGAAACTGTCGGCGCGGGGTATTTTGCCGCGCTCAACGAACCGATCCTGGCCGGCCGGGAGTTCGAAGGCCGCGATGAACGGAGCCCGGCGGATGCAGCGAAATCGTTGGTCTTGCCAGCCGTGCTGAACGAGAGCGCGGAACGCAAACTTTTCCGAGATCAGAATGCCATCGGTAAGCGTGTCAGGGACGACCACCACTCCTATGAAGTTGTTGGGGTGGTCCACGACATGACGGATGTCGAGGGATTCACTCAAGCCATTATTTATTTGCCGCTCACGCCGCGCAATTTTGCCCGGCCGCCCGTCGGTGGCATGACTATCCTTGTGCGGTCGGATGCGGGAGGGGATGCGCTGAGCGCCATTCGCAACCAGATCGCCCTTCTCGATCCCAATCTGAGTATCTTCGACGCGCAAACACTCGCCGAGTACCTGGATCGCAGCCGGGCTGCCTTGCGATTTTCGATCCAAACCTACGGTGGAATCGGATTGTTTGGCTTGGTGTTGGCCGCCATCGGGCTCGCTGGGGTTACGGCCTACTCGGTTGCGCAGCGGCGCAAGGAGATCGCCATTCGCGCCGCGGTAGGAGCGACCAAAGCGCAGGTGCTGTGGCTGGTGCTGCGAGAAGGCACGGCTCTCACAACCGTCGGAACGATCCTTGGATTCTTGGGTGCCATCGGCTTGGCAAAAGCATTGTCGTCGCTGACCAGCATTTTTTCCGACGCGCTTCGGGTCGGTACGGATGATCCGCGCTTGCTCCTGGGCGCACCATTCCTATTGGCAGCCGTGGCCACGCTCGCCTGCTACGTGCCCGCGCGCAGGTCGACTCAGATCGACCCGATGAAGGCGCTCCGCGAGGAGTAGAGCGCTCAGGTTCGTCTCGAATGCGACTCAGGATGGACGTCGCTCGCTTGGGCGCTGATTCTTACTCGCCGCATCTGCGGGCGACAGCTTGCGGTTGGTCAGCGCCTTCCTTTAAACTTCGCGTTTCGCAGCTCACAGCCATGAAGCGATCCTTTGTTTTTCCACTCTTGGCGCTGTTGTTGCTTCTGACCCCAGCCTTCGCTGCCGACGCCGCAGCCGATCGTGTGTATCGCAAGGGTACGATCTTCACGGCCGATGCCAAAGGCTCCATCGTGCAGGCAGTTGCCATTCGTGACGGTCGCATCATTTATGTCGGCAGCAATCAGGGCGTCGTGCCGCTGATCGGCGCTTCCACAAAGGTCACAGATCTCGAAGGGCACTTTGTGATGCCTGGGCTGGTGGATGGCCACATGCATCCCCTGGAAGCAGGAGTGAAGCTCGGGAAGTGCAGCCTAAATTACGAGTCGCTGACGGTGACGCAGTTCGAGCAGCGGATCCAAGCTTGCCTAGAGCAAACACGCAACCAGGAGCCCGATGGCTGGCTGGAAGTGGTCAACTGGTTCCAGGAGAGCATGCGTCCGGCGGGTGTTAAGACCAGCCGCGCCACGCTCGACTCTCTCGAAACATCGAGACCGATCATCGTGCGCTCGTCGTTCGGCCATACAGTGTTGGCGAACTCGCGGGCCCTGGCCATGGCAAGAATCACCGGCAGCACACCGGAGCCAGTCGGCGGCAAGATCTGGCGTGATGGAGATGGCAACCCTACCGGTCTGCTTGAGGACTCGGCGTTCGCGACCTATTCCAGTCTGATCCCGAAACCAACTCCCGAAGAGAACGTCGCTGCTGCCAAGGCCGCGCAGCAGGCGATGAATCGCCAAGGCGTTACCTCTTTCCTGGATGCCGATGCCGCTCCTGAGAGCATGGCGGCCTTTACGACGGTGCAGGCGGCCGGAGCGCTCACGGTCCGAGCCCACTTTGCCCCCCAGATCGCTCCCACGGAGGCCAGCCACCCTGCACGCGCCGTAGCGAACGTGGTTGGGTTTCGGAAGCAGTACGACCAAGGCGGGATGCAAGCCAAACCGAGTGTAACAGTGCGGAACGCCAAGCTTTTTCTCGATGGCGTCATCGCCGCCCCGGCGCTGACCGGCGCTGTGCTTGAACCATACCGTACGAATGTGGGAACGCAAGGAAATCCACACTGGGTAGCCGGCCAGAGCCGCGGCCCGTCTGTCTATTTTCCTCCCCAGCCGCTGGCAGAAATCTTGGTACGGCTGGGCCGGGCGGGGATTGATCCCCACATGCACGCCGATGGTGATGCCGCCGTGCGCGCCGCTCTCGACGCAGTGGAAGCGATGCGCAAAGAAATTGCTGGAGCGGATATCCGTCCTGCGATTGCGCACGACGAGATTGTCAGCCCTAATGATTTTCCCAGGTTCAAAGTCCTCAATACCATCCCTGTCCTCTCGTTCCAGTGGGAAAAGCCGGCCGGCGACACGATTGGTTTGACCAACTACTTCGGTCCCGAACGCATGAAGATTCTCGAACCCGCAGGTTTACTGGCAGCTGCCGGCGCACGTATTGCGTTCGGTAGCGATTGGCCCGTCGATCCCCTCGATGAGTGGTTTGCCTTCAAGGTCGGAGTGACACGCACCAATGCACCGAACGCCTCACGGGAATTCCCCGGTAAATTGGGCGAGGACCCCGGTCTCCCTCCCGAGGCTGTTTTGCGGGCGGCCACCATTAACGCTGCTTACGAGCTGCGCGAAGATGACGTGGTCGGCTCGCTCGAACCCGGCAAATTTGCCGATGTTATCGTTCTCGATCGCGATCCGTTCAAGATACCCGCCGAGGATATCGCCCATATACAGGTGCTCGAGACCGTGGTTGGCGGGCGGACGGTCTACGAATGGAAGCAGCAGCCCTAGTTCTTCGCAGCTTCAGAGTATTGCCCTCCGGCAAGCCTGCATTACGGTTTGCGCCCCAGCATGAATTATTCTTGGCTCCCGCGCTCTCTGAGTTGAGCCCCGTCCCGTCCTCGGGTCCCTAAGCTCGTTCCCGAGAAGTCGGCGTGGTTCGCGGAATTCGGGCAAGACAAGGCCGCTGAAATACCGGAATCGGCTCAGTTTTCCGAGCATCGAGATTCAGAATGAGGCAGCCGTGCGATGAGGCGGTAATCCGGTCAGGGACGGCGGACAGTCCTTGTCCAGACAAATCGAGGACCTGGGTGCTTGCGGCCACGATACTCGGGTCGAGCCTGGCGTTCATCGACGGGACCGTCGTCAACGTCGCGCTGCCTGCGCTCCAATCGAGCCTGCACGCTACGGTAGTGGATGTTCAGTGGGTGGTTGAGTCCTACGGTTTACTTCTTTCTGCTCTGATCCTTGTCGGTGGCGTGCTGGGTGATTCCTTAGGACGGCGCCGGATGTTCCTGCTAGGGGTAGCTATCTTTGCTGCCGCCTCCTTGGGTTGTGGGTTCGCCCCCAGCATTCGGACTTTGGTGATCTGGCGTAGCCTTCAGGGAATCGGCGCTGCATTCCTCGTCCCCGGAAGTCTCGCCATCATCAGTGCTTCGTTTGATGAACAATCGAGGGGCCAATCGATTGGCACCTGGTCTGGCTTCACCGCCATCACCACGGCTCTAGGCCCCGTCGTCGGAGGGTGGTTGATCGAGCACGCCTCCTGGCATTGGGTCTTCTTTATCAATGTTCCGCTGGGCGCCATGGTGATTGCCATTTCGCTGCGGCACGTGCCGGAGTCTCGCAGCGTGAATGCCCGAACCGTTGACTGGCTGGGGGCGGCAATTGCGACTGTCGGCCTGGCAGCTCTGGTGGATGGGTTCTTGGAGTCCGCGACGTTGGGCTGGAGCCAGGCTCGCGTGTTGGGAACACTGATTTTCGGCTTTGTATCAGTTGTTCTTTTTGTACTGGTTGAACGGCGTGTCGGCAGCCCGATGGTGCCGCTCGACCTGTTCAAATCCAGGAGTTTCGTCGGCGCGAACTTGCTGACGCTGTTTCTCTATGCGGCCCTGGGAGCTTTCTTTTTTCTCTTTCCTATGAATCTAATCCAGATACAGAAATATTCGGCTACGAAGACGGGTGCGGCGGGCCTCCCCATGATTCTTCTCATCTTTTTTCTTTCCCGCTGGTCGGGAGGACTGGTAACTCGTTACGGTTCGAAAGCGCCTCTGCTTGCGGGCCCGCTCATGGTTGCCGCAGGCTTCGTACTTTTTGCTTTACCCGAGGTGAGCGCAAGCTATTGGAGCGGCTTTTTCCCAGGTTTCGTTGTTCTTGGGCTGGGCATGGCCGTCAGTGTAGCCCCATTGACAACCGTGGTGATGAATTCTGTGGAAGAAGATCGTGCCGGTACCGCATCGGGGATCAACAACGCGGTGGCTCGAGTAGCCGGTGTGCTAGCGGTCGCGGTTCTGGGAGTCGTGATGGTAGCGGCGTTCGCTCGCTCCTTACGAGAGTCGGCAGCCATGCTGCACGTGGGTGCCGCTGGGGTTCGCTATCTCGAATCGAATGTAGCGAAACTCGGCAACCTTGCGCCACCCGCCAACCTGGATCCTCCGACAACAGGGAAAATTCGCGCTGCGATTATGCACGCCTTCGTCTTCGGGTTTAGAGTCATCATGCTGCTTTGTGCTAGTCTTGCGGCCGCAAGCGCTGCCGTCGCGTGGTGCCTGATCCCTTCCCGACGATCCGAAGCCGATTTATAACCGGAATCCGGCATGGCCTACGAGCGAGCGGGCCCGAGCTTTGATCCGACACTGGGCGTTGATCCCCACCGATCTCCCACCCTGACCAACAGGTTCTGAATTGCTGGTCAAGCGGGCGCGAACCTTTCCGACGCCTGTGGACACTCACTTCGTCGTGCACAGTCCGGAGTAGTGTTTGCAGCGGGGTAAGCAAGACAAGACTACAAGTTCGCGCCGAAGGCAAGTAGACGGCCATCGCAATCCTTCACCACAAATTCACGCGAGCGCCATGGCATGTTGGCAAGTCCCCTTGTGAATTCAACGCCTCGAGCTGCGTACTCAGCGTAAAGCGTGTCCGCATCTTCGATCAATACGTACGCGTCGAGCAGTTCGGCCGAATATTTCTGGGGATTGGCGGTTGGAGGTTCGGCACCGCGGAAGTGGATCGTCTGCTGGTCACGCGCAACGATGGCGTAGACCGGCGGGTCCTGCCAAGTGCCCAAACACTCGAAGCCAAGCTTAGCTTTGTAATAGGCAAGGGTACCGGGAATGTTCAGAGTGAAGAACTGAGGGGCGATCCGACGAATCATGAGGGAAGTCTACTAGAGAAAAATGGATGGCCGGCAATTGAGAAGTTAACTTCTCGTTAGCCCCCAATCCGGACAAAATCAGGCAGAGATCCACATTGATATACGATGGTCCCCGTGGACAATGTTCAGATCAGGCCCGCGCAACCATCCGATCTCGACCAGCTAGCGCGTCTATGCTGGGCCCTGTGGCCTAGGTCGTCTGCCGAGGAACACGCCCAAGAACTTCGACTGATACTCGAGGGCAAAGCTGCTTTGGTTGTAACCATGCCGCTCACCATTTTCGTCGCAGAAGGGAGCAATGGGATATTGGTCGGTTTCCTGGAAGTCGACTTACGCTCGCATGCCGATGGCTGCAACCCGTCACAACCAGTGGGCTACATCGAGGGTTGGTATGTTGCCGAGGGTCACCGCCAGCGCGGAGTAGGCAAGAAGCTCCTTGCCGAGGCGGAGGATTGGGCACGCAGCCACGGGTGCATCGAGATGGCTTCCGATGCCATCATCGATAATGAGGTGTCCCAGCGTGCACACCAGGCCCTGGGATACGAGGTTGTGGACCGCTGTGTGCATTACCGGAGGAGACTCTGAGTTCGGATTGCGACGCCCGGATATTCGGCCACCTTGGCTCCCACAACGATTGTCGTTGCCAAGTCAGGCGATACTGCCTACGAACTCGGCACGTCTAGGTAACTGTCGATGACCTCGGACGATTGGTTCGTCGGGAACGACTCAGGAAAGCCTGTCGAGCACTCGGGGAAATATCTTGTGACCTGGAAAAAGCGCGGCGGATATTGGAAAGTGGTCGCCGAGAGCATTAATCGCGACTCGCCGCGCGTTTAGCGACGAATCGATGGATGGCCGGTAACGCATGGTAAAACGCCACAGCGAATCTAGTGACGTCAGATCGTCGGCACAGCGGAAGCCGACCGCTCGCTTCGTCCGGCGGCTCGATCCCGTCCTTCACGGCATCGCGAATCGGCTGCTGGCAGCCGAAAAATCTGGTACTTTTTCGGTATGAAGACGGCCTCGCACGGTCGGATCGCCTTTGGCGCGTCGGCGGTGCTGTTCGGCGTCATCGCACTGATGTGGCACGACTCCGACACCTGGCAAACCTTGGGACAGATCTGGAGGCTGCCTTTTGGCACCATCGTGGGCGGGTGTCTCATGACTGCTCAAGTTGCCGGTGGAACTGGGATGCAGTACCCGCGAACCGCGCGCTTGGCCTCGGTCATTCTCGGCATTGTCTATCTGTGTTTCTCGCTGGCCTGCATCCCTGACATCCTTGCCGCATCGAGCCTCTATGAGCGATACGGGGGGAGCTTCTTCCAACAGTTTTCCTTGCTCTGCGGTGCAATTGCCCTATACGCGGCGACGGAGGCGAGTTCAGCCAGGGCGCTCGTATTCGGCCGAGTGGCGCGCCTTGGACTTGGAGTGTGTACGATTTCATTTGCTCTGAGTCAGGTGCTCTATCTTCGTGCAACGGCGGACTTGGTTCCAAAGTGGATTCCGCCCAACCAGATGTTCTGGGCGATACTCACAACGATCGCGTTTGCACTCGCGGCGATTGCCATTCTCATCAATCGCCAGGCACGCCTCGCGACATATCTGATGACGCTCATGCTGGCTCTGTTTGGCGTGTTGGTTTGGATTCCGCGCCTGATCGCTCAACCAAAGGCGCATCTGAACTGGTCTGAATTCGGACTGACTTTCCTCATTACAGGCGCTGCCTGGATGGTGGCTGATTTGCGATCTTTCTGATTTCGGCGGTGTTCGCAGAGCCGCTTCAGAGTCGGGTTAGATTTCTGTGGCGCGTCCGGAAAACGAAAGAGTTAGCCCGTGCGGTTTTGAAAACGCTCGCAACGATAGACCAATTCCGGCCCGTCCGAGCCGTCGTAGGCAAGTTGCGCCACCGGCAGCGAGAACGGCTCTAGAAAACGGGCCGTCGACAACGAGCTCATGTCCACTGGATTAAACCCAACATCGCGGATTAGACGAGCGGCTAAACTCTGGAGGGAAGTTGATGACCGCTGATATGGTGATGTTCTGTCCATTTTTGCTCTTAAAATTTACCTTTTTCATACTCTGAATTCCTCGGGTTGCTAGAGCCGGCAACGGCAATTCTTTGTAGCCGTGGTCAATGGGTTTGGATCCAAAAGGCTTTGAGCCGAATGATCTGAATAGAACGCGGTGCTCTCTGTTCGTGCGCGCAAGATCATCCATCAACGGCCACCCACCCGGGCTATGATTCTGAAATCTGACTGAAATGCGGAACCGACACACCAAGAGGCCGTCTCGGACGGGCATCTCTCGATTCCTGATTCGATGGCTCGCCGTCGGCTTGGTGCTTCTTTGGTCGCTTGCCGCGCTAATCCTTGTAGCGATCCGGTGGATCGACCCCCCGACAACCGCGGTGCACATCCAGCGCCGCCTGCAGGCCTGGACTCACCACACGCCCTATCACGAACGCTACAAATTCATTCCGCTCAGTCAAATCTCGCCTGATCTCCAGCACGCTGTAATCGCCGCAGAAGACGCGCACTTCTACCAGCACCATGGATTCGATTGGCGCGAAATCCAAGTCGCAGCCGAAGAGGATCTCGAAGGTGACCGCACTCGCGGGGCTTCCACTATAACGCAGCAACTCGTGAAAAACCTATTCTTTGGAACGGGACGCTCTATCCTCCGAAAGGGCGCAGAAGTCACCTTGGTACCGGTGGCCGAATTCGTCCTCGGCAAACAGCGCATTCTGGAGATATACCTCAACGTGGTCGAATGGGGCCCCGCCATTTATGGCGCAGAGTCGGCGTGTCGTTATTACGACGAAACCGCTGCCCGGAGTATCGGCCGGCAACAGGCAGCCCGGCTCGCTGCAATCCTGCCGGCCCCTCTGAAGCGACGACCCGAGCGCATGAATAGCTACGCCGCGATTATCCTTAAGCGGATGGGCCAAATGGGATGGTAATCGTGGCTAACATAGCATCTCGTCTAGGGTGACGCCAGACAAGATGCTGATCGTCCAGCGCCGCGCGTCGACTCATTTCCTCCGCGCTTCAACCTGACAAATTGATCAGTTTCGCGATTTTCGGCCAGCGGCGGCTTGCTCTCAGCTCTTTGCAGACCACAAAGCGGAGGTAAAACATCATCGAGGGATCGCGCTGTTCAATCGCCTTTTCCGCCCAGTCGGCTCCCCGGTCTATTTCACCGCAGAGCAGGTGAAACAGCGCGTGGGCACGGGCATCGCCAAGCGCCTCGCCCGAACCGAGGGTCTTCGCGAGGGATTCCGATTCCACCTCTTCTCCATTGCGCCGCGTGAGTCCGGCAAGCACGCCAATGGTGTCGGGAAACCACGACCCAATCGCATAGGCCCTCCGTGCGACCTTCAAGGCCTCGACAAGATCACCTTTGTCGGCGTGGATCATCGCCATCGATACCAGGGCCACAACCTGATTCTGATCGAGTTCCACAACTTTCTTTAATTGCTCAAGGGCTTCATCGTCCCGTCCCGCTGCCTGCAGATAGGCGTGCAGATTCATATGGGCCCATACTTCGAGCGGGTCCTCTTCTATCGCGCGCTGCGCCAGCTTGATAGCCTGCTCCACATTGCCTCGCAAGAACTGAACCCCGCTGTACAAAGGCCGGATAGTCTCAAAGCTGGCCTGTTTCGCCATGGGAAAATCAAAGTGCTTTTCCGCCGCGGCCCAGTCCATGTCATACATAGCCGCCAGATAGCCCAGCAGTGCGTGCGCATCGGCAAGCGAAAAATCTATCTGCAATGCATGCCGTGCTTCGGCGCGAGCTGCGGGTACGCACTCATGGACAGAGCGTCGACCGAAATGCGCCAAGCCGACCCAATAGTATCCCAGTCCGACATGAGCCATGCCAAAAGCAGGATCGAGCTCGCTCGCCTGCTCATAGCAGCGTCGGGCCAGTTCCATCGACTCCGGCGTAACCTTGGCCTGCAGATACTTGCCCTTCAGATAAGCCTCGTAGGCCGCGAGCTTCGGGGTATAGCGCTGGGAAGCGGCCTCTCGCGAAAGCTTGACCCGTAACGCCTTACCGATGGCCGCCGAAATCTCATCCTGAACGGCAAAGATATCGCTAAGTTCCCGGTCATATCGCTCCGACCAGAGATGCGATCCATCAGCGGCATTGATCAGCTGCGTCGTCACCCGAATGCGATTTCCTGAGCGACGCACGCTGCCCTCAAGAACCGTGCTTACGCCGAGTGCTTCTGCAATGCCTCGGATGTCCTGCTCCTTGCCGCGGAAAGCGAATGCGGAGGTGCGGGCGATCACTTTGAGTCCGGGAACTTGCGCCAGCAGGCTGATGATCTCTTCGGCGAGACCGTCGCTGAAGTAATCCTGATCGGGATCAGCGCCGAGATTGGCAAACGGCAGCACGGCGATGGAGTGAGGGGCAGAAGCCGTGCCGGTGGAAACCGTTGTCTGATCTTCTTTGATCTCCAGCCCGGCCTTACTCAGGCCCTCCAGCAAATGCGCTCCGTGCTCAGGATCGAACCACCTCGCGACTTCCCGACGCACAGTCGAAGAAATCTCCGGCCGCAGCTGGATCAGTTCACGCAAAGCCTTGCTGGCTTCCTGGGCTGCACCGAGCTGAGCATACCCGGCAGCAAGCAGGGCCTGCGTACCCCAGTCGCCCGGGAGATTACTTTTCAGTGCGGCCTCAACCGCGCCGCGATAGTCGCGCTTTCGATAGGCGTCGTTGAAATCGGCATGCCAGTACCATCCGGGATGGTGAGGGTTGAGACGCTTGGCCCGCCCCGCCAGTTCCATTCCGCGCTCGGATTCGCCGGCATAGATGAGGAGCTCACCGAGCAGAGCCATGGCATTTCCGTCCATGGGATTCAGGACAACGGTGCGCTCGGCTGCATTCCGGAAGCTCGGAAATTCTCTCTGGAAGAAATGGGCTTGGGCCAGGGCGAAATAAGCTAGATGACTGGAAGGGGAGACTTCGACGGCACGCCGGGCCACAGCGGCTCCGCTCACCAATGCATCCGGCTGCAGTTCGAAACCTTGTGCATAGTCCTGAACGTGGAGCAGCGCCAGCATGGCCAACGCCTCGCCATAACCCGGCGTCTTCTTCACCGCCGCTTCCAGTCCGATGCGGGCCTGCGCAAGATCATCCCGAGCATAGCCCTCAAAATACGCGAAGCTGCGTAGCACGGCCTCGTAGGCGGTCAGTTGCTCGGGAGGGCGACCGCGCACCATCGCGCTCATGCTGCGGGGCAAAATCCCGTTCATGTCGGCAGCGGTCGAAACAATCCGCGGGACGACATCATCCTGCAGCGAAAACAGGGCCTCCGGGTTGAAGGTGCGTTCATAATTCTCCGCCCAGAGATGCGCGCCGGTGGTCGCGTCCACCAGCTGCACTGCCACGCGAATGGCGGAGCCCGCCTGCCGAACGCTCCCCTCCATGACATAATGCGCGCCAAACTCCCTGCCGATGACCCGGATATCGCCCGACTCACTGGCATATTTTAGGGTTGATCCGCGCGCGATCACGCGAAGATAGGAAAATCGCGACAGCCCGGTAGTCACTTCTTCCGTGATTCCTTCGGCAAGAGACTTGAGGTCTCGATTGTTTCCCGTGTATTTGAACGGCAGCACCGCGATCCAGAAACCTTCTTGGCCGCGGCTCATTCCCGATTCTGTAACCCTGCTAGTCGTTGACGGTGGCGCTAGGGTCTTGGCCGGAGCAGCGGCAATCTCTAAGCCCGCTTTTCCCCAGCCTTCGATCAGCCGCTCCACGTACTCGGGCTCCCACCACTTCTCAATGTCCTTTCTTGCGGTGGTCGCGAAGTCCGGCCGCACGCTCTGTAGATCGTGCACCGATTTGGCAGCAGCATCCGCCTCGCCGAGCTGCCCGTACGCAGCAACCATCGCCGCGTGCGAAAACCAGTGGCCCGGCATATTGACCTTGAGCACGAAACTGAGTGCGCCGCGGTAGTCACCCTTGCGGTACGCGTTGTAGAAATCGACATACCAGTACCACCCGGGATGTGCTGGATTGAGCTGCTTGGCGCGCTCCGCCAGAGCCAGGCCGCGTTGCCAATCGCCTGTGTAGGTCAGCAGTTCGCCCAGAAAAGCCACCGAGTTGCCGTCCATGGGGTTGAGTGCGACGGCCCGTTCCGCCGCATGGTGGAAGCTCTGGGATTGCCTTTGAAAGAAGAATGCCTGGGCTAGAGCGCAATAGGCCAGATAGTTGGTGGGCGCCAATTCCACCGCACGCTGCGCCGCGCTGAACGCTCTCGCCAGGGAATCGGCGTGCCGATTGAAACCTTGAGCGTAATCCTGCCCGTAAAGCTGGGCTAACACCCCCCAGGCGTCGCCATAAGACGGGGTTTTCCGTACAGCCAATTCGAGAGCGGAAAGCGCCGCGGACAATTCTTCAGCCGTGCCTCGAGTCGCGTAGCCAAAGCTGCGGAGCACGGCTTCATAGGGACTCAACTGTTCCGGATCGCGGCTGCGCACAGCCTCACTCATACTCCGGGTCAAGATACCGTTCCCGTCAGCGACGGTCGAAACAATGCACGGCACTAAATCGTTCTGCAGTTCAAAAGCGGATTCAGGAGTGAAAGAGCGATTGTAAATCTCGGCCCACAGACTCGCGCCCGACACCGCGTCGATCAGCTGTACGGCAATGCGGACCTTGGCGCCCGCCTGGCGAACGCTGCCTTCCATCACATAGCGAGCGCCAATTTGTTTCGCGGCCGTGCGCACGTCGACAGCTTCGCGGGCGTAGCGCGCCGTGGAGCTGCGCGCGATCACCTTGAGATAAGGAAACTTCGACAAGCCGGTGACGATGTCATCGGTCAAGCCCTCGGCCAAGGCCGCAAGATCTGGGTTACTACCGCTGTGCGTGAACGGCAGTACCGCCACCCAGAAGCCCTCCTCGGTACGGGTTTCGCCGGAGGCAGTCCGCACACGAACCGCGCCGGACGAAGCTGCCGCTTGGGCAGCAGCAGTGGTACTCTCCAGTCCCGCCCTGCGCAGATCGCCGAGCATCTGCTCGACCATGTCCGGCAGCCACCATTTGTCGAGTTCTGTGTGCGCGATGACGGCGAAGTCTGGACGGAGCGCGAGCAGGCCAGCCAGTGCGGCGCCGGCCTGTTCCATGTCTCCGAGTTGGCTGTAGATCACCGTGAGAGCCAGCTGCGCAGTCCAAAGATCGGGCATGTTGATCCGCAGCGCAAGCTCCAGGGCCCGCTGCGAATCGCGTTGTCGGTA
>Ga0187780_10001539_pt1 | contig 17429 bp, 15 predicted proteins | sample 1015_Q2_SP10_20__FD_132429 | JGI IMG/M metagenome (GOLD analysis project Ga0187780, IMG submission 132429) | Tropical peat soil microbial communities from peatlands in Department of Meta, Colombia - 1015_Q2_SP10_20_MG | ecosystem: Environmental > Terrestrial > Soil > Wetlands > Peat | place...
ACCCTCGCGCACCAGGCCGGCGCGTCGCGCCCGTGACTCCCTGGCCGTCACCCTGGTCTGTGACAGGTTGAGCCCACCCCAGACCGCCCGGTTATCAAGTGGTCCTGCAGCGCAGGCACCTCGCCGTGTGGCCTACCCGATTAAGGACGGGAACTGGGTAAATGCCGCGGCGAACAAGGTGTACCGGTTGCCGTAGGCGGGGGACTTCGCGAGCATGACGTCGATCACCTCAAGCGGCGTGCTGGACTCGGCCACCGTCTTGTCGAAGTCCTCGATGTAGCGGCGCGACTGGTCGAGCACGCGGGTCGCGCTGTCGTCGGGCGCATCGGGATCCTTGTGCCCGGTGATAATCGTGGACGGTCTGAGGGCGGCCACCGCGTCCAGGGACGCCAGCCACGCCTGCCGTGAGTCCGGCGTGGAGTTCCATAGCCACATGTGGATGTTGTTGTAGACGACGTCGCCGGAGCAGATGGCTTGCATGTCCGGTACGTACACGATCGTGGCGAGCGCGCCGGGCTAGCCGGGCTATCCCGGCCCGGCTAGCCCGGTCAAGTGGTTACGTCGGCGTTCAGTGGTTCTTGGTTGGTTTGGCGGGGGCGAAGAAGTCGATGAGCAGTTGGTTGACGCGGTCGGCCGCGTCGTGATGGACCCAGTGCGAGGCGTCGGGCAGGCGCTCGACGCGGTCCAGGTGGGGCACGTCGTCGTGGTCGGGCTCGGCGAGTTCGGGGCCGAGGTAATGATCGCGCTGCCCCCAGATGACCAGGGTGGGCGCCTTGATCGGGCGCAGCGCCGCGGCGGCCTTCTTCGGCGGGGTCCGCACCGAGGACCGGTAGTAGTTGATCATCCCGGTGGCCGCGCCCGGCTGCGACCACGCCTGGACGTACCGGCCGGTCTCCTCGGCCGTGTAGGACGGGCGGGCGTCGCGCAAGAAGTGCCGGAAGAAATGCCAGCCGTTGGCGTGCACGACGGACTCGGGCAGCTCCGGCAGGTCGAAGAAGAAGAAGTACCAGGACTTGCGGAGCTGGCCCGGGTGGTGCAGGCCCTGCGAGAGCTTGCGCGGGTGGGCCGCGTTGAGGATGGCCAGCCGGTCCACCACCTCGGGATGGCTCATCGCCAGGTCCCAGGCCACGGTTCCGCCCCAGTCGTGACCGGCCAGCAGCGCGGAGCTGGCCCCGCGTTCGTGGATCAGGCCGCGGATGTCGGCGGTCAGCTGGCTGGCGTCGTAGGCCTTGACGCCCTTCGGCCGCGAGGACAGGTTGTAGCCGCGCAGGTCGGGTGCCACGACCCGGAATCCGGCCGCCGCGAGCGGCTGGATCTGCAGCCGCCAGCCGTACCAGAACTCGGGGAACCCGTGCAGCAGGACGACCAGCGGCCCCTCGCCGGCCTCGACGTAATGCAGTCGTACCTCGCCGACCTCGGCGTAGCCCTCACGAACTCCGCTGAGCCAGTGTCCTTGCCCCTGCTGGTCCGTCGTCCCGCTCGCACCGCTGGTGCGGTCCTCGGTTGTACTCATTGCCGCCTCCCTGGGGGTTGTGTCAGGGTGACGCTAACGATTTCAACCTCTGCTTCGAACCAGGAGACACCCTGGTGATTCCCTGGTCTACCCGTCCGCGGGCCCGACGGGGCCCGTACGACCGCGAACACGCCACCCGCATCCTTCCGGCTAGCGCAGAGACCGGAACGCCGCCCGCAGCTCGGTGGCGAACAGCTCAGGCTCTTCCCATGCTGCGAAGTGGCCGCCCTTGTCCACTTCGTGAAAGTAGATGAGCTCGTGGTAGCAGCGCCGCGCCCAGCTGCGCGGTGCACGGTAGATCTCACCGGGAAAGACCGTAATGGCAGCGGGCAGGGAGATGTCCACAGCGTTGAAGTTGTTCGCGTTGTTCTCCCAGTACAAGCGGGCCCCAGAGGTGGCGGTGCGGGTGAACCAGTACAGCGAGATGTCATCGAGCATCTCGTCTTTGGTCAGCGACCGCTCGGGGTCGCCGCCGCTGTCGGTCCAGTCGGCGAACTTGTCATAGAACCAGGCGGCCAGTCCGGCCGGGGAGTCGGCCAGCGCGTAGCCCAGTGTCTGGGGGCGGGTCACCATTATCTCGGCGTACCCGGAACCGACCCTGTAGAGGGCGGCCATCTGCTGGTAGGCGGCCTTTTCCGCATCCCACAGCCCCGGTGGCGGCGGATCGCCAGCCTGGAGCGCCTTCGCGATTTCCGGTGGCACGGTCGCGGGCATGTTGACGTGGATGCCCGCCAGCCCCGGCGGCGCCTGCCGGGCCATCACGTCGGAGATCACCGAGCCCCAGTCGCCGCCTTGGGCGACGTAGCGCTGATATCCCAGGCGCCGCATCAGCGCGGCCCAGGCCCGCGCGATCCGGTCTGGGCCCCAGCCCGCCGACGTGGGCCGGCCCGAGAAGCCGTAGCCGGGCATCGAGGGCAGTACCAGATCGAAGGCGTCCGCCGCACGTCCGCCGTGCGCGGTGGGGTCGGTCAGCGGGCCGATGACTTTCAGCAGTTCCACGACCGAGCCGGGCCAGCCATGGGTCATGATCACGGGCAGGGCACCGGGGTGGGCAGAGCGGACGTGGATGAAGTGAATGTCCAGCCCGTCGATCTCGGTCATGAACTGCGGCAGGGCGTTCAGCGTCGCCTCACACCTGCGCCAGTCGTAGCCGGTTCCCCAGTAGCGCACCAGTTCTTGGATCTTCGCCAGCTGCGCGCCCTGAGAGCGGTCAGCAATCGTCTCCCGATCCGGCCACCGGGTCGCCGCGACGCGCCGGCGCAGCTCGGCGACTTCGTCTTCTGGAACGTCGACGCGGAACGGGTGGATCATGTTGCCTTCGGCCGCTGCGCCGGGTTCTGCGGGAATCGGGCCCATGCCAGCGGAGGGCAGATCCGGAACGGTGGGAACGGACATCTGCGTCTCCTCACGCCTGCGCTTACAGGGCGTCGGCAAGGCGATGCTCTGCAGCCCGGTCCTGGAATCCACGGTCACGCTCTGGACGGCCGGTCGGACCCGGGTACACACTGGCCGGCACCCTGGTCCCTGTGCCCTGGCCCCGATCACTGGAGGCCTGCACGCGCTCAGCGGCGAGGCTCGTCGCCGGCGACAAGACCGAGCTACGCCAGCCGCCGGTCGTAAGCTCGCGGCTGCCGGTGGTGTGAGGTCCGCCAGAGCCCGGCCCAGCTCCCGGCGCGAGCTGATGCCGAGCTTGCTGAACACCTTGCGCAGGTGCCATTCGACGGTACGGGCACTGAGGAACAGCTGGGCGCCGACCTCCGGATTGGACAGCCCGTCACTAGCGAGCCGGGCGATCTGCACTTCCTGCGCGGTGAGCTCATAGCGCGTCTGGACCGTGCGCTTGCGCACGGTCGCGCCCGTGGCCACCAGCTCGCGACGGGCACGCTCCGCGAATGCCTCCATGCCCATAGCGGTGAGCCCTTCGTAGGCAGTCCGGAGTTGCTCGCGGGCGTCCCCGCGGCGCTTCTCCCGACGCAGCCACTCGCCGTACAGGAGATGCGCGCGGGCCAGGGCGGGGCGCATGCGGGTGCCGCCGAGTCGCCGGATCGCCTCGTGGTAGAGGCGCTCGGCGGGCTCGCCGTCACTGAGCAGTGCTCGCGAGCACGCCTCGATGCCAAGCGCTAGCTCGGTCCCGGCCGCTTGCGTCCGCTCGCAGAGCCGCTCCAGCGCATCGGCCGCAAGCTCGGTCCTGCCGCAGCGGACAGCCGCCTCGACCAGTTCGGGCAGCGACCACACTGAGAGCATCAGCTCGTCCTGGGCGCTTGCGCTCTGGGCAGGATCCAGCGCTGTCTGATAGCGGCCGAGGCCGTTGTGGAGCACGGCGCGCGCGTGCTCGCCGAAGGTGAGCACCACCCCCTCCCCCCGGGAGATTGCCGCGGCCTCGCTGGCCTCGATAAGCACCGATGCCTGTGCCTCGTCGCCACGAAATGCCGCGGCCTGAAATCGTCCGAACACGATGGGCGCGGTGCCGGTCGCATCCGCGATCGCCTCGGCCTCGTCGAGCAGCGCCGCCGCTGCTTCCAGATTGCCCTCGAAGATGCGCATATCCGCCAGATAGTTCAGAGCCAGCGGGAGCACTGCCAGCGCGCCGGCGGAGCGTGCGATCTGCACGTTGCGGGTGCCCAGCGCATGCCAGGCGTCGTCATCGAAGAATTCCGGCGCGACACGGCGGGCCGTCCACGGCCAGCGCACGTCTTGCCCGGCACGCCCGCCGTGGTCGCGGACCGCGCTGAGTGCCCGCTTGAGCGCTGGCGCGCTGGCCGCGTAACCATCGGTGAAACGCACGGCCAGGCCTTCGAGCAGTAGGTCAACGGCACGCGGCGCCCCCTCAGGGGACGGCGCCTGGCGAGCGGCCTCGGCGGCGATCCGCGGGCCGGCGCCTAGCCGGCCTGCGATGCTCGCGGCTCGCAGCGCTTCGAGGTACGTCTCGCGCGCGAGGCCGGGATCGAGCGGTTCGAGCTGTCTGGCCGCATCTATGAGCAGTGGCGCCGCGTCCCCGCCGCGTCTGGTGTCCAGGGCGATCTGTCCGTGCAGGCGCTGGAGCATGGCCTGATCGAAGTCGCCCAGGGGCCCGGCAGCTGCGGTTGCGAGAAGCGTCAAGGCCTCTTGGGGTGCTCCGGCCAGCTGCTTGGCCCGCGCGGCAGAGAGCGCACGCCGCGCCCGCCGGCCCGGATCGGGTGTCAGTGCCGCCGCGCGCTCCAGGAAGGCAGCGGCCGCCGCTAGCCCGCCGCGAGCCTGGGCCCGCCCGGCTGAGCGCTCCAGCTCGTCGGCGACGTCCTCGTCGGGCGCAAGCGTGGCGTGGGCGCGGTGCCAGGCCCGGCGGTCGGGATCGATCTCGGCATCGGTGGCCACGGCCAGTGCCAGATGCGCGCTTCGGCGTTCCTCTGCCGCCGCGGCGCGGTAGACCGCCGAACGCAGCAGTGAGTGGCGGAAGATGACTTGCGCGCCGAGCTCGAGCAGGCCATCCCCCTCCGCGGGACCCGCGGCTTCGGCGGGGATACCCAGCACCCCGGCCGCTCGCCACAGCAGAGCCGACTCCCCGGTCGGCTCGGCCGCAGCCACCAGCAGCAGCCGTTGGGTCGGGGCGGGAAGCTGCTGCACCCGCCGCCGAAAGCTGGCTTCGATCCGGCCCGGCAGCGGTAGCGCGCCGGGAAGGCCGAATCCGCCGGCCAGTGTCGCCGGGGACAATTCATGCGGCAGCTCAAGCAGTGCCAGCGGGTTGCCGCGCGCCTCCGCGAGTATCCGGTCCCGCACCCGGTCATCGAGTGGCCCGGTGATGGCCGAGGTGAGCAGCTCGCGCGCGCTGTTGCCCGGCAGCCCCCGGAGCGGCAGATCCGGCAGCCCGGCCAGCTCGTCGAGCTCACCCGGCTCGCGCTCGGCGAACAGCAGGATGACCGACTCCGCCTGCAGGCGCCGCGCCACGAATGCGAGTACCTGCGCCGAGGACCGGTCCAGCCACTGGGCATCGTCGACCAGGCACAGCAGGGGCCGTTCCTCGGCGGTGTCGGAGAGCAGGCTGAGCACGGCCAGGCCGACCAGGAACCGGTCGGGCTGCGCCCCCGAACTCAAGCCGAACGCCGTTCCGAGCGCATCGCGTTGCGGCGGCGGCAGCCGCCCGAGGCCGCCCAGCATCGGCCCGCACAGCTGGTGCAGGCCGGCGAAGGGAAGCTCCATTTCCGACTCGACCCCGGCCGCCCGGGCAACCTGGATGCCTGCGGCACTTTCGGCCGCGTAACCCAGGAGCGCTGTCTTTCCTATCCCCGGTTCGCCGCGCAGCACCAGCACCGCGCTATGCCCCGCCCGCGCATCCGCGAGCAGCCGGTCCAGCCGTGCACCCTCGGCATCACGGCCTGTCAGCAGCCTTGGCTTTTCGAAACGGGAAGAAGTCATCCGTTGGACCCGGGCCGGGCGCTAACCGCCGGAGAGCATGGCGATGACCAGAACTTCGCGGGCACCGGCCAGCGGACACGCAGGACCGCCCTGCTCACGCGCGTCCCTCCCGTCGACGAACACGTTCAGATGCCTGCTCCACTCGCCTCGCTCGTTAAACAGAAGATCCGCGACGGGCAGCGCCCGCAGCGCCTCTCCCACCGTCTCTGCCTCGACATCGAAGCGCCGCCTGCCGTCAGCCTGGGCGGCGAGGAAGCTCGGGACAACTATCTGGACCACTGTGTCACCTCAACCGACAGGACCGGCGGAAGGTGCCGCGCCGCCTCGACCCACGTATCACCGTCGGCCAGTGCGAAGAACGAGCCGCTCTGGGTGCCGAAGTACAGCGAGTCCGCGTCAGAGGCCGAGGCCTCGCGGAGCACCGCCGCCCAGGCTGGCCTGGGCAAGCCGTCCGACATCTCCTCCCAGGTCTGCCCGCTGTCCCGCGTGCGGTAGACGGCAAGCTGCCCGTTCGGGCTGTAGTGATACTCAAAGCTCCTCTCCGGGATGACGAAGGCCTTATCTGGGTCGTTCGGGTCGATCATGATCGGGAAGCCGAAGCTGCTGGGCAGCCCGTTCCCGTCGACCCGCTCCCAGGAGTCGCCGCAGTCGTCGGAGCGGTAGACACCGAAGTGGTTCTGTTGCCAGAGGCGTTCCGGCCGCGCCGGGTGCAGCAGCAGCTTGTGTACGCATTGCCCAATTTCCGGATACGGGATGGGAAGGTAGTCGGCTGCGACGTTCTTGTTGACCGGCAGCCAGGTCTGTCCGCCGTTATCGGTTCGGAGCGTGCCCGCCGAGGCGATACAGACGTACATGCGTTGCGGGTCGCCGGGGTCGACCTGGATCGAATCGCAGCACAGCCCGCCGGCGCCGGGGAACCAGCGATCACGCGTGGGGTGCTCGAGAATGCCACCGTTCGGCTCCCAGGTTTCGCCGGCATCATCAGACCGGAAGAGAACGCCGGGATCCGCCCCGAGGTACAGCGTCCCGGGCTGCTGCGAAAGGCCCGGCTCGATGTGCCACGCCGCGTTCACCGTCAGCCCCGACCACGCGGGCAGGCCGATCTTCTTCGAGCGCTCCCATGTCTTGCCGCCGTCGGCTGAGCGCTGGACCGTCGGACCGTAGACCAGATGGTTCGCCGCCGCGTAGAACGTGCCGTCACGTGCATCGACCGTCGCGTGGTAAACCCCCCAGCCGTCAAGCAGCGGGCCGTCCACCTGCCAGCCACGACGATCGTCATTCCCCCGCAGCAGGAAAAGCCCCTTACGCGTGCCCACCAGGGCCAGGACGCCGATAGCCATGAGCCTAATCCGCCTAGAGGTAGCCGTACGATGACCTGACCTCTGCCCGGCCGACGACGGACAACCGCAGGCGGCCGGCTGCGGCGATGATCACGAGGCGTCTCACATGGTCCCCCTTCGATTGCGCTCCAGAGGCCAGCGGGCAGGGGGTGAAACATAACAAAAAGTTACTCTTGGCCGCTACCGCTGAAAAGTCCAGGTCGAGCATAGGTAAGTGGCGTGAAAAGTTACCTGGTCAGCGGCTTGACCTCAGCATCGCGTCGCCTCCCGTGGTCACGCCCATCAAACGTCATTGACGAGCGGTCAGTCGGCGGCCCCGGTGCCGCCGCGACTGGCCCTGCTGTTCCACGCTCGCACGCCGTGGCGGCCTGATGCGCCCGTGAACGACCCTGGCCCAGGCTGATCGTGACCGCCATCACCTCCGCCCTGCTCGGCAGCGTGGATAAGTCCTGGTGGGGATTGCCTCCGGCGCCTTCAGTCGTCTTGCCTGACCGGCCTCCTCGGCTCTTGCCGGTCTGGGACGCATGCGCAGGCACCCCCTCGTGGCATAGGCCATGCCGCCTCTGTGCCGTGACGAGAGCCGCCACTGTGCTAGCGCGAATCGGTCGCCCGAGTCGCTCATAAATGGCCTGGTATTCACGCTCAAGGGCTTGACGTTGGCCCGGTGAAAGCCGGGCGTGAAACGACATCGTACGAACGAGAGCATTGAGCTCGTCAGAGGTGTGCTCGATGAGCTTTGGCATGACTGCCACCTGAACATCACCGAACAAGCGGCCGGCATAATCTTGCCCTATGTCGTAGCTGCCGAGCCAGGCCCATACCTCTGAGACGTTGCCCCGGCGTTGCTCCATCCCAGCGAGCGTGGCGTCGAGATCCCTGTAGGTCGGCCAATTGGCGGCAATGTCCGGGGCTATCTTTCTCAGGGCATCGAGTGCTGCTTCCTGATCTGGCTTGCTGCGCGGCTCCTCGAGTCCGCAGTATTGCACGAGGGCGAGCGTTCCACCGGGAACAAGTACGTCAGCGGTTTTCTGCCAGCTAACCTTAGGGTCGACCCAGTGAAACGCGGACGCAGAGAACACGGCCTGAAACTGCTCGCGGGGAAGCAATGCATCCTCAAACTGAGCGTTCACAAATTCCACCTCTCCGGCGCCTGCCAGGTTCTGCCTGGCCAGTGCCATGAGGCTCTTGCCGGGTTCGAGCGCGGTGACGTGCAGGCCCCGAGCGGCCAGGCCGCGCGTCAGCTGGCCGCTTCCACACCCGATCTCAAGCACATGATCACCGCTCCCGATCCCTGCGACCTGACAAGCTTGGTCGACGAGTTCGTCAGGATAAGTCGGACGGCGTCGGTCATACTCAGCCGCGATCTCATCAAAAACCTTGCCGTAACGACGCGCAGTAGATCCTGGTAGCCGTGTCATTCATTGGCCTCCGGTCATGCTCGTTACTGTGATCGCCACGTCGTGGTCGCGGCCAGGTTCCGGCGCCTCGGTCACCGACGAGGCGTACTTCCCGGGGGCGTCACCGGCTACCTGTACGACCGGCTGGCCCGGTTCGACATCGGCTGGCAGGATACCCTCACCGCCGGCCGGGCTCGGCTACGCACCGCAGGACGTCGGCACCGCGGTCCCGTCCCACCTGCATCAAGATCGTATCGGCGGCGCTCCTGCATGCTCGCGACGCTGGCGTGGAGTCGGACGTGGATCTGCTCGACCGTCCCATTGACCCGGATGGTCACTTCGTGCCGGCACGCAGCCTCGGCGAACCCCGGCATGACGCGCTGCGCGGCGCGACAGTAGGAATGAGAAAGGGTCGAGGGGCTGAAGGGCAAGGTGGACGGATGGGCAATTACGTGCTGGGCTTCCGAGAGATCGACCAGACGCAGGTCGCGGTCGTCGGCGGCAAGGGCGCGAACCTGGGGGAGCTTTGGCGGATCGAAGGCATCCGCGTGCCGCCCGGCTTCTGCGTGACGACGGAGGCCTTCCGGCGGATCATGACGGAAGCCCCGTCGATCGACGATCGGCTCGATCGGTTGTTGCGCCTGGACCCGGACGATAGGGAGGGGATCCGCACGCTCAGCGCGGAGATCCGCTGGACCATCGAAGGGATCGCCATCCCTGACGATCTGGCGGCGGCGATCACCCGGCCGCTCGACCGGCTCGGTGAGCAAGCCGCGTACGCCGTCCGATCGAGCGCGACGGCAGAGGACTTGCCGGCGGCCTCCTTCGCAGGCCAGCACGATACGTACCTCAACGTCGTGGGGCCGGCCGCGATCCTCCAGCACGTCAGCCGCTGCTGGGCCTCGCTTTTCACCGAACGGGCCGTGACCTACCGCCTGCGGAACGGCTTCGACCACCGGAAGGTCACCATGGCCGCTGTCGTCCAGCAGATGGTCTTCCCGCATGCGGCCGGCATCCTGTTCACAGCCGACCCCGTCACGTCGAACCGGAAGGTCGCCTCAGTGGAGGCCAGCTTCGGCCTCGGCGAGGCCTTGGTCTCAGGCCTAATGAACGCCGACGTCTACAAGGTGCGGGACGGCGAGGTCATTGCCAGGGCGGTCGCCACGAAGCAGATAGCCATCCGCGCCTCGCCGGTGGGCGGGACGCACGAAGAGGCGATCGAGCCGGAGCGGCAGGAGCAGCCGGCGCTGACGGATGCGCAGGTGGTTCGGCTCGCGCAGCTGGGACGGCGGATCGAAGCGCACTTCGGCCGCCCCCAGGACATCGAATGGTGCCTGGTCGATGATGGCTTCCAGGTCGTCCAGAGCCGGCCAATCACCACGCTGTTCCCCATCCCCGCGGTCGGCGACCGAGCGAACCACGTGTTCGTCTCCGTCGGTCATCAGCAGATGATGACCGACCCATGAAGCCCCTGGGGATCTCCATGTGGCAGCTGACGGCCCTCCGACCGATGTACGAGGCCGGCGGGAGGCTGTTCGTCGACGTCACCCTGGACCTGGCCTCGGCAGCGAGCCGCGCGGGCCTCCTGGAGGTCCTGGGGAAATCCGATCCGCTGATCGGCGATGCGCTGCAGACCATCCTCGAACGCGGCGACTTCATCCCGTCGCTCCCGCACGGGGGTCCCGGCGGGCCGCCAGCCAGCGGCGCACCAGCCCCGATCGAGACCGATCCGGCCATCGTCGCCGAGCTCATCGCGCGTACCCAGGCTTCCATCGCCGCCGTGAAACGCGATATCCGGACGAAGTCAGGATCGGCGCTGCTCGACTTCATCCTGGCGGACATCCAAGAGCTGAAGCGGATCCTGTTTGACCGGCGGAGCCTTCAGGTGGTCATGGCGGGGATGGAGGCCACGTGGTGGCTCAACGACCAGCTGGAGGCGTGGTTGGATGAGAAGAACGCGGCCGATACTCTCACGCAGTCCGTCCCCCATAACGTCACGTCGGAGATGGGGCTGGCGCTCCTGGACGTCGCAGACGTGATCCGCCGGCACCCGGATGTGGTGGCCTTTCTGCAACGCGTCGCCGAGGACGAGGGCTTCCTGGACGAGCTGGACGAGCTGTCCGAGCTCGCGGGCGGGCAGGAAGCGCGAGACGCCATCCGGGCCTACCTCCATAAGTACGGCATGCGCTGCGTCGGCGAGATCGATATCACGAGGCCGCGTTGGAGCGAACGCCCAGCTACGCTCGTGCCCGTGATCCTCGGCAACATCAAGAACTTCGAGCCGGGCGCCGCCGAGCGACATTTCGAGCAAAGACGGCAGGAAGCGCAGACGAAGGAACAGGAGCTCCTGGCGCGCTTGCGGGCCTTGCCGGACGGAGAGCAGAAAGCCGAACAGGCCAAGCGGATCATCGACCGCGTCCGGACCTTCATCGGGTACCGGGAGTACCCGAAGTACGGCATGGTCAGCCGGTATTTCGTTTACAAGCAGGCCCTGCTGGACGAGGCCGAGCGCCTCGTCCAGGCCCACGTGCTTCGTGAGAAGGAAGACATCTTCTACCTCACGTTCCAGGAGCTCCACGACTCCGTGCGCACGAACCAAGCGGATGACCAGCTCATCCGCCAGCGCAAGGACGCGTTCCGGTCGTATCAGGCGCTCACGCCGCCCAGGGTGCTCACGTCGGACGGCGAAGTCGTCGCCGGGGCGTACCGCCGAGACGACCTTCCGGCCGGCGCGCTGGTCGGCTTGCCGGTTTCTGCCGGGATCATCGAGGGGAGGGCCCGCGTCCTTCATGACATGGCGGAGGCCAATCTCGAAGCGGGCGACATCCTGGTCACGGCCTACACCGACCCCAGTTGGTCGCCCCTGTTCGTCGCGGTCACGGGCCTGGTGACGGAGGTGGGGGGCCTGATGACCCATGGCGCGGTGATCGCACGGGAGTACGGTCTGCCGGCCGTCGTGGGGGTGGAGAATGCCACCCGGCTGATCCGGGATGGGCAGCGCATCCGCGTGCACGGAACGGACGGGTACGTCGAAATCCTGCCCTAGGTATTCTGCCCACGGACCTTGTTGACGCGGCAGTCGGCCAATCACGGGCCTGGTCCAGGCGCTCCCTGACATACTTATTAACCGGCCCTCTCGGGCGAGCGGCGGTTGCTGTCAGCGCCCGGCCCGTGCTTCCGGGCATCACCCGCGGCAGGTGATGCCCGGGCGGGCGACTCGCAGGATGATTAGCCGGGCTGGGCTGTGTAGCCAGGGCGGACGAGGGGAGCGCAGATGAGCAAGCCGTTCAGCGGGACGGTCAATGTGGACATCCGGGATTCGGTGCCGGACTGGTCGCCGTTTGAGCCGCCTAGGGCGCCCGACGGGGCTCCCAGCGTGGTGTATGTCGTGCTGGATGATGTGGGGTTCTCCGCGATGAGCTGCTATGGCGGGCCGGTCGAGACGCCGAACATCGACCGGATCGCGGCCCACGGGGTGAGGTTCAGTCAGTGGCACACCACGGCGCTGTGCTCGCCGACCCGCTCGTGCCTGCTGACCGGGCGTAACCACACCCGCAATTCGATGGCCTGCATCACTGAGGCGTCGTCGGGTTTCCCGAATGCCAGCGGCACCATCCCGCCGGAGAACGGCATGATCTCTGAGATCCTGGGCGAGCTCGGCTGGAACACCTACATGGTGGGCAAGTGGCACTTGTGCCCTACCTTGGAGATGAACCTGGCGTCGACCCGGCGGAACTGGCCGACCGGCCGCGGGTTCGAGCGGTTCTACGGGTTCCTCGGCGCGGAGACCAACCAGTGGTATCCCGATCTGGTCTATGACAACCACCCGGTGGACCCGCCGGGGTCTCCCGAGGATGGCTATCACCTCACCGGGGACATCACCGACAAGGCGATCGAGTTCATCAAGGACGCTAAGGCGGTCGCGCCGGACAAGCCGTTTTTCCTGTACTACGCGCCGGGCGCGTGCCACGCTCCGCACCACGCCCCGCGGGAGTGGATCGACCGGTACGCCGGAAAGTTCGACATGGGCTATGAGGCGGTCCGCGAGCAGACCCTGGCCCGGCAGAAGCAGATGGGCCTCGTCCCGGCCGATACCGAGCTGCCCCCGCTCAACCCGATCGGCACCCCGCAGACCCGGACCGGCCCGGACGGCAAGCCGTTCCCGCCGCTGGATTACACCAAGCCGTGGGACACCCTGTCCGGGGACGAGAAGCGCCTGTTCGCCCGGATGGCCGAGGTGTACGCCGGGTTCCTGGCCCATGCCGACCACCACATCGGCCGGCTGCTGGACTACCTGGAGGAATCCGGGCAGCGGGACAACACCATCGTGATCGTCGTGTCCGATAACGGCGCGTCCGGCGAGGGCGGCCCGGACGGGTCGGTCAACGAGAACAAGTTCTTCAACGGCATCCCCGATGACCTGCAGACCAACCTGGCCATGATCGACGAGCTCGGCGGTCCGAAGACCTACAACCACTACCCGACCGGGTGGGCGATGGCCTTCAATACCCCGTTCAAGATGTGGAAGCGGTACGAGTTCAACGGCGGCACCGCCGACCCGTGCATCATCTCCTGGCCCTCGGTGCTGGGACACGGCGGCGAGATCCGCCAGCAGTACCACCACGCCATCGACCTTGTCCCCACCATCCTGGACCTGCTCGCGGTCACGCCGCCGGAGACGATCAAGGGCTACGTCCAGTCCCGGTTCGACGGGGTAAGCATGCGCTACGCCGTCGAGGACTCCTCCGCCCCGTCCGCCAGGAAGACCCAGTTCTACTCCATGCTCGGCTCGCGTGCGGTCTGGCATGACGGCTGGAAGGCGGTCACCACCCACCCGGCGATCAGCGGCTGGAGCAACTTCAACCAGGACACCTGGGAGCTGTACCGCACCGATATCGACCGGTCCGAGCTGCACGACCTGGCCGCCGAGCACCCGGACAAGCTCCGCGAGCTGGTCAACCTGTGGTTCGCCGAAGCCGGAGCCAACGGCGCCTTCCCGCTGGATGACCGGTCCGCACTGGAAGTCCTCCTCACCCCCCGCCCGCAGCTGGCCAGCCCTCGCGACCGTTACATCTACTACCCCGACGTCGCCGACGTCCCCGAGGCCCAGGCAGTGAACATCCGCAACCGGTCATTCACCATCGGAGCCCAGGTCGATATCCCCGGACCCGGCGCCGAGGGAGTGATCTTCGCGCACGGGTCCTCGTTCGGCGGCCACGCGCTGTACGTGAAGGAGAACCGGCTGCGCTACGTGTACAACTTCGTCGGCATGGACGAGCAGAAAGTCGACGCGACCGAGGACCTGCCCACCGGGCAGAACCTGATCCTGTCCGCATCGTTCGACAAAGACGGCGAAGACCCTCCCGGTGTGGCCACCGGCGTGCTGTCCCTCTACCACGGCGACCGCAAGGTCGGCGAGCGCCGCATCAAGACACAGCCTGGCCCCTTCGAGCTCGCGGGCGAGGGCCTGTGCATCGGCCGCGATAGCGGCGCAGCCGTTACCAGCGACTACCCAGGCCAAACGCCCTACCGGTTCACCGGTGGCGCTATCAAACGGGTCGCGATCGATGTCAGCGGCGAGCCCTACCTCGACCTCGAACGGGAAGCCGCCGCGATGCTCGCCAGGGAATGAACCCCAGGACGCTCATGGCCTGATGCGTGCGAGCGCCGACGTCCTAGAGCTGCCGGGGTGCTCCGCAACGGCGACGGGCCGACGGTGCTGTCGCGCGCGGATACGGACGCCCTGCCGGTCCGGGAGGCGACCGGGCTTGCGCACGCGAGCGGGGTCGATGGCGTGATGCATGCCTGCGGTCACGACATGCACGTCACGTGCTGCTCGGCGCGGCCAGCGAGCTGGCAGCGTCCCGCGGCGACTGGTCCGGGACCGTGGTGGTGTTTCAGCCAGCCGAAGAGCTGGCCGAAGGCGCCGCATCCATGGTCACCGACCGGCTGTTCGAGCGGGTGCCGCAGTGCGCAGTCAGATTCGCTCAGCGGCAGGATCAGTGGGGGGCATGGTAAGACACGCCCGATAAATTCCGGGTGCGCCGGTCCATGATGTGAGCGACCCACCCACTGACGTAGGCGGCAAACAGCACCGCAAGCCAGATGATTAGGAGCGCCGGGAAACTCATAATACTCAACGTGATGCCCTTTCTTGATTACGCCGAAATCCTCCGATAGGCCGGCCAGGCCAGCCCGAAGTTCGCGACAGCTCCCGCGCCGGTCAGTAGCGCCCAGCCCCAGTAGCCTTCGGACAGGAGGATGACGGTCAGCAAGATCAGCCAGATACCGACGACCAGGCGGATGGTGATGGCGCGGTGCGGCTTGCGGTAATCCCGTGCCAGATCTGGCTTCATCGCGGGCCTCTTCCCTTGCTGTCCTCATTCTAGCCTCGATGTTCCGTGCGCCCAGCAGAGCGGGAGGTGGCACCGTGACGTAACGCCATGGTGTTTGTTCGTGTTCGTAAGCTCGTCGTCGCCTGCCGACGGAAGTCTGGTCCGGGTAGCTGCCGGGAGGCCCGGTAGCAGGCTGGCGGCCTGGCCTGGAACAGGTCGGGTCGGAGCCCAGCTCGAAGGCCCCTCAGGGGGGCGACGATGCGGTCTGTAGCATGACGCGAAGCCTGCGGCGTCGTTAGCATCGGGCTTTCGTCTGGAATTAGCCGGGCTAATAATTTGAATGAAAAAGTGCCTTCGGCTCGGGATGGACAGGACTCTGGACAAGCCCAATTCTCCCAGGTCAGGCACTTTTTTCATTTCAGCAATAGGCCCTCAGGTAATTCCACGCGAAAGCGCAAGGTTAGGAAGATCGTCGCCGTCGCGGCGGCGGCAGCCCGGAGATGCGGACGACACCGCAGTTCAGATGCCTTTTTCTGCCGCCCACGATGGAATCAGTGAAGCGCCCTGGCCGGGCCAGGGTGGCGGCGACGGCGGCGCCGGTGATGGCGGGGAAGAGTACGAACGTGCCGACCGCCTCGGCGGTGGCGGCGTGGCCTGGCGCTTGCGCCTGCGGTAGGAACCCGGGAGCAGGCTGGTACCGAATCGCGGTTATCCTGCAGGCAGGGAGCAAGTAGGCTCCCAGCAGAGTCTGGTGGCTCCCGACACGAAGGAGGGGGCCAGGGTGCTCGATGACATCCGTCACACGCCTGCGGACACCGGCCCGGATGTGCCTGCCCGCGTCGGTAAGATGGTGCGGTTCGCACGCGCCGTGCGGACCCGCTGGCGGGTCCTGTTCCTGGTTACTGGCGCTGTGCTCACTGTCCTTGGCGTCACGCTGGCCAGTGGCGCGGTTCTCGTCCCTGGCGTCCTGCTCCTGCTGACCGCCGTGCTCTACGGAATAGGATCCAGCGGCTGTACTTCCGCAGACCAGCTGGCCGGGTGGCCTTGGCGCGGGTGAGATTGAGTCCGTGTGGCGACAGCCGCCGGAGAAAGCCGACCGTGCGGAGCGGTCTGACAGCAGACGGCCCAGCCCGCGCCTGCTCGGGGGTGACCTCGTCCGGGGCGGTGCCTGGACGTTGGCCGGGAACGACCGGCCCGGGGCTGCTCAGGCGCTGAGCCGGGACGCTGCCCTCCAGCGCGTGCGTGGAGGCGGTATCCGCCGGAGCCTGGCTGCCCCACCGCGGGTGGCTGTCGGCGCGATACATAATGACGAGCCAGAAGGCGAGTGCGACGATCGGGACGATCACGATGGGGATAATGTCGCCTGTGGTTCCTGTCATGCCGGTGCTCCCTTCGAGACGACGGTTTCAGTCTCGTGTGGCAGCGGACAGATCGCGCCAGTGAAGACCCTGGTCTTATACCCGGGGGAGCGCCGCGGAAGGCGGGCGCACGCGTCCGCCGCGCGGGCACGTCAAGGTATGGGGCGGCCAGCGGCCGCGGCGCCGGAGCCTGCGCGTTCAGCCAGCGGAGTGCTTCCGGCAGCGACGCGTTCTGGGTGGTTGAACATGTAATCGACGATGCGCCAGCCGGAACTGGTTTTGCGGAGGACGAACAGCTTGCGGTTGATGACCGGGATCGCGGTGTTCGTGTCGAGCATCGTGAGCGTGCCTGTGGTGTGGGTCTGCGCGGTGGCTAGGCCGCCTTCTTCGATGACGCGATTGATCTGGAGCAGGCCGTCGTCGTCATTGCGGTTTGTCGCGTATCTCGAGCGCAGGCTCGAAGCGGTGCCGGTCTTGGTCGTGGCGGCGGCGCGGATCGGGGAACTGGATACGGAGCCGGGCCTGGTCAGCGAGATCCTGCGGCGGTGCAGGTCCGTGGCTCTGGAGGGTCTCGGCCGCCGCGACGAGGCGCTGGCGCTGATTGAGGAAGAGCTGTCGCGGGCGCGGAAGTGGGTGCCCGTCGCCGGCCGCGCGGACCTCCTAGGCGCTCAGCGCCGGCGAACGAGTCTTCGCCATGGCGTACCGCCGGTACCGGTGCGTCATCGTGTCGGGATTCTACGGCGGGCGGCCTGCCGGGTCCGCTGAGAACGCGGACGTGTTCGTCATAACATCGGCTGCGGACCCCCCGTCGTACGCGGGGTGTGAGACCCAACCAGTGGAGGTACCAGATGGCCGAGCTCCCACCGCCCCCGGAGGGAATCGTGCTGGCCCACTTCATCGTCTCGGGCGATGTCGAGCGCTCTCGGCGCTTTTACACCGAAGTCCTCGGCGGCAGGGTGGTCTACTCCGGCCCCGGAGGGCTGACCTATGTCGCACTATCCAACAGCTGGATCATCATCAATGTCGGCGGAGGCCCGACCGACGACAAGCCGGCGGTCACCCTGGAGACGCCACGCGATCCCGACCGGGTCAGCAGC
>Ga0187780_10001540_pt1 | contig 17429 bp, 16 predicted proteins | sample 1015_Q2_SP10_20__FD_132429 | JGI IMG/M metagenome (GOLD analysis project Ga0187780, IMG submission 132429) | Tropical peat soil microbial communities from peatlands in Department of Meta, Colombia - 1015_Q2_SP10_20_MG | ecosystem: Environmental > Terrestrial > Soil > Wetlands > Peat | place...
GCCCAGGCTGCTCAAAAAGGTCCAGATGCAAGGCGGCGCGCGATGCGAGGCGCGAGGCGTACTTGGTCCGTACGTCGCAGCGCCGCGCGAGCGCGCCAACGCCGCAGATGGGCCTTTTTCGGCAGCCTGCTATGGGGGCCTGCCACACCGGGAGCGGCACCGATACACCAAAGTCGGTTGACTTTTACACCACATGAATTTACAGTGCCTCGGGGAGGTGGAGCACCATGGCGAGGACCAACATCGAGTTGGATGACCGCCTTGTCGCCAAAGGCATGCGCGTCTTCAAGTGCAGGTCCAAACGGGAACTCGTGCACCTGGCTCTCACCGAGTTGCTGAAGGCTGCGAAACGGCGGGAGATCCTGGAACTTGAAGGAAAGATCAAGTGGGAAGGCGATCTCCAGGAGCTTCGCCGGAGCCGGGTATGATCGTGGTCGATACCACGGTGTGGATCGACTTCCTCGGGGCCCGCGGGACCCCGTACCATCTCCATCTGAGAGAGCTTATCCGGGGGAACGCGCCGCTGGCGTTGACTGACCTCATCTACTGTGAGGTTCTCCAAGGAATCGCCGAAGATCGCACGTTTCGCCGCACCCGGGACATCCTGGTGGCATATCCTATCCTGCACGGCCGAGGACTGGACACCTTCGAACACGCCGCCCAGATCTACCGCGCCTGTCGGAGAAAAGGCTTCACGGTCCGCAACACGGCGGATTGCGTGATTGCCGCGGCGTGTCTTGAGGCGGGAGCCGAGCTCTACCACAACGACCGCGATTTTGAGACCATCGCCAGAGTTCGGGGGCTGCGGCTCCACCGGCCCCTCCCTCACTGACCTGTTCCGGCAGGGTGCGCATGGAAGACGCCGTAGTGGGCACCCCCCACGGCCCCGAGGAGCTCGGCGACCTCGGCCGCACCTGGACCATCGCGGACGGCTAGCCTATTGGACGGGAGCGATGGTCCCCCTCTTTCCTTGCAGAGGATGCTCATGCCATACCAGTTCCTGAAGGCACACGTCGAGGAGCGCGTCGGCTGGCTGGAGTACAACCACCCGCCGATGAACGCCTTCAGCCTGGAGATGCTCCGCGAGCTGGACGGGGGGCTGGAGGAACTGCTGGGTGATCCGGGCGTCCGCGTGGTGGTCGTCGCCAGCGCGCTGGAGAAGTCCTTCAGCGTCGGGGCGGACCTCCGGCTCTTGCAGGCCATGGGGGCGGAGGAAATGCGCCTGTGGGCCGCCACGTCCCACGGCACCGTCCTCAGGATGCGCCGGGCGCGAAAGCCGCTGCTGGCGGCGATCCACGGCACGGCGGTGGGCGGGGGGCTGGAGTTCGTCCTGAACTGCGACATTCGATTCGCCGCGGCCGACGCCCGCCTGGGCCAGCCCGAGATCAACATCGCCTTCATCCCGCCCGCGGGCGCCACGCAGGCATTACCGAGACTGATCGGCCGCCCCCGCGCGTTGCGCTTCCTGTACGAAGGGACGCTGGTATCTGCCGACGAGGCCCTGGCGATGGGCCTCGTGGATTTCGTGGTGCCGCCGGAGCGGTTGCGCAAAAAGGTGCAGGCCTACGCGGTGGCGCTGAGTCGCAAGCCCGCGGAGGCGCTGGCCGCCATGCGCCGATGCGTCACGGAGGGGATGGCCGCCCCGTATGAAGACGGATTGCACATGGAACGCGAGGCGGCCGCCCACCTGGCCGGCACCCCCGACTTCGCCGAGGGGCTCCTCGCCTTCCTGGAGAAGCGTCCACCGAGATGGGTCGAGCCTGCTGCCGGGTGAGGGGCGGAAACGGGTCATCGGACATCTGGTGAATCCTGGGCGGAACTCTCGTCCGCAAGCGTGCATGAGGCAAGCAGGACGGGCCGGCCTCTTCCTATTGCGGGCCGGCGGCGGACGCCAAGGGTACTCTGCATGGGGCGGGGCCGCAGTCGCGGCCCGTTGACGGCGGGCTTGGGGGATCGAAGCGCCCGGGGAGGGTGCAGCGCGTCCAGGGAGGCGATGGGTACAGTCCTCACTCAGTGACGGGGAGGGGAACCATGCGACTCAGGTCGGGCGGAGTTCTGGGCCTCGGCATCGCCACGCTGGTCGTGGCGCTGGGGGCGGCGGGGTGGGCGGAGGCGCAGTCCGGGCTGGAGGCGGCCAAGAAGCGCGGGAGGCTGGTCGCCGGCGTGAAGACGGACTTCCCGCCGTTCGGGTATGTGGATAGCGGCGGGAAGAACCTGGGGTTCGACGTGGATGTGGCGCACCTCTTCGCCAGGGCGCTGTTCAACGACGAGAACGCGGTGGAGCTGGTGGCGGTGACCTCCGGCAACCGGATCCCGTTCCTGCAGAGCGGCAAGATCGATATCATCATCGCCACGGTTACCGTGACCGATGAACGCAAGCAGGTCGTGGAGTTCTCGGACCCGTATTTCCTGTCCGGCTCGCTGCTGCTGGTGCCGAAGGCCAGCACCGCCAAGGGCCTCGAAGACATGGCGGGCAAGACGGTGGCGGTCATCCAGGGGGCCATCCAGGATAAGGACGTGGAACAACTGCAGCCCAAGGCGAACCGGATCAAGTTCGGCAAGGTCTCGGAGGCGGTGCTGGCCGTCAAGACGGGGCGGGCCGAGGCCTACGTCCACGACGACATCGTGGTGCTCACGCTGGCCAAGGAGAATCCCGACCTCAAGGCGGTCGGCAAGCCCTTTATCCCGCGCCCCTACGGGATCGCCGTGCGGAAGGGGGACATGGAGTTCATCACGTGGGTGAACGCCGAGTTGGCCCGGATGAAGAAGGACGGCACCTACGATCGGCTCTGGAAGAAGTACTTCGCTGACGTCGAGGCGAACCTCGTGAAGCCGTGACCGGCACCGCCTACAGCTTTGCCTGGGCCGCCGTCTGGCAGGGCCTGCCGTACCTGTTGGAGGGCGCCGGCCTCACGATCCTCATCTCGCTGGCTTCCATGGCGCTTGCCCTGGCGGTGGGGACGCTCATGGCGGCGCTCTCGCAGGCTCCGGGTCGGGTCCTCCCGAGGCTGGTGCGCGCGTACGTGGAGGTCTTCCGGAATACCCCCCTCCTGATCCAGATCTTCATCGTGTACTTCGGCCTCCCCCAGATCGGCCTCAAGCTGTCGCCGTTCTCCTCGGGCATGTGGGCGCTGGTCCTGTACACGGCGGCGTACAACACCGAGATCTTGCGGGCCGGCCTCGAAGCCGTGCCGAAGGGCCAGCATGAGGCCGTCCGCTCCACGGGGCTCACGGAGTTCCAGGCGATGCGGTACGTCATCGTGCCGCAGGCCCTGAGGATCTCGCTCCCTGCCCTGGGCAATAATCTCGTGTCTTTGATGAAAAACTCCTCCCTGGTCTCCGTCATCGGCATGGTGGAATTGATGTTCGTGGCCAATGATATTTCGTTCAACAACTTCCGCAGCTTCGAGATTTACGGGGCCGCGGCCGTCCTCTACGTGGCGCTCGTGCTCTTGCTCACCCGGGCGCTCCATGTGACGGAGCGGCGGCTCGCGCTGGCCCGGTGAGCTGGTCCGTCGTCACCGAGAACCTTCCTTATCTGCTGCGCGGGACGGTGAGCACCGTCGCGATCGCGGCGGGGGTGGTGGTGGTGGGGACGGCCGGGGGGGTCGTGGTCGGCCTCCTGCGGTTCGTGCCCGGGCGCGTCCTCGCGGCTGCGGTGGGGTGGGTCGTGGAGGTGGTCCGGGCCGTCCCGCTCCTCCTGTTGATCTTTTTCATCTTCTTCGGGTTGCCCGCCATCGGGCTCAAGATCCCGACCTTCCCGGCGGCCGTGCTGGCCATGAGCCTGTGGATGACGGTGAACACCGCGGAGGTGGTGCGCGGCGGCATCCAGTCCATCCCGCACGGGCAGCTCGAGGCGGCGCGCTCGACGGGGCTTTCCGGCCTGCAGGCGATGCGGTACGTGATCTTCCCGCAGGCCGTGCGTCGGATGATCCCCCCGTTCGTGGGCCTCTGCACGATCCTCGTGAAGGACACCTCGCTGGCCGCGATCATCGGCGTGTTCGAGCTGACCCGGGCCGCGCAGGAGACCATCGAGCGGACGTTCCGCTCCTTCGAGATCTACCTGGCCGCAGCCGCCATCTACTTCGCCATCTGCTTCCCGCTGACGCAGCTCGCGCAGCGGGCCGAGGCGCGCCTCCAACGTCCCTAACAGGCTGCTGAAGGCGGCCCATCTGCGGCGTTGGCGCGCTCGAACACCTCTCCCCGCTCCCCCGGCGGCAGCGGGTGGGCTGCGCCGTACGGACCAAGTAGGCCCCGGGCCTCGCCTCGCGCGCCGTTTTGCGCCTGGGCCTTTTTGAGCAGCCTGGATCAAAACGGGTTTTTCAGCAGCCCGCTGGGCCGGGGGCGACGCGCGATGGTGGGCACCGAATGGGGGCCAACCGATGGATCGGTGTGGCCCGGTGATCGGACCGTGGGGCGATGTGTTGCGCACCCGGGCAAGCGGACCGATGGCACGTACGGCCGTGGGACCGGTGAGGACGACCCACAAGACACCACGGGCGCCGGGCGTGGCCCCGGCGCCCGTGTGGCCCGGGTGTTAAAGCAACATTATGGTTCGTGCGTGGCGGCGGGGCGCAAGCGCCCCAGGGCGCCACCCGCTCCCGAGGCAGCGCGGAGAGGCATCGGGCGTTTTTTCGACAGCCTACGGAGTCCGGCGGCGGCGCCTTCGGGCCATGACGCCCAATCCCACCATACCGGAGCCGAGGAGGAGGATGGCGGATGGCTCGGCGACGAGGAGAGGCGTGTTGCTCACGTCCCCTCCCAACAATAAATCGCTCGTGAACGAAGTCGGCGGAACGGGGCTTCCGGAGACGACGAACTGTTGGGAGAGCAACCCCGAGTATGGGGTGGCGCCACCTGAAAGCCCCCAATTCGCCGCTAAGGCGTTCAGCTTCGTGTCGAGGAAGATCCCAGTGACGATATCCCTGTCTTGGGACCCGGTAATCTGGAGATTGACCTGCTGAGTGAACGACCCGCTGAACAAGGTGGTGCCGTTGGGGATGCCGAGGCTGGGGGCGCCTCCCACCAGGGTGATGGACCCGCCGGCGGCGAAGTGCGACACGGGACCGGGGCCGGTGGAGAGGAAGTTACCCGTCGTCAGGTTCAGACAAGCGAATCCACCGCACGTACCGGTCAAGGCAACCGGGGGATTCGGAGTCGGCGTGGTGATGCCCACGGCGGAATCGACGCCGATTCCCGTTCCGACAAGGGGAGTGGTGCCTCCGGCATAGCTGTAGGTGCCGATGTTCGGAAAAATGAGGAAATCGAGGACGGGGCTGGCGGCCGCCGGGGCCACCATCGCCAACAGCGAAAGGCCTCCCGTAACAATGACGCCCATCGCTCTGGAGAGCTTCGCCGCCATCCATCACCTCCTGCAACTGGCTCGGGCGACCGCCCTTTGGGGCGCCCGTTCCAGATGAGGTCTGGACCCTTCGCGATCGCCTCTCACGCCGGTGGCCCGAAAAATAACGCCCCTGCCAGCCCGTGGTGGGCTATCGGGGGCGTCCGGAGGCAGCCAGAAAGTCGGGAGGGGCACGTAAACAGCCTGACAGGTATTCTTGCCGTGAATCGCCCAGGCACGAAACGCGGAACCCTTTGCATGAGCCGTTCCTAGGCATAGAATGGCCCCTGAAAAACCGATGGGACCGATAGGGTCTCATTATTTACCGGGCGTTAGGGTGGATGGTCGGTGGGAGGGTCGAACGCGCCCGGGTGCGCGACTGTCAGCGAAGGCGATACCGCACTGGTTGGCCGTTAGGTGCCGGGCCGATAAGGCGGCTAGACTCAATGAATTGGGAATGTAAGGTGAAGCGACAGCAGTTCGCGGCGTATTGTCTTCAGGTCCGACACTTGGTGCCCGGTCTTAACGACCGGCCCCGCGCGGCCCAGGGTGCAGTGAGACGGCTGTGCACAAACCCCTCCCCGCGTCCAGGCGAGCAGGAGGCGGGGTCAGCGCGTGCCGGGGGCGCAGGGGATAGGGGGGATCAGGGGAGCATTCTGGCGGGATGGGAGGCCCGGAAAGGGCGTCCCAGGATCCCAAACAGGGACCGTTGAGGGGCAGGAGGTACGCTGGTGGGATTGCCATTGGAAGGGATTCGGATTCTCGAACTCGGGCAGATCATCGCGGGGTGCTTCGGCACGATTCCGCTGGCGGACCTGGGGGCCGAGGTCATCAAGATCGAGCCCCATAAAGGGGACGCGGGGCGGATGCCTTCCGTGGGCAACCTGCGGGGGGAAAGCGCGCTGTTCCTGACCTTCAACCGGAACAAGCAGAGCTTCGCGCTGGACCTGAAGCGGCCCGAGGGCCTGGAGGTGTTCTACGACCTGGTGCGGCGCTCGGACGTGGTGGTGGATAACTTCCGGCCCGGCGTCCTGAAGCGGCTGAAGATCGACTACGAGACGCTCAAAGCCATCAACCCGCGCATCATCTGCTGCACCGTCAGTGGGTTCGGAGAGGAGAGCCCGTATCGGGACCATCCCTCGTACGACCTGATCCACCAGGCCATGACGGGGCTCATGAGCATCACGGGCGAGCCGGGGCGGCCCCCGGTGCGGGCGGGGATCCCGGTGGCGGACCTGGCGGGGCCCATCTTCGCCTGCAAGGGTATCCTCATCGCGCTGCTGGAACGGGAACGGACGGGCGTGGGGCAGCGCGTGGACGTGGCCATGTTCGATGCCCTCGCCGCGCTCCTCACATACATCGCCACGCTGTACCTCAGCCAGGGCGAGGTGCCGCCGCCGCCCGGCTCGGCCCACGAGTACATGGTGCCGTACCAGGCCTTCCAGACCGGCGATGGGTACCTGGTGATCGCCACGCGGGAGGAGGCCTTCTGGCGGAAGCTCTGCCAGGTCCTGGGCCGGCCGGACCTGGCCGAAGACCCGCGCTTCGCCACCAACGCGGAGCGGGTCCGGCACAAGGAGGAACTCCTCCCGCTCCTGGAGGCGGTTTTCATGACCAAGCGGACGGAGGAGTGGCTGCCCCTGCTGGCCAAGGCGGAGGTGCCGGCCGGGCCCGTGAACACGCTGGACAAGGCGCTGGACGACGCGCACCTGAAGCTGCGGGACATGATCGTGGGTTTCGAGTACCCAGGGGTGGGGCCGGTGCGTGCCCTGGGGAATCCCATCAAGCTCTCGCGCCACCCCCACGGCCGGTGCGACCCGCCGCCCACATTGGGCCAGCATACGGACGAGGTCCTCTCCCGCGTGCTGGACTATTCCACCGATCGGATCCAGACCCTGCGCCGGCAGGGGGTCACGCGCTGAGGAGGGGCAGGTCGCCGAAGGCGCGGGGGCGGAAGCTGCCCCGCCGAGAAACACCCGGAGGAGGGTAGGAACACCATGGGGACGAGAGACGGCATGGCGTGCGCGGCCATCGCGGCGGGGGCCTTGGTCTTCCTGTCGGGGGGCATGGCGCCCGCCCGCGCCGCCGAGCCGGTGCGGGTCTCGGCGGCCGTCGGAAACAACATGATGCACACGCCCACCTTCGTCGGCGTGGAGAAGGGCATCTTCCTCAAACACGGGATCGACCTGAAGCTCCGCGTCCTCATGACCGGGATGGAGATGTCCAAGGCCATGCAGGCCGGCGAGGTGCAGCTCGCGGGGGCGGCCATCTCGAACTTCCCCGTGGCCATCCAGCAGGGGCTGGAGGCCAAGGCGGTGGTAGGGATCCTGGGGGACGCGACGACGGCCTTCTGGGACGGCACGTTGAGCATCACCGCCCGGGGCGGGGCCGGGATCCGCAAGATCGAGGACCTCCCGGGGAAACGGATCGCCGCGGTGACGGGGGGCGGCGGCGACGAGTACGTCCGGCTCCTCTTCAGCCGCCACAAGCTGCCGGCCGACAAGGTCGTGCTGCTCAACATCGGGCCGGGCAACCAGATGGGGGCCCTCCAGCGCGGGGACGTGGATGCGGTGGCCACCTGGGAGCCGTACGGCACCCTGATCCTGGAGAAGGTGCCGGGCGCCACGCTGGTCACCCGGGACGGGGGCGTGCTGAGCTACGCGGTGTTCATGCAGGCCACGACGCAGTTCCTGGAGCAAAGCCCCGGCCTGCTGGAAAAGTACGTGCTGGGCGCCGCCGAGGCGTCCCAGTACACCCGGCAGCATGCCGACGAGGCCGCCGAGATCGCCACCCGCTGGGTCTCCGGGCTGGAGGCGGACGTGGCGCGGAAGGCCATCCGCAACCTGCACTTCGATGCGCGGCTCAGCAAGTATTCCCTCCAGGCCTTCGACGAGTCGGTGAAGGTCCTGCTGGAGCAGAAGAAGCTGCGCGCCCCCATCCCGGCCACGCGCGGGATGGATCCCCGGTTCATCGAGAAGGTCATGCGGGAGCGCCCGGACCTGTTCGCGGACCTGAAGCCGGTTCCGTAGGCGGCGGTAGAGGACACGGCGAAAACGTGCGATGGCGAAACCGCCGGCATGCGAGCGCGTGAAGGCCCTTGCGCTCGCGGGAGTCCTCGGGGCGGCAGGATGTGTGTTCTCGCTCTACCCCTTCGGTGCCACACCCCTCACGGATTTCTCCCCGGGGAAGCTCTATCTGAACACCTTTCAGGGATTCCTGTACGATGGGTCCAACATGCCTCCCCCGGACCACGATGCCGGCGGTCGGGCGTCCGCCGCCCACGTCCGGCCTCTCGACCTCATGGGGGATCCTTCGCCCTCCGGCAAGATCGTCGTCGTTGGCCTCGGGATGTCAAACTGGACGGACGAACTGTGCGGTGCGGTTCGGCGACGCACGGATCCGTGTCCTCCCCATACATTCCTGGGAATGGCGGCCGCCGACGCCCGGGTGGATCACGCGTCCCTCGTCCTGCTGGACTGTGCGAGGAGCGGCTACGACGCCAAGAAATGGCTTGATGATTCTTACGGGAGCTATTCCCTCTGCATGAATGGTCCCCTGGCGTCCCGGGGTGTTTCGGAAGGACAAGTTCAGGTGATCCTGTGGAAGAATGCCAATGCCCTGGGTGGGGCGGGGCACACCGCCCTCACGCCCGCGCCCGGGCTTTCCCCTTCGGCGTACTGCGCAGCGTCGGCGCATGCCGCTGTCGATGCCTGCATCTACGAGCGGCATCTGGGGATGATGGTCCGGTACGCGAAGGCACGGTATCCCAACCTGAAACAGGTGTTCGTGCACACGCGAATCTATGCGGGGTATGCGAGCAGCCGGCTGAATCCGGAGCCCTACGCCTACGAGTACGGATTCGCGAACAAGTGGTTTGTTGCGGCGCAGATCCGCCAGCGGCGCACCGGCGCGGTGGACCCGACGGCGGGTGACCTGAGCGCTCGCGTCGCCCCGTGGGTCGGTTGGGGCCCGTACTTCTGGGCCTCGGGCGCCGAGCCGCGCCGGGACGGGCTGGGGTGGTCTCTGGCGGATTTCGAGGGGGACTACACGCATCCCTCGACGATCGGGGCGCGGAAGGTGGCAGCCCTGATGATGGACTTCTACCTGGCCTCGCCGTATGCTCCCTGGTTCCGCGCCTCCGGACGCTAGCGGGCTGCTGCAAACGGCCCAACATTTCTGCCCGCCTGTTTCCGGCCTCGGCGCTGCGCGGGGGATGAAGGAGGCTTGCGCGAGGATGCTCGAGGTCACGGACGCGCTGCGGAAGGCGCTTCCCGGGGCGGCCATGGGCATCCTGGTGATGCGCCGCGCCGGCAACCCGGCGGGTCACCCGGAGGTGGCCGAGCGGATCGAGCAGCTGGAGGGCGAACTCCGGGGCCGATTCGCCGACCGGAATGCGCTCCGGGCCCTCCCGGCCATGGCGGCATACGAGGCATATTACAAGCGGTTCAGGAAGACCTATCACGTCCTGCTGCAGCTCGAGTCGGTGGCCCTGAAGGGCAAGCCGATCCCCCGCGCGGGGGCCCTGGTGGAGGCGATGTTCATGGCGGAGCTCAAGAGCCTGCTCTTGACCGCCGGGCACGACCTGGAGGCCATCCGGGGCCCCCTCAGGCTGGATGTGGCGAGGGGCGGCGAACGCTACGTAATGCTGAACGGCCAGGAGCAGCAGCTCAAGCCGGGCGACATGATGGTGGCCGACGCTGACGGCGTGATCTCCTGCGTGGTCTATGGCCCGGACAGGCGCACGCGGATCACGCCGCAAACCCGGGACGTCTTGTATGCGGTGTACGCACCGCCGGGGATCCCGGAGGACGCCGTGCGCCAGCACCTGCAGGACCTCCAAGCGAACGTTCGGCTCGCCGCACCGGCCGCCCAGGTGGAGGTGCTGAACGTTTACGGCACCGGGTGAGAAAAGGGACGAGGACGCGTCATGCCCAGTCACGTGATGGATTCGGCGGTCTACGGGGACCTCTTCGGGAGCGCGGAGGTGCGGCGGGTCTTCTCGGACGAGCACCTGGTGGAACTGTGGCTCCGGGTGGAGGTGGCGCTGGCCCGGTCCGAAGCCGCGGAGGGCCTGATTCCGCACCAGGCGGCGGAGGCCATCGCGCAGGCGGCCCGGCCCGAGGCCGTCTCCCTGGAGGAACTGCGGCGGGGGACGGCCGTGGTCGGCTACCCGATCCTGCCGCTGGTGCGGGCGATCATCCGGGCCTGCCCGGGGGAGATGGGCGAGTACGTGCACTGGGGCGCCACCACCCAGGACATCATGGACACGGCCCTGGCCCTCCAACTCACCGAGGTGCACGCCATCGTCCAGCGCGACCTGCGCCTCCTGGAGGAGGCCCTGTTGGAGCTCGCCGCGCGCCACCGCGCCACCCCCATGGCGGGGCGGACCCACGGGATGCAGGCCCTGCCCATCACCTTCGGTTACAAGGTGGCGGTGTGGGCCGCGGAGGTCCGCAGGCACCTGCAGCGCCTGGAGGCGTGCCGGAGCCACATCGCGGTGGGGCAGTTCGCGGGGGCGGTGGGCACCCTGGCCTCGGTGGGCCCGCGCGGCCTGGAGGTGCAGCGGCGCCTCTGCGAGGCCCTCGGGTTGGGGCAGCCGCCCATCGCGTGGCACACGGCGCGGGACGGCGTGGCCGCCTTCGCCTGCGTCCTGGGCCTGCTGGCGGCCACCCTGGGCAAGCTCGGGCAGGAGGTGGCCCTCCTGCAGCGGACGGAGATCGGCGAGGTGGAGGAACCGTACGCCCCGGGCAAAGGCGCCAGCAGCACCATGCCCCAGAAGCGCAACCCGATCCTGTGCGAATCCCTGATCGCCATCGCCCGCATCGCGCGCCAGGACGTGGCGCTGGCCCTGGACGCCATGGGGCACGATCACGAACGCGCCACCGGGCCCTGGCACGTGGAGTGGGCGTGCATCCCGGAGCTGTGCGTCCTGGCCGCCGGCGGACTGCGGATGGCGCTGGACCTCACCCGCGGCCTGGTGGTCCACCCGGACCGGATGGCCCGCAACCTGGAACTGGACGGCGGCCAACTCCTGGCCGAGTCGGTCATGATGCGCCTGGCGCCGCACGTGGGCCGTACCCGCGCCCACGATCTGGTGTACGACGCCTGCATGGAGGCGCACGCCCGACGCGCTCCCCTGCGGGACTGCCTGCTGGCGTCCGCCCCCATCCGGCAGCACCTGGACGCGGCGGCCATCGACGCGGCGCTGGACCCGGCGGGCTACCTGGGCCTCGCGGGGTCGTTCGTGGATCGGGTGGTGGCGCAGGCGCGCGCGGCGCAGGGGCGATAGGCCGTTCTGAATCCCCCTGCGGTCTCGGGCTGAGGCACGGAGAGATTCGGCGGCGTGACCATGGAGGAGTTGTTGGATGCGGCCGTGTGCGTGACGCCCAGCGGGCAGCAGGCGGCGGAGTACGCCGTGGTTCTGGAGGCCATGGGGATCGGTCACCGCCTGGAAGCGGCCGATGGCGGGTGGGCTGTGATGGTCGCGGCGGGGGACGCGGAGCGGGCCGCGCGCGCGCTGGCGGCCTACGATCGGGAGAACCGGCCCGGGCCTCCGGGGGAGCCGCCGCCGGCCGGGTACGGCCGGACCTGGGCCGGGGTGGCGGCGATGCTGGCGCTGGCGGCCTTCTATGCGGTCACCGGGCCGCGCGATGCCGGCGGCGCGTGGTTCGAGCGCGGCAGCGCCTCGGCCGAGCGCATCCTCGGCGGCGAGGTGTGGCGTACGGTCACCGCGCTGACGCTGCATGCGGACCTGGTGCACCTCCTCAGCAACGCCGTGATGGGCGCGGTGGTGATCACCGCCGTGGCCTGGTGGGTGGGGCCGGGGGTGGGCATCTGGCTGGTGCTGCTCGCCGGGGCGGCGGGCAATGCGCTGACGGCGCTTGCCTACGGCGCGCACCATGTTTCGGTAGGCGCCTCCACGGCCACCTTCGGCGCGGTGGGCATCCTGGCGGCGCTCCAGTTCGCGGCGCGGCGCCGCCGCCCGTGGACGCGGCGCAGGGCGTGGGTGGCCATCGGGGCCGGCCTGGCCTTGTTGGGGATGCTCGGGACCGGCGCAGGCACGGATATCCCCGCCCACCTCTTCGGCCTGCTGGTCGGGGGCGCGCTCGGAACCGCGGCGGCGTTCGCGCTGGGCCGGCCCCCCCGGCCCTTCGTCCAGTGGGCGCTGGCGCTCGCCGCGGCCGCGTTCGTTGCCGGCTCGTGGTGGCTCGCCCTGGCCGCGGCCACCCACGGCTAACCCCGGTCCCCCTCCCGGGTTTCCATGATGACTGCCTCCGAGGCCGCCGTCCCCGCCGCCGCAAGGCGTCGCCCCCCGCCTCCGGCGCGCGCTGCGGGTGGAAGCAGAGTTGGTGTTGACACCCTCATCCCGCAACTTATAGACTCCTGCCAACACCCGCCTGAACTTCGAGCTCCAACCTCCGGGAGAAGCGGCATGCCCCGGGCCCGTGGAGAGGCGCGGGGCTCCCGGGATGGCCTGCTCAGACCCCGACGGGGGGCGCCCCGCGCCCGCCGCCCACAGTTTCACGTCTGGACCGAACCTCGAGGTTCGCTCCGTCCGGGACACCGCCTGGCGAGCGGAAGGAGATGCCGAGATGCCCATCTACCTGGTCGAGCGGAACCTGCCGGGGATCACCATGGATCAACTGGCAGGGGCGCAGAAGGCCGCCATAGAGACGGGAAGGCGCATGAGCGCGGAGGGGAAGCCCGTCCGCTACATCCGGAGCACCTTCGTGCCGGGCGAGGCCCGCTGCATGTGCCTGTTCGAGGCGCCGAATCGAGAGCAGGTCAGGGAGCTCAACGAAAAGGCGAAGCTCCCCTTCGTGCGCATCGTCGATGCCCTGGACCTGACGCCATAGGCATCGGCACCGGCGTCTTGCGCGAGCGCGGAGGGGATGGTCTCCGGCCGGCCGACCGTCGCGTCCGGAGGCCTCGTGTGGGGTGTTGATGGCGCGCGCGCCTGCCCCTCTGCCAGTACGGTTCCGGACATGCCGCACGGCCCCGCGCTTCTGGGCTGGCCGACGGCCCGCCATTCCCGGAGATGCGGGAAGATCCCCGGTGTTTTCGGATGCCCCGCCACCCCTAGACCATGCGGCCTGACCGTTCACTCAAAGGACGCCGCGAACCGTCACGGCTCGTGTCCCTCGTCCTCATGGGGGTCGTCTTCTCCGTCGTCTCCCTGGTGTTGTTCGCCCGCAGCATGGGGCGCGGGCTGGATCACGACGAGCACGCCTTCCTCGCGGGCGCCAAGCTGATCGCCGCGCACGGCCTCATCCCCTACCGGGACTTCCACTACCTCCACCTGCCCAACCTCCCCCTGGTGTACGCCGCCCTCTTTCGCTTCACCGACTACTGCCTGCTGGCGGCGCGGGCCTTCTCCGTGGTCTGCGCCGTGCTGACGCTGTGGCTGGTCTTCGCCACGGCGAGGGGCGCGTTCGCGCGGCACGGCGCCGGGGTCCGGTGGCTCATGGGTCTGGGCGGCGTCCTGCTCCTGATGACCAATCCGCTCTTCGCCTTCACCTACGGGAAGGCCTGGAACCACGATCTCTCCACCCTCCTGAGCCTGGCGGCGTTCCTCGCCCTGATCCACGGGGCCCGGGGGGAACGGACCGGGCGGTGGGTATTCCTCGGCGGGGCGCTCCTCGGGCTCTCCATCGGTACGCGGCTCACCTTCGTCACGGCGGCCGTGCCCCTGGCGGTCCTGGCCGCGCGGTCGCGGGGCCCGCTCGGGATCCGCACCAGGCTGCGCGCCGTGTGCTGTTTCGGCGGCGGGGCGGCCCTGGCGCTCCTGCCCGCCCTGGGGCTGTTCCTCCTCGCGCCGCGGAAGTTCCTGTTCGATATCGGGGGCTATCAACCCTTCCACACGATGTACTGGGATGCCATCGGCGAGGAGCGGTGGGGCACCATCCCCGGCAGGCTGTTCTCTCCCCAGGTCGTGCTCGGCGAGCCAGGCAACGTGGCCCTCCTGCTGCTCTTCGGCGGGGTCGTGGCCGCCCTGGGCCTGGCCGGGCCGCGGGGCAGCGGGGTGAGCCGCGTCGGGGCGGGGGGGGTCCTGCTCCTGTTCCCCTTCCTGCTCCTGGGGGCATTCGTGTCCAGGCCCCCCTGGTACCAATACTTCTACGCGCCGGTGCCCTTCCTGGTGGTGGGAATTCTCTACGGGCTCGCGGCGCTGGGCGCGGAGGAGCGCTGGCGAAGATGGGGGGCCGCGGCGTTCGCCCTCGCGGTCGTGGTGTCGGTCGCGGCAGGGTCCGGGGAGTACCGCGGCGTGCGAGATCTGGCGGCCCCCGACACGTGGGTACCGATGGTGACGCACCGGGCCGGGGTGGAGATGAAGGCCGCGGTGGGGCAGGGGAGGGTGCTCACCCTGGCGCCGATCTTCCCGCTGGAGGGCGGCGCGGAAATTTACCCGGAATTCTCCACGGGCCCGTTCATGTGGCGGCTCGGCCCGTACCTCCCGCCGGCACAGCGTCTCCGCATGGCCGTCGTCTCCGAAGCGGAATTGCCCGCGCTCCTCGCGGCCCGACCCCCGGCCGCCGTGCTGGTGGGGTTCGAGGGGGAACTGGAGGAGCCGTTGGATCTGATCGCACGCCGGCACGGGGCGCGCGTCTTCGAGCCCCTGGGAGGGGGGCAGCACGCCTGGATCGTGTCCCGCTGACCCGGGCGGGGCCGCGGCGGCCGCCAGCGTCGGCGCGCGCGTCCCGCCGTGTGGCCATGCCCCGCCTTCAGCCCTCCATGCGAATCTTCGCGGGCCTTCCAGCCCCGATCCCCACGCGTTACCCCACCGATCCCGTTCCTGCACCTAACAGACTGCTGAACAGGCCCAACTCTCCATTGCGGAATGCGGAATCGCGCGCCGCCTCGCATGCGGGGATCGGAGGACGGTGGGGTGGTCCATGCCGGGTCAGGGGACGAGGACGATTTTGCCGACGTGCTCCTGGCGCTCCAAGGCGCGGTGGGCCTCGGCCGCCGCCTGCAGGGGGAGGACCCGATGGATCACCGGGTCGATCCGGCCCTCCACGGCCAGGGCCAGGACCAGCTCCTGGTCCCGCCGGGTCGAAGCGCGGGCGCCGTGGATGTTGAGCTCGGCGCGATAGAGGAGATCGATGTCGATCTTGGCGAAGCGGCCGCCGTGCTGGGCGGCCGAGACCAGGGTCCCGCCCATGCGCAGGCACTGCATGCCCATGGGGAGCATCTCTCCCCCAACGCACTCCAGGACCAGATCAACACCCAGGCCGTTGGTCAGCGCCCGGACCCGCGCGGGGACATCCTCCTCGAGGTAATTGAGGACGTGATCGAATCCCAGTCGCATCAGCCGATCCGACTTCTCCATGGAGCCGGTGGTGCCGAAGATCCGCCGGGCCCCCGCGAGGCGGGCGATCTGGAGGGCCGCCGTGCCCATGCCGCTGCTGGCCGCCGTGATCAGGACGTCCTCTCCGGCCCGCAGGCCACCCCGGGCCATGGCCATGCGCCAGACCGTCGCGTACGACCAGAGGCAGCAGGCCAGCTTCTCGAAGGGAAGCGCCTCGGGCGCACGCAGGAGTTCCGTGTCTTTGCGGGCGACGTACTCCGCATATCCCCCGAAGCGCTGGTGGCCCGGCAGCCCCACCCGGACGCACAGGTTGTCGAGCCCCCGCCGGCAATACTCGCAGTGGCCGCACGCGGGACAGGTCATGGCCACGACCCTGTCTCCGGGCCGGAAGGTCTTGACCATGGCCCCAACGGCGGCCACTTCGCCCGCGGCCTCCCTCCCCAGCTGGAAGGGCAGCGGAAGAGGCGCGCGGCCCGGTGGCGGCGTGAGGAGGCCCCGGCGGTAGCGCAGGTCCCAGCTGTTCACGGAGGTGGCGCGCACCCGCACCAGGACGTCGTCCGGTTCCAGTTCCGGCAGGGGGACGTCAACGTAGCGGAGGACGGAGGGATCCCCGTACTCGAACAGGCGCACGGCCTTCATGGTGCGGGGAAGATCAAGCACGCCGGCGGGCATCTCTCACGGTCCCTGCGCTTCGCTGCCAAGCCTCCCGTGTGCCGCAGGGGAGGCCGCGGCGTGGGCCTCGCGGGACAACCGCGCTGAGGCCGATCCCCGGCGGGGCCTGCCGCGGCGTCAGCCCGCGACCCGGGGGCGCACCCGCTCCCCCAGGAGGCGCAGGGAGCGGAGGACGGTGGCGTGGTCCATGCCGGGCCAGTGCAGGCGGAAGATCATCTCGGTGGCGCCCGTGACGGCGGCGCAGCGGGTGATGGCCTCGGCACATTCGGCCGGGCTCCCCAGGATGAACCGGTCGCCCACCAGGTCGTCGAAGGGCACGGTCATGTCGTCGGCCTGGGGCAGCACCCGGTGCTGGCCCCAGCGGACGTAGGCCTGGTACTTGCGCTCCAGGAAGGGGCGCACGGCGCGGACGGCTTCGGCATGGGTCTCGGCCACGGCGATCTCGCGGATCATGGGCAGGTCGGCAGGGAAGGGCTTTCCGGCCGCGCGCAGAGCCTCGCGGTAGACGCCCATCTGGCGGGCGATGGTCTCGAGCTTGGCGTGGGGGTTGATGATCCACGCGTCGCCGAGGGCGGCGGCGCGGGCCACGGCCGCATCGTTGTTGGCGGCGATCCAGACGGGCGGGTGCGGCTGCTGGAGGGGGCGCAGGGAGAGCCGCGCGCCCGCGAGCCGACAGTCGGGTCGGTCCAGGCTCACCGCCTCGCCACGCCACAGGCGGCGGATCACGTCCAGGTTCTCCGCCAGGCGCGGCACCCGCTGGCCCTTCCCGAGGCCGAACGCCGCGTCCTCCTCCTCGCGATACCCCAGGCCGGCCCCGAAGATGAAGCGCCCGCCGGAGATCACGTCCAGGCTGGCGGCGTCCTCGGCCACCTGCACCGGGTTCAGGAGGGGAAGGAGGAAGATGCCCACCCCCACGCGCATGGTCCCCGCCTCGGCCGCCATCCGCGCCACGGCCGCCACCGGCTGGAGCATGGGGAAGGGATCCGAGAGGAAGTGCTGGCCGCTCAAGATGGTGAGGAAGCCAAGGTCCCGCGCCAGCCGCACGTACTCCAGCATCTCGGCGAAGCGGCGGGCATGGTCCTCGCCCGGGGCGAACTGGTTGGTCACGAA
>Ga0187780_10001541_pt1 | contig 17419 bp, 11 predicted proteins | sample 1015_Q2_SP10_20__FD_132429 | JGI IMG/M metagenome (GOLD analysis project Ga0187780, IMG submission 132429) | Tropical peat soil microbial communities from peatlands in Department of Meta, Colombia - 1015_Q2_SP10_20_MG | ecosystem: Environmental > Terrestrial > Soil > Wetlands > Peat | place...
GAATCGACCTCGTGGTACGAACCGAAGTGCAAGGTGACCTTCACGTCGACCACCGGGTAGCCCGCAAGCACGCCAGCCTTCAGGGTGTCAACCACGCCCTTTTGCACCGCCGGAATATACTCGCGCGGCACCACGCCGCCCTTGATCGCGTCGACGAATTCAAAACCAGTGCCGGGCGTCTGAGGCTCGAGCTTGAGCACGACGTGTCCGTACTGTCCACGGCCGCCCGATTGCTTGATGAATTTGCCCTCGGCGTTATCCACGGTGCGGCGAATCGTCTCTCGGTAGGCCACCTGCGGCTTGCCCACCGATGCCTCCACTCCGAACTCTCGACGCATCCGGTCTACAATGATTTCCAGATGCAATTCGCCCATACCCGAGATAATGGTCTGGCCGGACTCCTCGTCGGTATGGACGCGAAACGACGGATCCTCCTGCGCCAGGCGATTAAGGGCGATGCCCATCTTCTCCTGATCGGCCTTGGTCTTGGGTTCGACCGCTTGCGAGATGACCGGATCGGGGAAAATCATCCGCTCCAGAATCACCGACTTTTCCGGATCGCACATCGTGTCGCCGGTCGTCACGTCCTTTAAGCCAACCGCCGCCGCGATGTCCCCGGCACGAACCTCCTTGATTTCGTCGCGCTGATTGGCATGCATCTGGAGCAGGCGCCCGATGCGATCGCGTTTGCTCTTTATGGCGTTGTAGACGGTGTCGCCCGAGCTCAACACGCCGGAGTACACGCGCAAAAAGGTTAGCTGGCCGACATAGGGGTCGGTCATGATCTTGAAGGCCAGCGCCGAAAACGGCGCATCATCGCTGGCCTTGCGCTCGACGATCTGATCTTTCTCGTCATGTCCCTTTACCGCGGGAATGTCCACGGGCGAAGGCAAATACTCGACCACCGCGTCGAGCATGGCCTGCACGCCCTTGTTCTTGAACGCCGAACCGCAAAGCATTGGCGTAATCTCGTGCGCAATCGTGCGCGAGCGAAGACCGAGCTTGATTTCCTTCTCGCTCAGCTGCCCGCCCTCGAGATATTTGTTCATCAGCTCTTCATTGGCTTCGGCCGCGGCTTCGATCATCTTCTCGCGCCATTCGGTCGCGCTCGCCTTCAGTTCCGATGGGATTTCGTCGTACTGGAACTTCGTTCCCTGGCTGGCGTCATCCCAGTAGATCGCCTTCATTTTGACAAGGTCAACAACGCCCTTAAAGCCATCCTCGGCGCCGATCGGAATCTGAATCGGGACCGGATTGGCCTTCAGGCGGGCGCGCATCTGGTCGTAGACCTTGAAAAAATTCGCCCCCGTGCGGTCCATCTTGTTGACAAATGCCAAGCGCGGAACGTGGTACTTGTTGGCCTGACGCCATACCGTTTCCGACTGCGGCTGTACGCCCCCGACCGCGCAGTACACCATGCAGGCGCCGTCGAGCACGCGCATGCTGCGTTCCACCTCGATTGTGAAATCGACGTGTCCGGGCGTGTCAATGATGTTGACGCGGTGCTCCGGCATGGATAGATCCATGCCTTTCCAAAAGCAGGTGGTGGTGGCCGACGTGATGGTGATGCCGCGCTCTTGTTCCTGCTCCATCCAGTCCATTGTCGCCGCGCCGTCATGCACCTCGCCGATCTTGTGATTTACTCCGGTGTAAAACAAGATGCGTTCGGTCGTCGTCGTCTTGCCCGCGTCGATGTGCGCAGAAATACCGATATTGCGATATCGATCGATGGGTGTCTTGCGTGCCATTTTTGCTCACCTAATCTTGCCTGCCCCGAGGACGCTCCAGCGTCCCCGTGGGATCTCGTCAGTTCCGCCGCGCGCAAAATGCGCTCGGCAAAGGCTTTGACTGTTGCTAGAAACGGAAGTGCGCAAAAGCCTTGTTGGCGTCGGCCATGCGGTGAACTTCCTCGCGCCTTTTCATTGCGCCGCCACGGCCCTCGGCCGCCTCGATCAGCTCGCCAGCGAGCCGCAGCGGCATCGACTTCTCGCCGCGTTTCTTAGCCGCTTCGCGCAGCCAACGCATCGCCAGCGCCATGCGCCGTACCGGGCGAACCTCGACCGGAACCTGGTAATTGGCCCCGCCGACCCGGCGGCTTTTGACCTCTACCATGGGCTTGACGTTAGCAATCGCAGAATTGAAGACCTCGAGCGGGTTCTTGCCGCTTTTGGATTCGATCTGGGCCAACGCCCCGTACACGATGCGCTCCGCGACGGCCTTTTTGCCGTCGAGCATGATCACGTTGATGAATTTCGTGACATCGGTATTGGAATATTTCGGGTCCGGGAGAATCTCCCGCTTTGGTACTTCGCGTCGACGGGGCATCTGATACCTCTTTTCGTTTCAGTCGGGTCGCGGCCAAGATTGGCCACCAAGCGGCCCCATGTACCGGACCGCGACTTACTGCACTTGCGTTGCCGTAATTCACACCGCCGTTGCCGGCGGCGCCTTGTGCGCCCGCAACGACGGCATCTTGCGGGCGCAGTGTGTTGGCGGCGTTGGCTCGATACGCCTAGCTTGCCTTCGGGCGCTTGGCACCATACTTGGAGCGCGCCTGCTTGCGGTCTTTGACGCCTTGTGTGTCGAGCGAACCGCGCACGATGTGGTAGCGCACGCCGGGCAAATCCTTCACACGGCCGCCACGGATCAGGACCACCGAGTGCTCTTGCAAATTGTGGCCCTCGCCGCCGATGTACGAAATGACCTCAAAACCGTTGGTCAGGCGCACCTTCGCGACCTTGCGTAACGCCGAGTTGGGTTTTTTGGGCGTCGTCGTGTACACCTTCGTGCAGACCCCGCGCTTTTGCGGACTGCCCCGCAGGGCCGGGCTCTTGCTTTTGGTCGTCGTGCTTACGCGCGACTTGCGTACCAGTTGGTTGATGGTCGGCATCTTTTCGCTTTCAACAGCCCCACAGACGGGTTGCCCGTGCGCGCGGCACAGCCCGCGGGGCCTTTCCGCACGTCCTCATGAGTTCTGCGACTGCTGGCCCAGCCAACGCCCGACGCACGCCAAGCGGCGGCGAAGAACCCCGCATTTGCGAGGGTCCAGCCTTTCGCGCAGCCTTAAATTCTAGCCTGAGCTGCCCTCGACGGTCAAACGACGAAGGCAATTTTTCTAGGCTTGCTCGGGCAGGTGAACCAAATCCCACTCCTTGCGCGGCTCCGCTCGGCCGTTGCGCAGGGCACTTTCGCCGCGTTTGACGGCGCAAAAAAGATCGACCAAGGCATCGCCCAGCACCCGGCGCACCGTTCGGTCCGAGTCCAGGCTGTCCAGGGCGTGCGCCAGCGTGCGCGGAAGTGGTTCGGCCGCCCGTTTCGCCGTCCAACCCCGCTGCATGCCGACCAGACCTAGGCCCAGTGTTACCGCGACAACCAGATAGGGGTTGGCGTCAGCTCCTGGCAAGCGATTTTCCACCCTTCGGTTGGCCGCGCTTGAAGCTGGAATGCGAAATGCGACCCTGCGATCGTCCATACCCCAACTGGCATGCGATGGCGAGGCGTCGCTGTGCACGATTCGGTCGTAGGAGATGTCGTACGGCGCAAACAGCGCGGTGGCCGCGGCCGCGTGGCGTTGCAACCCGGCGACGAACTGTCGCAGATGCGGTCCGTCGTCATCGCCGCTTGGCTCCAAAAAAGCATTACGGCCATCTTCATGCCGTTGCAGGCTAAAGTGCCAGTGCATACCGGCCCCGGGCTGATCAAGAAACGGCTTGGCGATAAAGCTGGCAAGGAACCCGTGCGCCACGGCGATCTGACGGGCCAGGCGCTTAAACCGGAACACCGCGTCGGCCTGCTGCAACGGCCCCCGGGGCTGGAAATTGACTTCGTATTGCGAGTAGGAGGACTCGTGCGCGTAGCCGCTCACGGGGATGCCGGTGCGCTCGCAGGCATCAAACAGGTCATCAAAGTACGGCGCAAAGTGCCCAGCGCGCTCCACCGAATCGGCTTCGCAGCCAAATTCGCGTGCCGGCGATCCAGGGTGCGATTGGGCTGCGACCAGGTCCGCCGGCGCGCCGCCCGGACGGCGGTTGAGCAAGTAAAACTCTAATTCTGGCGCCACCAGGGCGCGCAAACCCGCCTGCTCTAGGTTCGCAACGACGCGACGCAAGGCCGCGCGCGGCGAAATCTCGTTGGCGTCGATCTGCCGGCCGGTAATTTCCGCACGCAATCGGCCATACGGCTCGCACAATACGGTCGCAGCCCCCGTCCGCCCGACCTGCTCCATCAGCGTGTCCGGGTCAGCACGCAATTCAACATCCTGGTACGTACTTGGCAGCAGGTGTCCGAAGACGCCCGGTGGCGTTTCCGCCGTGATCGTCAAGCCAAAGACGACCGAAGACAGACGGCAGCCGCCGGCGGCAAGAAATTCATCTCGGCTTACCGTCCTGCCGCGCGCGTTAGAGGAAAAATCGGCGAGGCAGCACTCGATGCGGCGCGCACCCAGGGATTCGACTTCGCTGCGCAAGGCATCGATCGATGAGCAAGGCAAATCCACTCCCCCAGCGGGCAAAGGCGCCAGCCTAACCGAGACGCGGCCCCCCGGGAAGAGCGGCTGGCGCGAGAAGGCGGATCCGAGCCAATGCGGCTCGGATCCGCCCTTCCGATCATCGCTTACGTGCCTGCAGCTATGGCGCTTTGGACTCCGAGACTTCCGCGGAGTGATCTCCGTCGGCCTGCTCCGCGACGTCGACGCTTGCCGGCGGGCCGGCTGCCTCCAGCGCGGCAAGTGCCTCGCGCTCGGCTGCCTCGATCTCTTCCTTCTCCTTGCGGGCCCGATGGAAGGCCAGACCCGAGCCTGCGGGGATCAGGCGGCCGACAATCACGTTCTCCTTCAGGCCACGCAAGTCATCGCGCTTGCCCATGATCGCCGCCTCGGTCAGTACACGGGTCGTCTCCTGGAAGGAAGCCGCGGAGATGAACGAGTCAGTCGACAACGATGCCTTGGTGATACCCAAGAGCACGTTTTCATATGTCGCCGGGCGGCCACCTTCCTTGGCCAAGGCCTTGTCGTTCTCATCGAGCAACTCGGAACGCTCGACCTGTTCGCCCGGAATGAACGGCGTGTCACCCGCATCGGCGATCTGTACCCGCCGCAGCATCTGGCGCACGATGACCTCGATGTGCTTGTCGTTGATCTTCACGCCTTGCAGGCGGTAGACGTCCTGCACTTCGTCAACGATGTAGCGCGCCAAGGCTTCGACGCCTAGCAGACGCAAGATGTCGTGCGGGTCGGCCGGTCCGTCAACAATCAGCTCGCCTTTGTTCACCACCTGTCCGTCGTGCACGAGCACGTGCTTGTCCTTTGGAATGAGGAACTCGTGCTCCTTGCCATCTAGATCGGTAATGATCAGGCGCTGCTTGCCCTTCGTGTCCTTGCCAAAAGACACCGTGCCGGTAACCTCCGCCAAGGTGCCGGCGTCTTTGGGCGAACGGGCCTCGAACAGCTCCGCCACCCGCGGCAAACCACCGGTGATATCGCGCGTCTTTTGCGATTCTTGGGGAATACGCGCCAGCACCTCGCCGACCGCAACGGGCTGCCCATCGCGCACGACGATCAGTGCGCCCACCGGGAAAGAGATCGTGACCGCGTGGTCGGTGCCGTGGATCTTGACCTCCTCGCCGTTGTCGGCAAGCAACTTGACTTGCGGTCGCAGGCCTTTGCTCGTGCTAACACGGCGCTTGGCGTCAATCACAACGAGCGTCGAAAGCCCCGTCACTTCGTCGATCTGCTTGGCAACGGTGACACCCTCTTCGACATTTTCAAAGCGGATGGTCCCCGCATATTCGGTGATGATCGGCCGAGTCAGCGGATCCCATTGCGCCAGTTGCGTGCCCGCCTTGACCGCTTTGCCGTCAACCGCGTTTAGGGTTGCGCCATACGGTACCTTGTGCCGCTCGCGCTCGCGTCCGTTGTCATCGACCACCATCACTTCGCCCGAGCGCGATATGACCACCTGTTCGCCCTTGGCGTTGGTGACGTAGCGCATGGCGCTCGTGAAGCGAACGGTGCCGTTGCTCTTGGCCTCGATCGAACTTTGCACCGCCGCGCGTGATGCCGCCCCGCCGATGTGGAAGGTGCGCATCGTCAGCTGGGTGCCCGGCTCGCCGATTGACTGCGCGGCGATGACGCCAACGGCCTCGCCGGCGTTGACCAGCACGCCGCGGCCCAGATCACGACCGTAGCACTTGGCGCATATGCCATAGCGCGTGTCGCACGATAGCGGGGTGCGTACCTTGACCTCGTCGATGCCCAACTCCTCGATGCGATCAACCGCATCCTCGTCCAGCAGGTCGCCAGAGGCGAACAGGATATCTTGCGTGTCCGGGTTGATGACGTCGTTGGCCACAACGCGTCCGAGTATCCGGTCGCGAAGGGCCTCGATCACCTCGCCGCCCTCGACAAGAGCCCGCATTGCAACGCCGTTGCTCGTGCCGCAGTCGTCCTGCGTCACCACCAGGTCCTGCGTCACATCCACGAGTCGGCGCGTCAGATAGCCGGAATTGGCTGTCTTGAGCGCCGTATCGGCCAATCCCTTGCGTGCACCGTGCGTGGAGATGAAGTATTGCAGCACGTTCAGGCCCTCGCGGAAATTGGCCGTGATCGGCGTCTCGATGATCGATCCGTCGGGCTTGGCCATGAGTCCGCGCATACCGGCGAGCTGGCGGATTTGCGCCACCGACCCGCGCGCACCCGAGTCGGCCATCATGAAGATCGAATTGAACGACTCCTGATTGACATCGACGCCATGGCGATTGGCGACGCGCTCGGTGGCGAGCTGCTCCATCATGACCTTGCCAACCTGATCGCCAGCCCGGCCCCAGATGTCGACCACCTTGTTGTAGCGCTCGCCCTGTGTCACCAGTCCCGAGGTGTACTGCGCTTCGATCTCCTTGACCTCTTTTTCCGCGCCGCGAATGATCTCTTCTTTTTGCTCCGGCACGCGCATGTCGCCAATTGCAATCGACAGCCCCGCGCGCGTCGCTAGACGAAATCCCGACTGCAGCAACCGGTCCGCGAAGATCACCGTTTCGCGCAGCCCGCAGCGGCGGAAGGCGGCGTTGATGAGGCGGCTGATCTCCTTCTTTTTCAGCGGCTTGTTGATCAGGCTAAAAGGCAGTCCCGGCGGAAGGATTTCGGACAAGAGGGCCCGGCCCACGGTCGTCTCGTAGCGCGTGACGCGGTCCATGCGCGCTCCACTGTCGCGATCGACCTCGCTCTCCTTGATGCGAACCGTCACCCGTGTTTGCAGCTCGACCTGGCCATTTTCCAGCGCGCGGTGCACCTCGGCGACGTCGGTCAAAAAAGCACCCTCGCCGCGGCCGTTGGTCTTTTCGCGCGTTGCAAAGTACAGGCCCAGAACGACGTCCTGGCTGGGGACGATCGAGGGGTCGCCATTGGACGGAAACAGCACGTTGTTGGAAGAAAGCATAAGCGCGCGCGCCTCAAGTTGCGCCTCCAACGACAATGGCACGTGCACCGCCATTTGGTCGCCATCGAAGTCCGCATTAAACGCCGCGCAAACCAGCGGGTGCAGCTGGATGGCCTTGCCTTCAATTAGCACGGGTTCAAACGCCTGGATACCCAGCCGGTGCAGCGTGGGCGCGCGATTGAGCAAAACCGGGTGCTGACGAATCACTTCCTCGAGGATGTCCCAAACGATGGGTTCTTGCGCTTCGACCATCTTTTTGGCGGCCTTGATGGTGGTGGCCAACCCCATGAGCTCGAGCTTGTTGAAAATAAACGGCTTAAAGAGCTCCAGGGCCATGAGCTTGGGCAATCCGCACTGGTGCAGCTTGAGCTGCGGGCCCACCACGATCACCGAGCGGCCCGAATAATCGACGCGTTTGCCCAACAGGTTCTGGCGAAAACGCCCGCCCTTGCCCTTGATCATGTCGGCCAGCGACTTGAGCGGGCGCTTGTTGGCACCGGTCATGGCCTTGCCGCGGCGACCGTTGTCCAGCAGCGAATCGACCGCTTCTTGCAGCATGCGCTTTTCGTTGCGCACGATGATCTCTGGCGCCTTCAGTTCGAGCAGCCGCTTCAAGCGGTTGTTGCGGTTGATTACCCGCCGGTACAGATCGTTAAGGTCCGAGGTCGCAAAACGCCCGCCATCCAGTGGAACCAGCGGGCGCAATTCCGGCGGCAACACGGGCAGCACCTCGATGATCATCCACTCGGGCTTGATGCCCGAGCGCTGGAAACCCTCCAGGGTCTTGAGCCGTTTGGCGAACTTCTTGATCTTGGCCTCAGAACCCGTCTCCGATAGCTCCTTGCGCAGCGTCTCGATTTCCTTATCCACGTCGATCGAGCGCAGCAGCTCGCGAATGGCCTCGGCACCCATCAGTGCGCGAAATTCGTCGCCGAACTCCTCGGTCTTGGCAATGAAGTCATCCTCGGTCATCAGCTGCCCGCGCTTTAGAGGCGTAAAGCCCGGGTCGACAACCACGTACGCCTCAAAGTACAGCACACGTTCGATATCGCGCAGGGTCATGTCCAGGACCATGCCCATGCGGCTGGGAAGAGACTTCAGGAACCAGATGTGCGCCACGGGAGAGGCCAGCTCGATGTGCCCCATGCGCTCGCGCCGGACCTTTGCCAGCGTGACCTCGACCCCGCACTTCTCGCAGATCACACCGCGATGCTTCAGGCGCTTGTACTTGCCGCACAGGCACTCATAATCCTTGATCGGCCCGAAGATCTTGGCGCAGAACAGACCGTCGCGCTCGGGTTTAAATGTTCGGTAATTGATCGTCTCGGGCTTTTTGACTTCGCCGTACGACCACGAGCGGATCTTGTCGGGCGAAGCGATCCCGATCTTAATAACATCGAACTGTTCGTCTTGCTGTACCTGCTTGAACAGATCCAATAGCGCTTTCATTCGCGTCTCCAGACCTAAAATACTGGGAAGTAGGTTTGTTCGTCCTGCGTTTGGCCGGCCGCGGCAATCGCGCGTGCGGCCACCATCGCCTTATCTGACGTTCGCGCCTTAGTCCCTCTCCAGATCAATATCAATACCGAGCGAGCGGATTTCCTTCACCAACACGTTGAAGGACTCCGGCATTCCCGCGTCAATCGAGTGTTCGCCCTTGACGATGTTCTCGTAGACCTTGGTGCGCCCGTTCACGTCGTCGGATTTAACCGTCAGCATCTCCTGCAACGTGTACGACGCCCCATAGGCCTCGAGCGCCCAGACCTCCATCTCGCCAAAACGCTGGCCACCGAACTGCGCCTTGCCACCGAGCGGCTGCTGCGTCACCAGCGAGTACGGCCCGGTCGATCGCGCATGCATCTTGTCATCGACCAAGTGGTGCAGTTTGAGCATGTGCATGTAGCCTACGGTGACGTTGCGCTCGAAAGCCTCGCCCGTGCGCCCGTCATAAAGCGTTGCTTGCGTGCGCGTGGCCGTGAGCTGCAATCGCGCGGCGGCCTCAGACGGGTAGGCGACCTCAAGCATGGCCTGAATATCGCCTTCGGAGGCGCCGTCGAAGACCGGTGTTGCGAACGGCACCCCGGCGCCCAGGTGCTGCGCCAATTCCAGGACCTCGCCTTCGCTCATCGAATCGATCTGCTCGGGCTTGCCGGAGCGGTTGTAGACCTCGCGCAAAAAGCCGCGCATCACGTCGGCCGAAGCCGTTTTCGCCATCTCGCCGATCCGCGCGCCCAAACCCTTGGCCGCCCACCCCAGGTGGGTTTCCAGGATCTGGCCCACGTTCATCCGCGAGGGCACGCCCAGCGGGTTAAGCACAATATCAACCGGCGTTCCGTCGGCCATGTAGGGCATGTCCTCGACCGGAACGATGCGCGAGACCACGCCCTTGTTGCCATGCCGACCGGCCATCTTGTCGCCTGGCTGCAAGCGCCGCTTGACGGCCAAGTACACCTTGACCATCTTGAGCACGCCTGGGGGCAACTCGTCGCCCTGGGTGAGCTTCTTGCGCTTGTCCTCGAAAGCCTGGTCAAACTGCAGGCGCTTGGCCTCGATCGACTCCTTGAGCGCCTCAAGCTGCGCGGCCGCGGCCTCGTCGGCCAAGCGCACGTCAAACCAGTGGTAGCGCTCGAGCGAGTCGAGGTATTCCTTGGTGATGACCGTGCCCTTGGCGATCTTGCGCGGCCCGCCGGTGGCTTCCTTGCGCAGCAGCAGCCGCTCGATTCGAGCAAACGTATCGTTCTCGACGATGCGCAGCTGGTCATTAAGGTCCTGGCGGTACCTCTTGAGCGCATCGTCGATGATCTGCTGGGCCCGCTTGTCGCGCTGTATCCCCTCGCGTGTGAAAACCTGCACGTCGATGACCGTGCCATTCATGCCCGAGGGCACGCGCAGCGACGTATCCTTGACGTCTGAGGCCTTCTCGCCAAAGATTGCCCGCAGCAGCTTTTCTTCCGGCGTAAGCTGGGTCTCGCCCTTGGGCGTAACCTTGCCAACCAGCGTGTCACCAGCGGCCACTTCGGCGCCGATATAGACGATCCCCGAGTCGTCCAGGCGCGCCAGCTGCGATTCCGAAAGATTGGAGATGTCGCGGGTGATTTCCTCCGGGCCGAGCTTCGTGTCGCGGGCGACGACGTTCAGCTCCTCGATATGGATCGAGGTATAGCGATCGTCGGCGACCACACGCTCCGAGATGAGAATCGAATCCTCGAAGTTGTAGCCGTTCCACGGCATGAACGCCACCAGCATGTTCTGGCCCAGCGCTAGTTCCCCCAGGTCCGTTGAGGCACCGTCGGCAATGACGTCGCCCTTGGCGATCTGGTCTCCCTTGTTGACGATGGGACGCTGGTTAATGTTGGTGTTCTGGTTCGAGCGCGTGTACTTGACCAGGTTGTAGATATCGACACCCACCTCGCCAGTGACGGTTTCGTCCTCATTGACCCGCACCACAATGCGATTGGCGTCGATGAAATCGACCACTCCGCCGCGCAGCGCCTGCACGGTCGTACCCGAATCGACCGCAACCGTACGCTCAATGCCCGTTCCAACCAGCGGCTTTTCCGGACGCAGGCACGGCACCGCCTGGCGCTGCATGTTCGAGCCCATGAGCGCACGATTGGCGTCGTCGTGCTCGAGAAACGGAATCAAGGACGCGGCCACCGAAACGATCTGACTTGGCGCAATGTCCATGAACTCCACCCGGTCGGGTGACATCAAGACAAACTCGCCATTCATACGGCACGAGACCAGCTCGTCGGTGAATTTGCCCGCCCGATCAAGCGGCGCGTTAGCCTGCGCGATCACATACTTGCCTTCGTCAATTGCTGACAAGAACAAGATTTCATTGGTCACGCGACCGGCGTCGACACGCCAGTATGGAGTCTCCAGAAAACCGTACTCGTTCAAGCGCGCATACAGCGCCATCGAGTTAATCAGACCGATGTTCGGTCCTTCGGGCGTCTCGATCGGGCACACGCGTCCGTAATGCGTCGGATGCACGTCGCGCACCTCAAATCCCGCGCGCTCGCGCGTCAACCCGCCCGGCCCGAGGGCGGAAACCCGCCGCTTGTGCGTGATTTCGGAGAGCGGATTGGTCTGGTCCATGAACTGGCTAAGCTGCGAAGAGCCAAAGAACTCCCGGATCGAAGCCGAGATTGGCTTGCTGTTGATCAGGTCGTGCGGCATTAGGTTCTCGGTCTCGGCCTGGCCCAGACGTTCGCGCACCGCGCGCTCCACTCGTACCAGTCCCGCGCGGAACTGGTTCTCGGCCAATTCGCCCACACAGCGAACACGCCGGTTTCCAAGGTGGTCGATATCGTCGATCTCGCCATGACCGTTGCGCAGATCCACGAGCACCTTCATCGTATTGATGATGTCCTCGTGCGTAAGCGTCAAAGGCCCGTCGATGTCCGAACGCCCCAACCGGCTGTTGACTTTCATGCGCCCTACGCGCGAAAGATCGTAGGTTTCCTCATCGAAGAACAGGCGCCGGAACAGCGTCTCGACCGCGTCTTCGGTCGGCGGTTCGCCCGGCCGCATCATGCGGTAGATCGCGATACGCGCCGACAGCTGGTCGGCCGTCTCATCGATGCGCAAGGTGCCCGAAATGAAGGCACCCTGGTCTAGATCGTTGACGTAAATCGTCTGAATTTCGTTCACGCCGCCGTCGCGCAACTTCTTGAGCACGTCTTCGGTTAGCTCGTCGTTGGCGTTGGAGAGCACTTCGCCGGTCTGCGGATCGACAACATTCGTGGCCAGCACGCGGCCCAGCAGGTAGTCCTCGTTTACCGGGATGCGCGTCATGCCCGCAGCCTCCATGTCGCGGATATGCCGTGCGTTAATGCGCTTGTCCTTGGTGACGATCACCTTTCCGCTCGGGTCGGCGATATCAAAGCGGGCGATTTCTCCGCGCAGTCGGTCCGGAACCAGCTGCATGAAACCGCCCGTGGACGGGGCCAGCACGAAGGAGTCGAACGCGAAAAAGTGCGCCAGGATCTGCTCGACGTTAAGACCCAGGGCCTTGAGCAAAATCGTTGCCGGCATCTTGCGGCGGCGATCAACGCGAAAGAACAGCACGTCTTTGGCGTCAAATTCGAAGTCCAGCCAAGAGCCACGATAGGGGATGACGCGCGCGGAAAACAGCAGCTTGCCCGAGGAGTGCGTCTTGCCGCGATCGTGTTCGAAGAACACGCCCGGCGAGCGGTGCAATTGCGAGACAATCACCCGCTCGGTGCCATTGATGACGAAAGAGCCAGTCGAGGTCATGAGCGGGATTTCGCCCATGTACACCTCCTGTTCCTTGACCTCCTTGATCGTCGGCTTGGAGGCCTCACGATCCATGATCACCAGGCGCACCTTCGCGCGCAGGGGCGACGCGAAGGTCAGCCCGCGCTGCTGGCATTCCTTCACGTCAAACGGCGGCACGCCCAACGTATAGCCGGCAAACTCCAGCCGCGCCATGCCGTTGTGACTGGAGATCGGGAAAATCGACTCGAAGGCCGCCTGCAGTCCCTGCGGCACGCGCTGTGCGGCAGGCCGCTCGGCCTGCAGGAACTGGGCATAGGACTCCAGCTGGGTCGCTAGCAAAAACGGCACCGATTGCGCCGCAGGGCGCTTGGCAAAACTCTTTCGGATACGCTTTTTTTCGGTGAAGGAGTACGGCATGGACGCTCCGCTCAGAAGAATCTACGAAAAAACAAAAAACGCGCCAACGCGACCCAAGCAGGGACGAGCCCGGCCACACGGGATGGCCGTCCTCGCTGCATTAGCGCCGCTGACGTTGCAATCATTGGGGGAAGTCTTGGATTTGTGCTCTGCCCGAGGACGGAACACAGATCCAAAGCCTCTCGCGTAACAGTGCCGATCGAAGCGCCACGCCGATGCGTGGCGCCCCGACCAAATTCGCTTGCTGCGCACGCCCGCCGTTTCCCACCCCGCGCTGCCGGCGGCAACCGCGAGCAGCGCAGGGCACACGATGAGCGCGCACGTTGTACCTACTTCACCTCCACTTTGGCGCCGGCTTCCTCCAGCTTTTTCTTGGCAGCTTCCGCGTCGGCCTTGTTGACGCCTTCCTTGATGGGCTTGGGCGCTCCGTCGACCAAGTCCTTGGCCTCCTTTAACCCCAAACTGGTGAGCTCACGCACCGCTTTGATGACGTTGACCTTATTGGCGCCCGCCTCGAGCAGCGTCACCGTGAACTCGGTCTTTTCTTCCACCGGAGCGGCGGCGGCTGCACCTCCCGCCGGAGCAGCAACAGCAACGGCGGCGGCCGCAGCCGATACGCCGAACTTCTCCTCCATCATTTTGATCAATTCGCTTACCTCGAGCACCGACTTGGCGGCGATCGCGTCGAGGATTTCCTGGTTCGACAATGCCATTTCTTCCAACTCCTATACGATCTGTGTCAATGGGGCATCTGGGATCGGAACGTGGGATCAGGCCGCTTGCTTGGCGTCGCGAACCGCCGCCAAGGTGCGCACCAGACGCGATGGCACTTCGTTCAAAGTGCGAACGAACTGTCCAATCGGCGCCTGCATGGTTGCCATCAGCTTGGCCAACAACTCCTCGCGGCTCGGCATCGTCGCAAGCATCTTCACGGCCTTTTCGTCCATGACGAAGTTGGCCATCGCTCCTGCCTTGATGACGAGCTTTTCGTTGTTCTTGGCAAAGCCAGACAGCACCTTGGCGACAGATACCGGATCGGCACCCAAACCGTACACGAGCGGACCGACAAGCTTGTCGGCCAGCGCCGCGAAGGGGGTTCCGGTTACGGCACGCCGCGCAAGGGTGTTCTTGAACACCCGCAGCTGCACACCCTGGCCGCGCGCTTCCCGCCGCAACTGGGTGACCGATTCCACATCCAGACCAAGGTTTTCGGCGACGATGATCGCCTTGGCCTTTGCCACAAGGGCTGTAGCCTCTTCGATCATGACCGACTTATCTTGCCGACTTAGACCCACGCTACTGGCTCCATAAATAGGTGCTCGGCTTGCGCCTTGCACCGGTCCAAAAACCGGCGACCGCTGAGAAGCCCGAACCGCGCACCCGTTGACCGGAATCGCACGACACAAACGCCCTCTTCGGCTACGCCGTCTGCGTAGGGCAAGCGTTGCATTGCGAACCACCAGACCCGTAAACTGCCCGAACCCATCGCCCTGCATTTCGCTCGTTTAAGCCCTTGGGGTTTTGCGAAAGTCAATTCCGCAAGCCCTTGGGCCCCGACGGTCTTTGACAGCGGTAGCGCGGCGAACCGCGCAACTGCCCAAAGCCTTTCATGATCCGCGTGCGCCGGCCGCAACGCGAGCGGCGCACATGAATCCCCCAACCTTTACTGCCGGGCCCCCGGCCCGGCACCACCGCAACCCGCGCTCATGAACTCAGACTCGCTGGATCGACACGCACTCCAATGCCCATCGTTGAAGAAACCGCAATCTTTCGCAGGTATAGGCCTTTGACCGTTGCCGGCTTGGACTTGTTCAGCGCGTCAATAAACGCGGTCAAATTGCTGCGCAAGCGTTCCAAATCAAACGAGGCGCGGCCAATCGAGCAGTGCACGATCCCGGCCTTGTCGGCGCGATATTGCACTTGACCCGCCTTGGCGGCGCGCACGGCGCCCGCCACATCGGCCGATACGGTTCCCACCTTCGGATTGGGCATTAGGCCACGCGGACCCAGCACCTGCCCCAGCGTGCCAACCACGCGCATAGCATCGGGCGACGCGATCACGACATCAAAATCCAGAAAGCCACCTTTGACCTTTTGCGCCAGATCCTCAAATCCAACGATGTCGGCACCTGCGGCCTTGGCCTCTTCGGCCTTGGCGCCCTGCGTGAAGACCGCAACGCGCACGCTTTTGCCCGTACCCGCGGGCAATACCACGGAACCACGTACCGATTGATCGGACTTCTTTGCGTCAATGCCCAGCACAACTGCGATATCCACCGATTCGTCGAACTTTGCGGTGGCCGTCTCTTTTACCAGTTTGAGCGCATCGGCGATCGGATAGGTCTTGTTCTCCGTCACTTTTGAGCGGTTGGTTTTCACACGTTTGGACAAGCGCGCCATTTAACGGCCCTCCACGGTGATACCCATGCTTCGCGCCGAGCCGGCAATCGTGCGTACCGCCGCTTCCATGTCCGCGGCCGTAAGATCGGGCATCTTCGTCTGGGCGATCTGCTCGGCCTGCGAGCGGGTGATTTTGCCCACCTTGTCGGTGTGCGGTTTTGCCGAGCCCTTCTCGACCCTCGCGGCCTTCTTGATGAGCACCGTGGCTGGCGGCGTCTTCATCACGAAGGTAAAGCTCTTGTCGGCATAGGCCGTTATGACGACCGGGATCGGCAGTCCGGGCTCCATTGCCTGCGTCTGGGCGTTGAAGGCCTTGCAAAACTCCATAATGTTCAGGCCGCGCTGGCCCAACGCCGGGCCGATGGGCGGCGAGGGATTGGCCTTGCCGGCCGGCACCTGCAACTTGATGTATCCAACGATCTTCTTTGCCATCTTGGCTCCCAATCGGGTACCGACGGACCGCGCCTCGGGCAAGCGGTTGCTTGCTGCGGCGAGGTCCTCCCCGCTTTAAAACTCGCCCGCGCGAACGCGGGGCCTTACCTAACAAATGCGGGCTATGGGCCCAGCGATCAGACCTTCTCGACCTGACCAAAATCGAGCTCGACTGGCGTCGAACGCCCGAAGATGGTCACCGAGACCCGCAGCTTGTTTTTCTCGTAGTTGACTTCCTCGACATTGCCATTGAAGTCGGTAAACGGCGGCTCCTTGATGCGCACCATTTCTCCGACCTCGAAGAGCACCTTCGGACGGGGCTTTTCGTAGCCCTCCTGCATCCGCTGCAAAATTTCGTCGACCTCTTTTTGAGACAACGGAGATGGCCGATTGGCGCTGCCACCAAGAAAGCCGGTGACTTTGGGTGTGGTCTTTACCAGGTGCCAGGCAACGTCGGTCATCTCCATTTCCACGAGGACATAGCCCGAATACAGGCGACGCTCGCTGATCGACTTTTTGCCGCCTTTGATTTCGACGACCTCTTCGGTCGGCACCAGAATGCGCCCAAAGTACGGCTGCAACCCCTCCCGCTCGATGCGCTCCTGTAGGTGGCGCGCAACGCTTTTTTCCATCCCCGAATAAGCGTGTACCACGTACCAGCGCTTGGGCGAGGTGCCGCCCGCCGCTTCCGTGGCCACTCCTGCCGATGCCGTGCCCGCGCTCATCGTTTCCACCCCAGCACCAGGTCATATAGTCCATACTCGATCGCCTTGTCCACGAGAAACAAGAAGATCGCCATGATTGCCACGAACAGGAATACCACACCCGTGGTCTGAACCGTTTCCTTGGCCGTGGGCCACGTAACTTTCTTGGCTTCCTCGTACGCGTCTTGTGCGAATGCGAGAAAGCGCTTGCCTGGCGTCGAAAACCAAGCAATTCCGGCGCCCAACGCCAGGCCGCCCAGAAGCATGCCAAAGCGCGCCAGCAAAGACAGCTCGGACCAGAAGCTAAATCCGATGATCCCCGCCAAGGCGATGAGCGTTGCGAGCCCGACCAAAATATTGTCGGTGCCGCTGCCGATCGTCTCCACATCGCTTTTATTCATCGGCTCTGTGCTCCGCTTACCAATTCCTCTTGCATCCGCCGCCTCAATGACGGCACACCACGTTCTTTCTTACCCAGCCCATCGCAAAGGCTGGCAGGGGCAGAGGGAATCGAACCCCCAACCTTCGGTTTTGGAGACCGACGCTCTGCCAGTTGAGCTATACCCCTAGCGGACACCGCGACACATTCATCGACAAGAGCTTCGACAACCTTGCCACCCGGAAGCAGCCGCCCGACCAAGCCTCGCCAGCCGCCGGCTGGCCGTCGGCAGGACGCTGCGCGATACGCTGTGTGCAACCCTGCCGAGCACGCGCTACGCACGCCGGGCTTTTCCCCAATGGCTCCCTGCAATTCCCACGCACTTACTGGATGATTTTCGACACCACACCTGC
>Ga0187780_10001542_pt1 | contig 17407 bp, 14 predicted proteins | sample 1015_Q2_SP10_20__FD_132429 | JGI IMG/M metagenome (GOLD analysis project Ga0187780, IMG submission 132429) | Tropical peat soil microbial communities from peatlands in Department of Meta, Colombia - 1015_Q2_SP10_20_MG | ecosystem: Environmental > Terrestrial > Soil > Wetlands > Peat | place...
AGCGAGCCTACGACCGTCGAGCCGAGCACCACTAGAAAACTACTGCGAGGCTCTGACTTGTCAACCGGTTCTAGATTCAGCTCGTAGGACATCAGGAACGCTAGCCATGCCTTGGGATTGCTGACTATCGCGTTCGTGGCTCGTTCGAGCCTCTCGCCAGGGTATCCCCAGCTTTGGAATACCTTTCTAACTTCATCCTTCTCCAGCTTCGGTGCCTCCCTGATGACGGCCTCTTCATGCTCCACCGCCTTCAGGTACTGCTTCCTTTTTGCCAGTGTCGAGGTATATGCGACAGCTCCCATCGACACAGATTCCGCTCCGAGGGCTGCGAACCCAGCCACAAAGATCAGTGTTAGGTTGCTGGTCGCGGCCGAAAGTCCAAGCAGTATCCCAAGTACGTTGACAAGGCCGTCCTGGCTCCCAAGTATGAAGTTGGACAGCAGACTTTGGTGTGGGTGTTGCTTTGCTTCCACTTTTGTCTTCATTGACTGCCCTCATACCCTGGGGGATGGCCCCGACTAGTCAGGAATCTTCTGCTGACCCGCACAGCCAGGCCCATGCCAATTACTCATCTTCCGACGGGTTCAACACGGAGTCTATGACTTCCAGATGATCTTGGGCTATCTCGGCACGTGGGAGGGCATTGATATCGTAGAAACCGCTTTGGACGAAGGGCTCCCTCGGCTGAATCAAGTCTTCTCCATAGAACAATGCCTGGAATACAATCACGAGGTCCCAGTGCGCTCCCAGATACGACACCAACTTCATGAACTCGGGGTCTCTCAGACCATCGGGACTTCCAAGTTGTTCCTTCAGAATTCTGCGTGCTGCTGCCTTGGGTTGTTCCCCGTATGAGAGAAGGGTGGCGGGGAGGAGCAACTTCCCTCTTCTAAAGCTGAGCGGATGTTTGTCGCCTGCACGCAAAAGCAAGATAGGTTGCGACTGGCCTTCCTCATCGCTTTCCACCGTCGCTCTCTTGACGACCACAAAGGAGGAAATGTGCAGGTTGTCAGGAGAGATTTCCTTCCTGGGTGGGAGTGTCCAGCGGGGGAATCGCTGCTCAGACGGTTCGGAAGACAAAGTTCGCACCAGGGACGCGTCCTCCTCTTCTAAAGGGCTTCCAGGAGTCGGTGGATGAGAGGCCTTCACCACTTTCAAGGTCGCTTGGGGTCCTCCCTCATCCCTGTTCTCTTTGGTTTAGCAGCTTCAGAAAGATCTTGACAGAGGCATTCTAAGAGCGCTCTAGCGTCACCTTGCCATTAAGTGAGGCCCCCGTCTACGATAGAGCGCAACGCGCGAGGCGTCGAAACCGCTTAAATCAGATTCGGCGGTGGCGTTGGTTCTAAGTTGAGGAAAGCTCTGCGGGGGCAAGACTGACGAAGAACCACACCTTTCATCAACGTAAGATCAGGGTGCAGGAGACACCTGAACTGGACTTCGGCCAGCTAAAGGCCAGGACCATTAACGCCCTGAACAAGCTCGGCCAACAGAAGTTCTCATCCGAGCTTGGAGGCTACGCCCTTGAGAACTGGGTTAGAGGAGTTAATGTCCTCCTCGATGAGTTCGAGGACAAGGCCGGCGCACCGAGGCTTACCCCAGAATACAAAGCCAGTCGTCAAGTGATGAACGACCATTTGGCCAGTCCGGCTTCTACCTCGTCAATCGACTCAGAAATGTCCGAGCTGAGGGCGAACATGTCTGCCATCGAAGGCAGGATAGAGGGAGAAAGGGCTGCTACAGTTTCAAGGATTTCGAAACTGAAAATAGACCAAGCAAGACTCCTTGCCGAGCTGGAGCGGGAGCGGGGGCTCGTCGGAGGCACGACCCCCGAGCCTCAGACCAGTTCGTACATCGTTCGTCTGTTTGGGAGGAAGAGAAATCCGACCAAGAACCCCGAGAACAGAATCAGTGACATAGAGTCGAAGCGAGCCATAGTGCTGAACGAAATACTCGATCAACAGACGCAACTGAAGACGCTTGACCTTCGTTCTCCCGAATCACCATTTGCCGAAGATTGGAAACGGTTGGATTCAATACGTAGCAGAATGAAGGAATTGGAGAACCAGAAGTTGGACAGAATCCAGTTGGTCAAAGAACGGATTGAACTGACGGGACCTATAGCTGACGCAATCTCAAGGATCCAGTAGTACCGTTCCCCGCTTTGGGTGGCTGTTCGCTCGTTCCTCCGCCTTTCCGTAAACCGGAGACGTTGGCCGGGCAAAGGAGTCTCCTTCCTGAACTGTCCTTCATCCTACTTGTGGCTGTGCCTACTTGGGAGCAAGCCTCGGTTTTCTTCATTCCGCTCTATTAGATATCTATTCGAGGTTCTTTCGGAATCTTGACGGGGACCAATTCTAACCCCAACTGCTTTGCGGCTCCGACGTCGTCGCGGTTAGCCCAGTGCTCTTTGATCTTGCCGTCCGCAAGTCGGAACAAGTGGATGTGCTGGAAGGCGAAGGGGCGTCCCTCCGGCTTCCCAATCTGGTAGATCACACTGTCAAACGGAATGGGAGGTTTGGTCTTATGTCTGCCCCGGGCGGTTATGCGACATGCGACCCAATCACCTTCTGCGATTATCTCGTGAACAGTGATGTGCTCGTAGATCATGGCCAGACACTCCTGAAGCTTCTCGACGTCTTCATGTTCTCGCTCTATTCCGTGGTTTATGGGCCTAGACGCCCAAAAGGCTGTCGCAGCTTTGGCATCCCCTGAGTTCACGGCAGCCCAATACTGTCGAATGGTTTCCTTATTCTGCTCAGTCGTCACGTGGAGACGCGGGTCAATTGGCTACTTCTGCATTCCCCAACTAAGACGCGTCGGAGTCACAACCAAGCATCACCAATCCCAGGCGGTAGATGGTTGCGGGGAGGTGCAGTGAAAGTAATCCCCAGTCGCCAGGAGTTTTTCTTTTGAGTTCGATTCACCGACGAGATCAACCTTCGAAGGACGGCTGTAAGGAGTCAACCAGACTTTGGATTTCATTCATCCAAGTCTGAATCTCCCTCAGATTCTCCTCGAGCTTCTTCGGATTCTTCTCGAATCCCCGGAGAAGTTCCTGTTGGTGCTTGTAATATGCACCAAGCTTGTTTAATATCGCAACGGTCTCCTTTGACACCCTGCCTCCCTTCAGCGAGTTCGCGACATTCGCGAGCTCAGCCCCCATCTCGTCGATAGACATACCAGTCTGTTTCTTGAAGTCTCTGAAGACCCATTGCCTCTGGAAGAGATTTCGCTCCTTCCACCCCTTGGACTGCTCTGCGTAGGTCGTGACGATTTCGTCTAGGAGTTCCAAGGACCGAGGCGAACTGCTTGGAGCCTTCCCCTCTTCCGCTGTGGAGACGATTCCGATGTCTCGGAGCACCTGAATCGAGCTTGTCTCGCTCCCTTGGTACTTCTCGGCCAACGCGATGGACCCTGCGAATCCGACACCTGCCTCCTCAACGGTGAGGAGTGCTGATTTGTTCATCTCAAGCAATTCATCCGTGCTTATTCCCATTAATGCGGCGACCTTTGACCCTCCCTCCATGAATCCTGGGGTCCGAACTATACCTGGGCCAATCGTGAAAGCGTGGACCCCCGTCCCTTCCACCTCCGCAGCAATCGTGTTGGCAAGCTCCGCCTGGGCTGTCTTGAAGACTTCGTATGGCCCCATATAGGGTGCAGCTCCGGACGAGGACACGCAAACAAAAACGCCATGCTTCCCCTTGAGCATCCCTGGCAGAAAGGCCTTCGCCATTAGGACGGGACCCCTCAGGATAACATGATAGCCCCTGTCCCAAGCATCGGCCTCGGCATCCTTAACGGCCCCGATTTCCAACGAAGTTGCATTGTTTAGCACAATGTCGACGTGACCGAACTTCTCCGAGGCGATCTTACCTATTCTTGAAACGTCCTCCTCGCTTCCCACATCGGCCTGGATCCCAATCACCCTCTCTTTCCCAAACTCGAGTTGTAGGGCCGTCGTGGCTCCGTTGCAGCTGGCTGGGTCTCTCTCCGCTATTACCACGTTGGCACCGAGCCAGAGCAACGCCCTCGACGCCTCGAATCCGATCCCTCTTCCTGCCCCAGTCACCAAGGCCACCTCACCCCTGAGCGCATCCTTCTTCAGTTTGCTATGGCTCAGCAAACCGGTTACGTCAGACGTCGGCAAGTCGGCCAACTCGTATTGATTGATGAGGCCGTATTTACGACAGGGACGCGATTTTCACTCGTGGTAATCGCCCCATCGAGCTTGGCCTGGGTTCAAATCCCAACAGCAATTTCGACTCTCAACACGTTTCATGTAACAGAGGTGCGGCCGCCGCGTCTGAACACGATTGGACTCCAACCTTAGTCGGGCTGCATCGTGACCACGACCTTGCCTCGAGCGTGCCCTTCTTCCAAATATCGGAAGGCCTCGGCAGCTTCGGCCAGCGGGTACCGCCTGTCAATGAACGGTTTCAATTTTCCGGCGACCATGAGTTCGCCGAGGGTGGCAAGGTCTTCGGGGATGATTTTCGCAATGCCCATGAAACCAATCTTCTTGCCCGACCTTGAAGCTAATCGGCCCAGCAGCGCAACTTGTAGTAGCCCAGTCAGTGCTTTGGAACTTCCAAGCAAGACGAATGTCCCTTCCGGGGCCAAAGATCGCCTGATGGCCAGCACGCAATGGAATCCGTTGACCCCGACTATGAGATCGTAAGTCTGACCACTCTTGGTGAAGTCCTCTTTTGAATAATCAATGACTCGGTCCGCGCCCAAGGCTCGGGCATTGTCCACGTTCGGCGCACTGCAGACTGCGGTGACCTCCGTTCCAAATGACTTTGCGATTTGAAGAGCGAATGTGCCCACGCCCCCGGAGGCTCCGTCAACAAGGACTTTCTGTCCCACTTTGATCTGCCCCTTGCGAAGGCCCTGCAGGGCGGTAACTCCAGCTACAGGAGCGGCGGCGCAATCCTCGAACGAGACGACAGGTGGTTTCAGCGTTAATTGATCATCTCGGGCCACCGCATACTCGGAGAGAGCGCCTTGGCCCGTTCCGAACACCTCGTCACCCGGCTTGAACCGAGTCACGGTTTTTCCAATGAGTTCCACCCTCCCCGCCAAGTCTCGGCCGAGAGACATGCCTTTCGGTTTTAGGACTCCCCCTCCCATAACCATGCGGATGATGAAAGGTGGATCGAGGTCAAACAGATCAGCCTTGTTCAGGGATGCGGCGTGAACTTTCACCAGAACCTGATTGTCGGCGGGAGTCGGCTTCTTGAAGTACTTTACCTCGATGACGTCTGGCGGTCCGTATCTCGTTCGAACGATTGTCTTCATTATGCCGTCGGGCACCAACCGCTTCAACTGTGCCCCTTCTTAACGAGGGTGGAGGCGGGCAGGATTACCTTAGGCGTCAATTGCTTCAGGACGAACTCAATGCCGTAGGTGTCGGAGTCCGCGGCTCACACCCCTGAGAGTGCGGTCGCCGGAACCCTGACTTTAGGTTCAAATCCCATTCAATTTCCTTGTGCGGCATCTGATCTGTCTAGCACCTGTCCCCCCAATGCTCATATTCTAACGACCCTGTACATCCGGGACAGTTGTCCCCGCCTCAGACTCGCTACGCTAAGAGTGGAGATGTTCACATCGCCTATCAGGTCTTTGGTTCGGGTGTTCGGAATCTCGTTGTCGTTCCGGGCTGGACGTCTCATATCGAATATGCTTGGGAGGACACCGTTCTTGCGCACTTCCTAACCCGCCTTGGCTCCTTCTGCCGAGTAGTGTGGTTCGACAAACGGGGAACAGGTCTGTCGGATCGCAATGTGGGCATGCCGACACTAGAGGAAAGAATGGACGACGTTCGCACTGTTATGGACGAAGTTGAGATCCAACGAGCAGCCGTTCTTGGCCTCAGTGAAGGAGGTTCCATGAGCGCCCTGTTTGCTGCCACGTATCCAGACAGGGTCACGGAGTTGATTCTCATTGGAGCATTCGCACGTCGACTGAAGGCTCCTGACTACCCCTGGGCTCCAACCCTGGAGGAAAGGGAACGATGGATTAGATCCCTGGAGGAAGGTTGGGGAGGCGACGTCGAGCTCGACACGTTGGCCCCATCGCGCGCCAAGGAAGATGGCTTCAAGCGTTGGTTCACAACATACGGTAGGTTAAGCGTGAGTCCTTCGGCGGCTGTCGCGTTAGCCAAGATGAACACGTACATCGACATTCGAAATGTGCTCCCTTCGATACACGTCCCCACCCTCGTAATTCACAGGAAGGGTGACAGGGATGTCGTCATTGGGAACGGGGTGTACTTGGCCGATCATATCCCCGGAGCTAAGTTCGTCGAATTAGAGGGCGAAGACCACATCCCGAACGCAGGGAACACTGATGTGATTGTCGATGAAATAGAGGAGTTCATCACCGGAGCTCGATCTGTGGGGAGTCTGGATAGGGTTCTTTCAACCATACTCTTCACAGACATGGTGGACTCGACCAGAAAGGCCGTCGAGCTTGGGGATAGCGAGTGGAAAATCTTGCTTGATAGACACAATCAGATTGTCAGAAGAGAACTTTCGAGATTTAGGGGACGCGAAGTGAAGACCACTGGAGACGGTTTCGTTGCCACATTCGACGGCCCCGGCCGAGCCATCCGCTGCGCGCAGGCCATCTTGGAATCTTTGAAGAGAGCTGGAATATCAGTTAGGGCCGGATTGCACACAGGGGAGTGCGAGTTAGTGGGAGACGATGTCGCGGGAATCGCAGTTCACATCGCGGCCCGAATTGCGGCGATGGCCGGAGGCGGTGAAACACTTGTTTCGAATACCGTCAAGGACTTGGTGTCGGGCTCAGGCATCAAGTTCGAAGACAGGGGTTATCACGCATTGAAAGGTGTCGAGGGGAGGTGGCACCTCTTCTCGGTTGCAACATAAAGAGAGGCATCAAACCTAAGGTTCGAATCCCAACCAGACAACCAACTCTCGACTTGTTTCATGTAAGACAGGTGCGGTCGCCGGTCTGCGAACCTAACTGAGTTCAAATCCCTGGCCGGGAATAATAACCCTTGATGTAGACGTCCTTCCAAGACACCCCATCCCCATGGCGGGTGTAGAGACGCACCGCTGATTGAGTGATTGGTCCCATTGTATGGCTGCTCCTCTCCTGAAAGAGACATCTGGGTGCGCTTTCTCTTTGCAGGCTGCGAGGCTCAGCTCGATGGTGTGCGATTCTCTGACAACTCTGGACATTGACGACGTTCTCTCACCCTAATCGAGGATGACCTCAGGTTATATAGCGTCGTCATATACTGCTCGATGGGGAAGGCGACCTCCCAAAGAGAGGATGAACATGTCTGTTCAAGGCGAGGTGAGCAGACGGTCAGTACTCAAGCGAATTAACGAAATAGCTTCTGTACTCGCGAAGTATGGTTTGCCTGTCTCAGAGCTATTTCCAGGTGTGCACGTACCCCTGCATCGAAGGGAATCCGATACTTCGAGTGCGAATGAACGATTACGGCTTGCCCTCCAGGAGCTAGGGCCCACATTTGTCAAGTTCGGCCAGATAATGAGCACACGTCCTGATCTCGTGTCGCCGGAACTGGCTGCGGAGCTGACGGCGCTTACCGACGACGTCAAAGCCATGCCATGGGAGACCTTTGAGCCGGTCGTCAAGGAGTACTGCGACCCCTTGGGAGAAACGTTTGTCTCTCTTGAAAAGCGACCCCTGGCGAGCGCCAGCCTGAGCCAGGTCTATCTCGGAACTCTGAAGGACGGAACAGAAGTGGTTCTCAAGGTTCAGCGCCCAGGGATCAAGGATGTGATAGATGTAGACCTCTACATTCTCAAGGCAATCGCAAGAAGGACAACATCCTCTCCCGAACTGGAGCTATTCAACCTGCCTGGAGCGGTCGACGAGTTCTCTCGTCAGATCATGTCTGAACTGGACTTTACAAAGGACGGAAGGAATGCAGATCTTCTCGCCAGTAACATGCGTAGCATCGACGGCATACGGGTGCCGAAAGTGTACTGGAAATATTCTGGGCAGCGGCTGCTCGTCATGGAATACATCAAGGGAGTTCGCATAGACGATTTCGAAGGGATAAAGAAGATGCACGTTGATTTGAAGAAAATAGCGCTCCTGGGTATCCATGCTTATTGGAAGATGATTTTCGACGACGGCTTTTTCCACGGTGACCCGCATCCTGGGAACTTGCTCGTAACGCCCAAAGGAGAACTTGTTATTCTCGACTTTGGCCTATTTGGCGTAATCCGTCCAGAAAGGAGAGATGTTCTGCTCAAGATGTTTCTGGGCCTCGAGGAGAAAAATACCGAAATGGTGGTGGATGGCCTTGCATCGTTTGGACTAGTTGTAGAAGATTCCATGGTTGATTCTTTCAAGGATGACATCTACCTTTCCCTGATTGAAAACGCGTCTAGAACCATCGAGCCGAGTATCACCCTGTCGGATGATCTTATTGCGATTCTAAGGAAATACAGGCTTGTGGTTCCAAGCACAGTGTTACTGATGACCAGGTCCTTTGGCGAGGTTCAGGATATATGTTCCAAGCTCTACCCAGGATTTGTACCTCTCGAAGAAATAAGACCTCTGCTAGAGAAGTCTCTGCAAAGCAGGATCCAGGAGAAAGCGGATGTTCGTCAAGTTGGCCTTGGCATGTTGGAAAGATTCGATAGCCTGAAGGATCTTCCAAGCAATGTTAACATGATGTTCAAGCAGTTATCAAAGGGCAGCTTTGTCCTAAAAATACCAGACGATAGTCTAGAAAGACTTGAACGAATTGCCGACCGAACGTCTTACAGGATTCTTCTAGGACTCGTGGTGGCCTCAATTGTTGTAGGCATGAGTCTCGTCTTGCTGGCGACCCAAAGGGTATTGACGCAAGAATCAGTCCAGGTCGCAGTACTGGTCTACGCTATTGCAATAGTGATTGTCGTTTTCACAGCGGTTCAGCTCGTGAAATCCAAGCAGGCGCAATGAGCTATTTGCATTGATTTCCTAAGAGTCCTAGTAGCTTCTACAATTCCTTCACAATCGTTCGGAGATGTGCGGGGTCGGGGTGAGAGATGAGGAGACCTTCTACCAAAGAGGGTTCTTTCTCACACCTAGTTGGGTTCGAATTCCTGTGCGATCGCCGGTTCGCGGACCTAACTGGGTCCAAGTCCCGACTGGGGCATACACGTTTGCACAGGCAACCAGGGGAGCTGACGAAGGTGAGAATCGTTCTTGCCCTATGATGGCAACCTTTTAGGTTCAAGCTCTAGAAGACGCGCCGGGGCAAGTTCGCTAATGAGCCGCCTGATGTACGTGGGCGGTGACTGGGTGAGATCGAGCACCGAAACGCTGACTCCTGTCTATGACCCCTCGCATGGCCAAGTCATCGAAGAGGTTCCCCATGCGACCAGAGAGGATGTCGACAGGGCTGTTGACGCAGCAAGGACTGCCTTCCCAGGCTGGAGCAGACTCCCTCCCGGCGACAGAGCAAACATGCTCTTGCGAGTCGCGGACCTCCTGGCTCAGAGGTCGTCAGAATTCGCACGCCTGGAGAGTCTGAATTCTGGGAAATCTATCAAGCAGACGACCGACTACGATGTCCCCTACACGGTAGACAACATCAGATACCTTGCAGGGGCGTCGAGAACCCTCGAGGGGAAGGCCATGGCCGAGTACGTTTCCGATGGAACCAGCGCCGTCCGAAGAGAGCCTATCGGGGTCGTGGGCGCGATAACCCCCTGGAACTATCCCCTCATGATGGTTGCCTGGCGAGCCTTTCCTGCCCTTGCGATGGGAAATACCGTCGTAGTGAAACCGGCCAGCTATACGCCCCTCACGACCTTGGAACTCGCAGGTCTCGTGGAAAAAGCGGGCGTTCCCAAGGGTGTCTTCAATGTGGTGACAGGCCCCGGGAGCGAGGTCGGCGAAGCCCTGGCCTCCCATCGGAACGTCGACATGATCGCCTTCACCGGGAGCACGGAAGTGGGGAGGAGGCTTTCCGAGCTCGGCGCTGGGAACGTGAAAAAGGTCTCCCTCGAGCTCGGCGGGAAGGCCCCATTCGTCGTGTTCGATGACGCCAACCTGGAAGCGGCTGCAGAGGGTGCGGTCGTCGGAGGTTTGATAAACAACGGACAGGATTGCGCGAATGCGACGAGGTTCTACGTCCACGCTTCGATTGCAGAGAAGTACCAGAGGCTACTGGTTGACAAGCTCAGGAAGGTGCAGGTTGGAGACTCCCTTCTACCAGAGACCGACATGGGGCCGTTGGTGTCGGAGACCCAGAGGGACAGAGTTGAGGGGTACATCCAGAAAGGCCTGAAGGAGGAGGGCAGACTGGTGTATGGTGGAGAGAGGCCGAAGATCGAGGGACACGAAAGAGGATATTTCCTTAACCCGACAGTGATATTCACCGACAACCACGCCTCTTCCATCGTCCAAGAGGAGATATTCGGACCGGTATTCACCGTCCTGTCTTTCGAAGACTACGATGAAGTGATCAGGAAGAGCAACGAGGTCGTCTACGGCCTAGGGGCTTCCGTCTGGACCCGGGACGTGACCCGAGCGATGAACGCGGTCAAGGACCTGAGGTTCGGAACGGTCTGGGTGAACGACCACGTGCCTGTTCCTTCGGAGATGCCCTGGGCCGGGTACAAGCAGAGCGGGCACGGTGCTTCGCTTTCTCCCTATTCGTTGGAGGAGTTTACCTACGTCAAGCACGTCTATTTCGATTTGACAGGTAAGGCGAGGAAGAGCTGGTACTATCAGGTCTACGGGCAGAAGGACTCTCAATGAGCGTGCATCAGTACTCCTTCAACCCTCCGCTTTCCCGGCTTTCGTTGGTCTTCGACCAACCTCGCAGAATCATATTTGGCCCGAATTCTGTGAATCAAACCGGGAGCGAGGCTTCGAAGTTAGGCGGGAGGAACGCCCTCCTGCTGACAGACGAGAACGTCGAAAAGGCCGGGCTGTCAGGGCGGGTCCAGGAAGCAATCGAGAAATCGGCGATCAGGGTGGACGTGTACGACAAGGTCTCCTTCGAGCCCACCATGGAAAGCGTCCAGAAAGCGGTCCAGACTGCTCGTGATGCAAAGACCTACGACCTGATTGTCGGCGTCGGAGGCGGCAGCGTACTCGATACTGCAAAGATGGTCGCCAACATGCTGACCAATCCAGGCGAACCTGCCCATTACCTGACCCCCACCGAGGACAGGTTCACGAAGCCCGGCGTGCCCAAGATGCTGATACCGACGACTGCCGGCACGGGGAGCGAGGTCTCCAACTATTCTGTAGTCATCGAAAGGGAAACGATGTACAAGACCTGGGCCGCAAGTAGCAACCTGTTCGCGGACGTGGCGATAGTCGATCCTGCCATGATGATTAGCTGTCCCCCGAGGGTCACGGCAGGCTGTTCCTTCGATGTGGCAGGCCACAATATCGAGGGGTTGATTAGCGTTGAATCAACTCCCATATCTGACGGCTTGGCGATGGAAGCTGTCAAGCTCCTCTTCAGGCATGCGCGGAGGGCATACAGCAAACCCGACGACATCGAAGCACGCTCTGGCATGGCAATGGCGTCCATGCTCGGGGGCGTGGTCATCGCCTTCCCCTGGATTGGTGGGCCGGCGATTCTAGGACACTGCCTTGCCGAGGCGTTCGGCCCGAAATATGGCGTCGCTCACGGAGTCGCGGTGGGGCTCGCACTGCCCTACATACTGGACTTCAACCTTCCAGCCTGCAGAGACAAGGTCGTCTCCTTCGCGTCCACCCTCGGAATCGAGAGGAACGCGGACTCGGGAAGGGCCATCGCAGACAGGGTCCCCCAGGTCCTACTCGAGCTGATGAGGGACGTCGACCTGCCAACTACTCTCAAGCAGGTTAACTTCCCCAGGGGCGATTTGGATGGCTTTGCGGAATACGTCTTCAAGCAGAGGCAGCACATCTACGGCCTACCGAAATACAATCCCCGAAGGCTGACTCTGGAGAACACAACGAAGTTGCTGCACGACATGTACGAAGGGGTCCTTGAGCCCTGACAAGCTGCGGACGCATGTCCGCAGCTATCGAAGTGATCCGCCATGAGCGACCCTGAGCCTCGCAATCCGTACATGTGGGTCGTCCTCTTCGCCTACACACTCGTTGCCTTTTCGACCCAGCTGATCTGGCTAAACTTTTCAGGGATAGCCGAGCCCCAAGTGACCGGCATCTTCAACGCGAGCATCGATCAGGTCGGCTATCTTGCCGCCTTTTGGCCCCTGGTGTTCATTCCCCTGTCTCTCCCGACCGGCTTGAGCGTTGACAGGTGGGGCTTCAGGCTCAACGTGGCGGTCGGGAGTCTCATCCTCACGGTGTTCTCCTGGCTGAGGCTTACGGCGGGTCTCAACTTCGGTCTTCTGCTCCTCTACCAGACTCTGGCGGGGGTCGGACAGCCATTCGTCTACAACGCGATTTCAAAGCTTGCAGGCTCCTGGTTTCCTAAGGGGGAACAGACGCTCGCAAACGGCATTGGGACCATGGGCCAGTTGGTGGGGATGATCACCGCCCTTGTGGTGGGGCCCCTCATGGTGCCTGATTCATCCTTCGGCGAACTGCAACAGAACATGATCGTCTTCTCCGCCATAGTGACAGTGTCGTTCGCACTGTTTGCTCTACTCGCCAAGGAAAGGGGGGGCGTCACCGAAGAGCGGCCCCACTCCTGGGGATCGCTTCTCGGCGAGCTGAAGTCCGTGATAAAGATGAGGAACATCGTGGTAATGATGATGCTCTTCTTCGTGGGGGTGGGCATCTTCAGCGGGCTCATACAGTGGACTGAAAGCATCCTTTCAACCCGGGGGCTGGGCTCCTTGGACGCTGGGCTAATAGGGGCAGTTCTTCTGGTGAGCGGAATAGTCGGCATGGTGGTCATCTCCTACATAGCCGACAAGTACTCCATGCTCAAGCGGTTCGTGACGATCAACACCCTGATATCCGCCCTGTTCCTCTTCGTGTTCGGCTTCCAGGCAGGGTTCGCGTTCTACGCGCTCTCTGCGGTGCTGATAGGCTTCTTCCTTCTCTCGCTGGCTCCCGTGGGCCTTCAGATATCCCTGGAGACCGTCGGGGAGGCACGGTCAGGTACCGCTGCAAGCGTGGTCTGGCTAGCCTCGCAAGTCGGAGCCCTTTTCCTGATTGTGGCCATGAGCGGCCTTTCCACTTTTTCCTTCACTGTCGGCACCTTCGTCGCTCCGCAGTGGTTCATCTCTGTCCTTCTGTGCTCCCTCTTGGCATTGGTCGGCTTTGGTCTCAGCTTCCTTCTGACAGATACCCGCAAGGCCACCTCAAACCCCTCCGCCTAGGGGAATGAACAGAATGAGACCCTGGCTGCTAGCCACGGACATTGACGGCACTCTGTGGGACACACTCGACATATCGCTGATTCCTCCGCCGTACATGGCCGACGGCAAGGGGAGGCTACGCAGTGCTGACGGAACGATCGTACGGCTCATCCCGGCTGCGATCGACTTCGTGAAGTGGTGCAGGAGGAACGGAGCAACGGTCGCCTCCCTCAGCTGGAACGTACCTGAACGCGTCTTTCCGGCCATCGAGGTGCTGGGAATATCCGACCTGTTCGACTTCCACGCCACGGAGTACACCGATGCAAAACACGAGAGACTGTTTGACCTTCTTGGCAAGCTCCGGCAAAGAGGGATTGCCATCCCGCCCCAGAGGGTGGTCTACGTGGACGACAGGGACATTCACATCGAGAGCATCCGGAAGAAGGTCGGTGACATCGTGTGGATTCACATATGGAAGGAGGTTGCTGACTACGAAGCAGCGAAGCGCGTCGTAAGGAAGAAGGTTCTCGAGGGGTCCTGAACTACTACCTGCCGCGGTTGTATTCCTTCAGGCTCTTCTTGTTGTTCTTGTAGTACTCCAGGAACTGGTGATATCCTTCCATGTACGCTTCGACTCCGGCCTTCTGCGGCCTGAACACCTCTCCGGCTGGTTTCATTGCTCTGAGTTGCTCTAGGGTCAGGCTCTTCGTTCCCAGGGCTGCCAGGAAAGCGGCCCCTTTCGCCGTCGAGTAGATTGGGTCGCCGACGACCGTCAGTTCCCTTTCTAGCACGTCAGAGAAAATCTGCGGCCACACAGTCGAAAGAGCACCCCCACCTGACATCACTATTCCCTCCCTCCCCGCCCTCTCGGGAGCCCCGATAAGCGCCTCCACGACTCCCAGAAGCCACTTCGTGTTGTACGCCACCCCTTCCATCACGGCCCTCACCACATCATTCCTGCCGTGTTCCAGCGAGAGATTGAAGAGACCGCCTCTCGCGTAAGGGTCTTCGATGGGGGTGCGCTCTCCGTAGAGCCAGGGGAGAAAGATGAGCTTCCTGGCACAGCGGGGAGAAGACAACGCCATCCGATCCATTTCTTTGTACTTGTCCTTTGGCGGGACGTTCAGGACGGTGCCCATGAAGTCGAACGCGTTTCCAGCGTTTTCCTGGGTCGCTATTACGAAGTACCTGCCAGGGATGGCGGAAGGGAGGGTGGCGGTGTTGTGGAAGATGTCTGTCTTCTTGAAGGGTACATGCGCTGTTATCCACGACGAGGTGCCCACGTACAGGAGAAGGCGGTAGTCGTCCGCGCACCCCGCCCCTATCGGAGAGCATTGGTTGTCTCCGCAACCCGAGATCACCTTTGTTCCCTCCGGCAGGCCCGTATCTCCCGCAGCGCGGCTCGTGACCGACCCCGCAACCTCCGTGGGGGCCACCAGCTCAGGAAGCTTCTCCCCGTCCAGACCGGCAAGTTTCAAGAGCCCGTCGTCGTATTTCACGTGGTAGGGGTCCCTGTTGTCTGTGGCCCAGAGCGTGACGGTGTTATCCCAAGAGCCCACAAAGGCCCCGGTCATCTTCATGACGATGTAGTCCTTGGGCTCCAAGAACTTGTGAGTCCTTCTGTAGAGGTCGGGAAGGTTCTGTTTGATGTACAATATGTGAGCGAGGGAGTCCTTCCCCGAATGCGTCGGTGCTCCACCTGTCTTCCTGAGCCACGAGTAAAGTTTGTCCACCCTGTAGCCCGAGATTGAAGGGAAGCCTCCCGTCAGCCTGTGGATGACGTCCCTTCCCCTGGTGTCCAGCCAGATTATGGCCTTGTGCAGGGGGGTCCCCTCCGCGTCCACAGGAACGGTTCCTCCCCACTGGCCTGTGAACCCGATTCCCCTGATGTCAAGCCCGAGTCCCGATGAGGCGACATCGCGAAGGCCTTCACTGACGGCGCCCCACCACCTGTCTGGGTCCTGCTCCGCCATCCCAGACTCCCCCAGCTCGATGGGGTAGCGCTTTGTGGAAGTTGCCCTGGTTTTGCCTTGCAGGTCGAAGACCGCGACCTTTACAGAGGATGTTCCCAGGTCCACCCCGACGAAGTCGGCGGAACTCTGCAAGACTCTCCCCCCTAGCTGTAGAGCCACTCCACTATGTTCTTCATGAACAGCTCGACGTCTGCCTTCGGCAGGGTCGAAGACAGACCGTATATCGGTGCCATCGGGGTGCTGTCGATCTTACCATCAGCGACCTCTCCGGCGGAGAGCTTCAGATCCCGGACGAACGCCTCCTTGACCCCTTCCTTGGTGTGACGAAGGGTAAGATGGATGTGGAAGGCTGGAGGGTTCATCAGGCCGCTAAGCATCCACTTCTTCCTTGACATGCCCTCCAGAACGAGGTATGGATCGAATCTATCCGAAGATATCGCTATCACCCACAGGGGATTCCCGAGGATCTTCAGGCCGTCTATATTCCCCACCTCCTTCCGGATGTAATCGCCAGTGTCGAGTATCTTCTTCGCAGATTCGAAGTACCCCTGGTCTCCCATCATCAGCATCACTGCCCATGCCGCGGCCATGGGGAACCCAGGCCTGCTCCCGGCCATGGTGGGGGTGAAGTAGATACCTCCCTGCCAGTTCGTGGCCACATAGAGGTGGTGCTGGAAGAGCTCGCTGCCGCGGTACAGTATGACCGAGGTGCCTTTCGGCCCGAAGCCGTACTTGTGGGTGTCCATCGAGATTGACGTCACTCCCTGGCTGAGGAAGTTCGCTTCCGGGACGTTGTACCCCGCTCTCTTCGCCCAGGGGGTGATGAAACCCCCGAGACAGCCGTCTACATGGAAGCCAATCCCTTTCTCTTTGGCGATGTCCGAGAGCGCTTCTATTGGGTCGTAGGTGCCGAAGGGATAGCAGGGGGCGGAACCGACCAGCGCGATGGTGTCTGGCGTTATTGCTCCCTTCACCTTCTCGACATCGACTCGGAAGTCCTCGTCTAGATCAACATAGATGGGCTCCATTTCGAAGTAGTCGCATGCCTTCGAAAAGGCGACATGGGCCGATTTCGGTAGTATAACCTGGGGACGGGATATTCCCTTCTTCTTCCTGTAGAGGTCCCTGTACGCCTTCATCGCAAGAAGGATGCTCTCCGTTCCTCCCGAGCTCACGGATCCCCTTACGCGCTCGTCGCCATGCACGATGGACGAACACATTGCAACGATTTCGGTGTCGAACTTGACGACGCTCGGAAAAATGTCGACATGCAGTGGGTTGCACTGGGAGTAGATTGCATGGACTTTCTCGAGGAAGGAGACAAGCTCGTCTTCCCCATGGTATACCGCGCCGGAGACTCTCCCCTCTTCCCAGCCCTTGTTTTCGGTTGATGCCATTCTTGACAGAATGTCTAGGATTTTCTCCCTTGGCACCCCTTTCTCTGGGAGTGTTCTGAACCCTTCGACAGATTTCTTGTACGGCTTAAGGCTCTTCTCCAGATAACCAGCGATAAAATCCATCTCGGACATACGCGCTGTTACATCGGATTCTCTTACTTAAACCGCTTATCGAGCGCACCGACTTCCGCACTTCCCTAACAGGTTAGACAGCAAGCACGCTCTTCCTTTAATGCAACCCAAGGAAAAGGTAGGACGAGATGCCGAAATTCCCCTCTGACGAATGGGTCCAGGAGTATGCGAAGAGGCTGAACGAAAACGAGGCGTACAAGGATGCCGGGAAGAGCTGGGAAGGAGACATCATGTTCGTCGTCCAGAAGGACGAGTCTTTTCCCCGGGACGCCTACATCTACCTCGACCTTTATCACGGCGCATGTAGGAGAGCACTTTACGCCGATTCGGCCGACCGGGTTCCGAAGGCGGTCTATGCCTACAAGGGTCCCTACTCGAACTGGCGCAAGCTGATTGGCAACGAAATTGACCCGATACAGGGACTGCTCACAGGTAAGTTCAGACTTGATGGCTCTCTGATGGAGATAATGAAGTACATCCGGGCGGCGAAAGAAATGGTCAGCACGGCAGCTACTGTGCCGACCGAGTTCTAAACGTGCATTGAACCCCTTGATATCGTGAATAACAGGGCCAAGTGCACTAGGCCGGTTCCTGGACTTGACCCCATTTGGGTTCAAACCACTGTGCG
>Ga0187780_10001543_pt1 | contig 17403 bp, 18 predicted proteins | sample 1015_Q2_SP10_20__FD_132429 | JGI IMG/M metagenome (GOLD analysis project Ga0187780, IMG submission 132429) | Tropical peat soil microbial communities from peatlands in Department of Meta, Colombia - 1015_Q2_SP10_20_MG | ecosystem: Environmental > Terrestrial > Soil > Wetlands > Peat | place...
CGAGGTACACGATGCGAGAAACGCCCGCGCGGGTGGCCGCCGTGGCGAAGTTCTCGGCCGCCCGGTGCTCGCGCTCTGCAAACCCAGTGTGTTGCTCGTTTGGTACATGCTCCATCGAGTGGATCAGGTAGTAGGCGAGCTCGATGCCGTCGAGCGCTTGCGCGAGGCCGGCCGCTGTGAGCACGTCCGCGCGCACGATCTCCACGCCGGCGATCGAGCGCGCCACGGCAACGGCGCCGTGCGCGCCCAGCAGCGTGGCGCGTACCCGCGCAGGGTCACGCCCGAGCGCTCTCACGGCGTGGCCCTCGGCGCACAGCCTTGGTATGAGCTGCGAGCCAATGTAGCCGCTCGCACCGGTGACGAGGACGCGCATGCGGACAATGATGACGAGGGCGCAGATTTCCCTGCGATTTGCGGAGTGGGCGCACAATGACGCTTGAGCCCCCAGGCCAATGGTGCTTTGATCGCGGCCGACCCGTTCCCATCCGACCCGCTACGGAGGAAGTGCCTGTGGCAGTGCAGAATAAGCGAGCGCCCAAGCGAGCGACGCGCAAGGTGAGCTGTGAGGAGTGCTACTTCCGTGTCAATCTGCTTTGCGCACTCGATCTGACTGAGCCGTGCGCAACCTTCCGTCCCAACGAGGCTCAGCTCAAACCGCCTCAGCAACTGCGCTTTGTGTTCCGACAGGAGCGTCGCGCGCGTGCCGCATGGGCGTTTCCGTCCGCTCAAGAGCAGGCCGCTCTGCATAGCTAGATCGCGTGGCGCACAGCGCTGGATGGGTATATTTGGTCGCTAGACCTACAAGCTTCCAGCAGAGGCGGTGGCCACGATGGCAGCAAAAGAAAGATTCGGTAGGGCCGGCGAGGCCGCGCGCGCGGCTCAGCACAGCCAATATCTCCAGCGTCTGATTGAAGACGAGGAGGTGCGCTCGAACTTGCTCGCGGCGTATGCCGCCGTGCGCAGCGCATACGGACGCATGAGCGACGGCAAGCCCGCCACCCAGGCGCTGTTCGAGGATCGCAAGCTCCAGCACGAGTTGGCCGATGCGGCGAACGCGGTGCGCCAGGCCGCTAGCTCGCTGCGCGAGCCGCCCAAGCGTGAGCGTCGCCGTCGCGGTGGGCTGGGTCGCTCGCTACTGCTGCTGGTGCTCGGGTCGGCGCTCGCGCTGGCGCTGAGCGAGTCGCTGCGCACGAAGATCCTCGATCTGCTGTTCGGGGCAGAGGAGGAGTTCGACTACAGCTCGACCACGACTCCCGCGACTCCGGCGCCCGCAGGCGTAGCTGGCGCCTGAGTCGGTGGCTGTGACCGGGGGCGCAGTGAGCGTCGACGCTGCCGTCGTAGAGGATCCAGAGGTCGCCGAGTCTCGCGGAGGGGCCACGCAGGTTGGCGAGGGACGCGCTCGTTCGCTCTCGGGCGAGAAGGCGCAGCGCATCATTGACGCAATGCGGCGCAGCGTCGCCCAGCGCGGGACCACGGCCTCGACCTTCGACCACGTTTCACGCGAGGCCGGCGTGTCGAGGGGCCTGTTGCACTACTACTTCGGCACCAAGGAGCAGTTGCTTGCCGAGGCGGTCAGGCGTGAGTGCGAGCTGCGCCTGGAGCAGCTGGAGGGGCAACTGCAGGCGGCCAAGACGGCCGACGATTTCATCGCATTGATGGCGAAGAACCTGCAGGAGACTGTGCGCGAGGACCCGGACTTCGTGACGCTCGTGTTCGAGCTGTTCACACTCTCGCGGCGCAACCCGGACATAGGCGTCGAGTACGCCCGCCTGATGTGCAACACGCGTGAACACGTCGCCGGCATGCTTGCGGCGGCGCAGCGAGAAGACGTGCTGCGCCTGCACGCCGAGCCCGAGGCGGTCGCCGAGATCCTGTTCTCACTCGGCGATGGGCTTGCGCTGCGACTGCTCACCGAGCCGGAGCGGGATTTCAGCCATACGATCGAGGCCGGTATCGCCTGCGTGCGCGTGCTGCTGACTGAATAGGCAGGCGTAGCTCTCGATGCCGATCTACGAGTACAGGCGACCGGACGGCAGCACGTTCGAGATCGTGCAGTCGTTCAGCGACGACCCGCTCACGGTCGATCCTGAGAGCGGGGTTCCGGTCGAGCGCGTCCTGCATCCGCCCGCTGTGCACTTCAAGGGCTCAGGCTTCTACAACACCGACTACGGCACGCGCAGTCGCCAGCGAGAGACAGCCGCGGCCGCCGAGAAAGGCTCAGCGGAGAAGGCCAGCGGGGAGAAGTCATCATCCGACGGCTCGTCTTCGAGCTCTTCGAGCGCGAAGGGTGAGAATGGCTCAGCCAAGAAGTCGAGTGAGTCCAAGCCGGTCTCGGCCAAAGGCTGACACCACCGCGCAAGCGATGGCGGCCGTTAGCCGGCCATAAAGCGCGCGACGTCAGCCTCGCGCGCCTGTTCTGAGATCGTCAAGCCTTCTGCTCCGTCTGGCAGCGTGATCTTGCCCGTCGGCAACAGCACATGTGTTGGCGGCGTTCCCGTGACCGCGAGCGACGCGAACATCCCGAGTAGTTCCGTGCCGCTCATGTCCGAGATGATCGCCGGCGGCGCGTTCCAAGCGATCCACGGCAGCCGCAAGAAGCTCCCCGGAGATAGCAGCTGCTTCTTCATGTCCGTGAATAGCGCCTGCTGGTGTTCCTCGCGCTGTATGTCGGTCTCGTCGGGGGCGCACAGGTTCTCGCGCGTGCGTGCCAACGCGAGCGCCTGCTTGCCGTCCAGGTGATGCGTGCCCGCGCTCAGGTGCAGTGTGAAGCCTCCATTAGCCGCACCGCCGTCGAGCCTTGAGATGATGCAGCCGCCGCTATATGTGATGCCGCCCATCGCATCGATCAGTTGCGGGAAGTTTTCGAAGTTGACTTCGACGACGTGGTTGATGGGTACGCCGAGCCAGTGCTTGATGACCGACACCGACTCGGCTGGACCGCCGAACTCGTGTGCGGCGTTGATCTTCTGCAACCCGTGCCCTGGGATTTCGATGACTGTGTCACGCGGGATCGACAGTCGTGATGCATGTCCGCCGCCGGTGCGAATCAGCATGATCGTGTCCGAGCGGCCAAAGCCGGTCGTTTCAGCGCCGGGTTCCTTGCTGTTCTTCTGGCGACGATCGGATCCGAGCACGAGGATGTTGTTGGTCGATGTCAGCGGATAGCCGGCGGGATCGAGCACCCCGACGACGTTCGTCGGTAGCGGCGTGCGCTCGAAGTGCGAGCTGATCAAGAACAGCACGAGCGACAGCGTGAGCCAGCCGAGCACGAGTGCGAGCAGCACCGCGACGACGCGCCTCGGCCTCGTCCAGCGCCGCCAGTCGCGCGGGGTGCCTGCACCACCCGCCGACGGACCGCGCTCGCGGGCGGGTACGCGCCGCTTGTGCGCGGGTTCCAGCAGCAGGTCGTCGTCGCTGCGCCTTTGCAGCCGCGGGCGCGCGCGGTAGCGCGTGTATTGCGGCGGCTCGTCGGTGTCGCGGGCCATCGACTGACCCTATCCCTCGGCTGACCATATAGTTGCGAAATGACTCCCACGGCGGCGTCCCCCTTCAGGGACGATGCGGTCGGGCGACTCGTCGTTTGTCCAACCCCGATCGGCAACCTGCAAGACGTGACGCTGCGAGTGCTCGCAGCGCTGGCGCAGGCCGATGTGGTTGCCTGCGAGGACACGCGCCACACGCGCGTGCTGCTCGATCGCCACGGGATCTCCGCGAAGCTCGTGAGCTTCCACGAGCACAACGAACGCCAGCGGACGACAGCGCTGCTCGAGCGCGTCCGCGCGGGGGCGCTCGTTGCGCTGGTGTCTGACGCGGGCACGCCGTTGGTCAGCGACCCTGGCTTTGCGCTCGTGCGCGAGTGCATCGCCGCCGGGCTCGCGCTCGAGGTGCTGCCCGGTCCGAGCGCCGTGCTGACAGCGCTCGTGGCCTCCGGTCTTCCGGCCGAACGCTGGCGCTTCGTCGGTTTTCTGCCGCGCGCGCGCGGCGAGCTCGCGGCGCTGTTGGCGGGCGCGGCGGAGACGCTGGTGGCGTTCGAGTCGCCGCGGCGCGTGGCAACGACGCTGGAACTGCTCGCCGCGCCCGAGCCAGAGCGCGCCGTGGCGGTGTGTCGCGAGTTGACGAAGGTCCATGAGGAGGTTCGGCGGGGCTCCGCAGCGGAGCTGGCCGTGCACTTCCGCGAGACTCCAGCACGCGGCGAGGTCGTGCTGGTCGTCGGCGCGAGCGCGCGGGCGGCGGCCGACGGGGTACGCCTGCGAGAGGCGCTCGAGGCCGTCGAGGAACTGATCGACGCGGGCGCTAGGGCACGGCGGGCGGCTGGCGTGGTCGCGCGGCTGACGGATCTTGGCGCCAACGCGCTCTACCGCGAGTTGATGCGCGCGCGGCGGGGCGCGTAGTTGGACTCACAGCACTCCGCGTCCCCTGTAGCTTGAGGGGTCCCGTGTCCTTCTACGTGACCACGCCGATCTACTACGTCAACGCCGCGCCCCACCTCGGGCACGCGTACACGACGATCGCGGCTGACGTGATGGCGCGCCATCACCGCCAGCGCGGCGAAGAGGTGTTCTTCCTGACGGGCACGGACGAGCACGGTGAGCCGGTGGCCGACGCGGCGCACGCGCTGGGCATCCAGCCGCAGGAGCTGGCCGACCGCAACGCCGAGCGCTTCAAGGCGCTCGCGCCGCAGCTGCACGCGAGCAACGACTTCTTCATCCGCACGACCGATCCTCGGCACGAAGCGATGGTCAAGGACGTGCTCGCGCGGGTGCGCGAGAACGGGCACGTGTACGAGGGCACTTACGAGGGCTGGTACTGCCCGCGCTGCGCGGACTTCAAGGCGGAGAACGAAGTGGACGAGGGCAGGCTGTGCCCGATTCACCACATCGAGCTCACGCGCGAGCAGGAGGACAACTACTTCTTCAAGCTGTCTGCATTCCAGCAGCCCCTCGAGCGGCTGTATGCAGAGCGAGAGGACTTCGTCGCCCCACGCACGCGCTACAACGAGGCGCTGTCGTTCATCCGCTCGGGCCTGCGCGACGTGCCGCTCACGCGCCACAAGCTCACGTGGGGCGTGCAGGTGCCGTGGGACCCCGAGCACGTCTTCTATGTGTGGTTCGACGCGCTGCTCAACTACTACACCGCGCTCTCTTACGCGCCCGCGCCGGCGGGCATGCAGGGGGACGCGAGCCTCACCGAGCGGCTGTGGCCGGCGAGCTACCACTTGATCGGCAAGGACATCCTGCGCTTTCACGCGGTCTACTGGCCGGCGCTGCTGATGGCCGCGGAGCTCGAGCTGCCCGAACACATCTTCGTGCACGGCTTTCTGCTGATGGAGGGCGAGAAGATGAGCAAGTCGCTCGGCAACGTGCTCGACCCGTTCGCGGTGATCGAGCGCTACGGCGCGGACGCGCTGCGTTTTTACCTGTTGCGCGACGTGCCCTTCGGGCAGGACGGCTCGGTCTCGACGGCGGCGTTCGAGCTGCGCTACGAGAGTGAGCTGGCCAACGAGCTCGGCAACCTCGCGGGCCGCACGATCGCGATGGTGCACCGCTACCGCGACGGCGTACCGCCAGCGGTCGCGTTGGACCGCGAGCTCGACAGCGACTTCGCCGGGCTCGCGCACGAGGTGCAATGGCTGATCGACCGGGCCGAGCTGACGGGCGCGCTCGACGTGATCTGGCAGCGCGTGCGGCGCCTGAACCGCTACGTGGAGGAGCGTGCGCCGTGGCAGCTCGCGAAGGACGACGGCGCTGCGCGACAGCTCGATTGCGTGCTCGCGACGCTGGTGGCGGGCGTGCGTGTGCTCGCGGTGCTGCTGCATCCCTACCTGCCGACCAGCACCGACAAGCTGCTCGCTGCGCTGCGCTGCGAGCAGCGCTCGCTGGCGGCGGCGGACTGGGGTTCGACGGCCGCGCTCGGCGAGCCGATCGAGACGCTCGAGCCGCTGTTCCCGAAGTCCTCGTGAGCGAACGCAATCGTCGAGGCGAGTTTTCCGCACGGACATGATCGACTCCCACACCCACTTGCATTTGTGCGAGCAGTCAAACGCGGAGCTGGTCGCGGCGGCCGAGGCTGTTGGCGTGTCGCGCATCCTGACCGTGGGCATCGACGGAAGCTCCTGCCGCGCCGCGCTTGCGGCCGCCGAGGACTTCCCGCAGGTGTTCGCGGCGATCGGTCGTCACCCGAACGCGGCGAAGGGCTTCGATGACGCCGACCTGGCCGAGCTGCGCGCGCTGGCCGCGCACGAGCGCTGTGTGGCGATCGGTGAGACTGGCCTTGACTTTTACCGCGACACGGTCCCGCCGCGCGCCGACCAGCAGCGCGCGTTCGCGGCGCAGATCGAGCTCGCACGCGAGACAGGCAAACCGCTTGTGATCCACACGCGCGCGGCCGAGCAGGAAACGCTCGACCAGCTCGCGGCGGAAGCCGAGGGGGTGAGTGTGGTGATGCACTGCTTCTCGATGCCGGAGCGTGTGCAGGAGTGCGTGCGCCGCGGCTACGCGATCTCGTTCGCCGGGAACGTCACGTACAAGAACGCGGCGGACCTCGCGGCCGCGGCGCAGCGCGTTCCTGACGAGTTGCTGTTGGTCGAGACCGACGCGCCGTACCTGACGCCGCAGGCCGTACGCAAGGAGCGCAACCAGCCGGCGTACGTGGTGCACACCGCGTCGTTCCTCGCGCAGCTGCGCGGCGTAGGTTTGCAGGAGCTGGGCGCGACGCTCGAGCGCAACGCGGAGCGCGTGTTCGGCTGGGCGTACCCGATGACGGGGCACGCCCTGAAGGGCGCGGGCAAGTGAGCGTCGTGGCCGAGAAGCGACCACAACCGCGTGGAGCGCGGGCGCAGCCGCAGCAGGGACCGGTGCAGCCGAGCCTGCGCCGCATGCGCGAGTTCGGCGTGCGCCCGGACCGCGATCTCGGCCAGAACTTCCTGATCGACTCGAATATCCTTGGCGTGATCGGCGAGGCTGCCGAGCTGACGCCGGAGGACGTGGTGCTCGAGGTGGGCGGCGGTCTGGGCGTGCTGTCCGAGTACCTCGCGCAGCGTGTAGCGCACGTGCACGTGGTTGAGATCGACGAGCGCTTGCGCGACGCGCTGAGCGACGCCACGGCTGCGCGCGCGAACGTGACGGTCCGCTGGGCGGACGCGATGACGCTGGACCTGCACTCGCTGACGCCTGCGCCCGGCAAGGTCGTCGCGAACCTGCCATACGGCGTGGCCGCGAGCGTGCTGCTGCGCAGCATCGAGGAGTTGCCCACGGTGAGCGTGTGGGTGGCGATGGTGCAGCGCGAGGTCGGTGAGCGCCTGGCGGCTGGGCCGGCCGCGCGTGGGCGGGCGGGAGCCGGCAAAGGTGACTACGGCGTGCCGTCCGTGCTCGCGCAGCTGGCCTGCGAGGTGCGTGTGCTGCGCACGATTCCGCGCACGGTCTTCTATCCGGTACCGAACGTGGATTCGGTGCTCGTGGGCATGCGCCGGCGTCGGGTGTCGGGCGTCAGAGCGCCCGAGACTTCGCCTGCGCTGCGCGCGCTCGTGGCGGCGGCGTTCGCGCATCGTCGCAAGACGCTCGCGGGCTCGCTGGCGCTCGTGGGCGGGTCGGCAGCCCTGCCAAGCCGCTCGCGCGAGCAGGTGCGCGAGGCGCTCGTGGCGCTCGGGCACCCGGCGGACGCGCGTGCGGAGCGACTCTCGCCGGAGGACTTCAGGGCGCTCGTGCGCCTGCTGGAGCTGTGAGCGCATGAGCGTGACGGACGCGCGACTGCTGGGCGTGCATCGCGCGTTGGCGCCCGCGAAGGTCAACCTGGGGCTGTTCGTCGGCTCCCCGCGCGTGGCCGACGGCAAGCACGAGCTGGTGAGTGTGATGCAGTCGATCTCGCTGGCCGATGAGCTGACGCTCGAATCCGCGGGCGAGGGCGCAGAACACGACGAGCTGCACTGCCCAGGTGTCGAGGTGGCGCCGCAGGAGAACCTCGCGCTGGCGGCGCTGCGCGCATTCCGCGAGAGCACCGGCTGGAACGCGCCGCCGCTGCGCCTGCGTGTGGTGAAGCGCATCCCGGTGGCGGCGGGCTTGGGCGGCGGCTCCGCGGACGCGGCCGCCGTGCTGCGGCTCGCCAGGCACGCCTCCGGTCTCGGCGACGAGCGGCTGCTGCGCACGCTCGCACGGGCGCTCGGAGCGGACGTCCCCGCGCAGATAGAGCCGGGGCGCTGGCTCGCGGCGGGCGTGGGCGAGCGTCTGCAAAGGCTCTCGCCGGCGCGGACGGGGCTGGCGCTGTTGGTGCTGCCAGTGGCCGCCGAGCTGCCGACGGCGGCGGTGTACAAGCGCGCCGACCTGCTTGCCGAGCCGCGCACGCCGGGAGAGCTGCAGGAGCTGTGGCTGGCGTTGCGCGCCGCGCTCGAGCGCGGCGCGGCGCTGCCGGCGCAGGCGTGCCTGCTGCACAACGACCTGCAGCGGGCGGCCGTGTCACTGTGCCCGCAGATCTCGGGTGCGCTTGCAGAGGCTCGCGGCGCGGGCGCGGAGCTGACGCTAGTGAGTGGCTCCGGTCCGACCGTCGTGGGCCTGTTCGCGCGTGCGGGCGAGTCGCCCGAGGAGTGCCTCACGCGAGCGCGCCAGGCGGCAGCCGAGCTGGCCGATCGCACGCCCGCGCCGTTGTGCGCCACGCCGGTGGACGCGGCGTTCGCGCGCGCGCTCACACTCGAGGCCGGCTGACGACGCCGCCGTGCGCAACAATCTGCGTCGATGAACAGGTCGGAAATCAACGACGTGGTCGCTGTGGGCGCTGGGTTGCTGAGCCTCGGGCTGTTCGCCTGGCTGATCCTCGTGCCGGCGTGGTCGTCCTACTCGCACATGTGGGAGCGGATGGCCGCGACGGTGCTTTCGCTGTACGTGCTGGCGGTGCTCGTGGGCGCCGGGGTGCTCGGCGCGCTCGCCGCCGTGTACTTCTGGGGCTGACGCGTGTCAGACTTCACCGCGCTCGACGCGATCACTGAGGCGGTCGAGTCTGGTTCGGGGCTGCCTGAAGTCGTACGCGCAGCCGCGAAGGCGCTGGAAGCGAGCCTCGCCGTTACCGATGCGTGGGGTGCGACGCTCGCGGTCGCCGCGCGCTCGCCGGCGGAGGAGCGCTCGCTGCTGTCTGGAGGAGACGGTGTGAGCAGCGCGCCGCTACGCGTCGCGGACACGGTCGTGGGCACGCTGCACATGCGCGCGAAGACCGAACCGAGCGCGTCGATGCGCCGGCTGCTGCTGACGATCATCGCCTCTGAGGTAGAGCGTGTGCGGGCGCCCGAGCGCGTCTCGGAAACGGCCGCGGCGGACTTCCTGCGCGCGATCCTGCGTCGCGAGCTGACTGAGCGCGAGGAGCTGCTCGAGCGTGCTGGCGCGCTGTCGCTGGCGATCGAGGACGGAGCGAGCATGATCGTCGCGCGTGCGCATCCACAGGCGCCGACCGACGAGGGCTGGCGCGGGCGCGTGCGCGCGGTCGCCGAGCGCGGCGCGCGCGCGGTGGTGAGCCGTTCGATCGCGGCGTTGTCCGAACGCGAGGGCATCGCGGGCGCGGAGGTGCTGGTGCTCGTGCCCGGCGGCGAAGAGGCCCCAGCGGCGCGCGCCGCGGAGGCGGTGCTGCACGAGATGCAGGCCGGCCTCGCGGGCTTCACGTTCGCACTGGGGCGCAGCCGCGTGACCGACGATCCATCAGAGCTGCCACGCGCGGCGAGCGAGGCGCTGCTGGCGGCGAACGTCGCGCAGGGCTCCTCCCAGGACGCGGCGCTGGCGTTTGACCAGACAGGCGCGTATCGGCTGCTGCTGTCGGCGATGAGCGAGAATCCGAGCGAGCTGCAGCGCTTCTACGCCGAGACGGTCGAGCCGCTGGTGGCCTACGACGAGCAGTACGAGACCGAGTTGGTGCGCACGCTCGAGACGTTCCTGGAGGCGGACGGCAACGTGGCGGGCACCGCGCAACGCCTGTTCACGCACCGCCACACGATTTACTACCGCCTGGAGCGCGTGCGCGAGCTCTCGGGGCTGGATGTCAGCTCGAGCGACGGTCGCGAGAAGTTGAGCCTCGGCCTGAAGGCGATGCGTGTGCTGGGCATCGCCTCCGCGGGCGGGCCTGCGTCGGAGGCTGGCGCTGAAGGCGGCCGCGTTCCGCGTCGCTCGGGCAGACGCTCCTAGCGTGCAGCGCGCGCGCCGAACTCCATCGCGTAGGTCGCGCCGTAGCCGGGCGCGTGCAGCACGGCGGGCACGGCGGGCGTGACGGCTACGCCCGCGTCGCGATAGGAGCCGTCCAACATGATTTCGCGATGCGCAGGCGAGGCCATCCACTGCGCGACGATCTGCGCGGGGGTTGATAGGAGGCCGGTGCCCCAGGCGATGTTCTGCCCGATGGTCAGCCGGGCGCTGTGCGCGGGGTAGCGGGTGCGCGTGACGAGCGACAGCGGCGTCTGCCCCGTCGGCCGGTCGTCACCGAAATAGTCCTCGTGCACCATGCTCGTGACCTGACTGGAGGCCACGTGGCGTAGTTCCGCATTGGCGTGCAGCGTGCGCAGGCCGAAGCCGGCGCGCACACGATTCACCAGGCAGAGCGTCGCCACCGCGACGGCCCGCGCGTTGGCCGTTGTGGGACGAAGTTCCGACCCAGGGCAGCTCGAGGAGGCGCCCGTCGCCGGGGTCGCGCAGGCGAGCACGACGACCGCCAGCGCTGCGCCGAACCCACTCCCCAATCTTTTGCTCGCCGCCGGCAAGTGCAGGAATCCTTGCAGGAATGCAAGATGGGTGACGCACTGCGGTACCGGCGCCCCACCTGCGACGATGTAGGGCGCGACCTTGGGGAGTGGGGTAATTGGCAGCCCGGGAGACTTTGGCTCTTCAAGTTCTGGTTCAAGTCCAGGCTCCCCAGTCTGCGTATAACTATCGCTATACGGCCGTCGCTTGCGAGTGCCGTATAGCGATGCGTATAACCATCGCTATACGAAACTTGTTTGAATAGCATCCTGCCTGTGAGCGCGCCCACAGTTCTGATTCTCGCCGCGGGGCAGGGGACGCGCATGCGCTCGCGCACGCCGAAGGTGCTGCACGACCTGTGCGGGCGACCGATGGTGCTGTGGCCGGTGCGTGCGGCGCTGGACGCGGGCGCGGGCAAGGTCGTGGTGGTCGATTCCCCGGCGCGGGCGCTGGAGGCGGTGCTGCCGCAGGGCGTCGAGCTGGCCGTGCAGGAGCGCTCGGACGGCACGGGCGGGGCGGCGGCGGCGGGGATGGCGAAGGTTGGCGACGACGTGGACGCGACCGCGCCGGTGGTCGTGCTGGCGGGCGACGTGCCGTTGCTGCGAGCGGACACGATCAGAGAGCTGATCGAGGTGCACGCGCAGAGTGGCGCGGCGGCGACGATGGCGAGCGTGATCCTCGATGACCCGAGCGGCTACGGGCGGGTGGTGAGGAGCGCGGATGGCGTGGTCGAGCGCGTGGTGGAGACCAAGGAGGTTGGCGACGCGACGCAGGCCGAGCGCGAGATCCGCGAGGTGAACACGGGCATCTTCGTGTTCTCGGCGCACAAGCTGCGCGAGGCGCTGCCGCGCTTGAGCGCCGAGAACGCGCAGGGCGAGCTGTATCTGCCGCAGGTGCTCGATCTGCTGCGCGCGGAAGGCGCGGCGGTGACCGCGCACGTGATCAAGGACACGCAGCAGGTGCAGGGCGTCAACGATCGCGTCGCGCTGGCGAGCGTGCGAGAGCTCGCTCAACGGGCGATCAACGAGCGGCATATGCGCGCTGGTGTGGGCATCGTCGACCCGCGCGCGACGGCGATCGATGTGGATGTGGAGATTGGGCAGGACACAACGATCGAGCCGTTCACGACGATTCGCGGCAGCACGCGCATCGGCCGCGAGTGCACGATCCGTCACTCTTATCTGGTCGACTGCGTGCTCGAGGACGGCGTGAGCGTGGGGCCGTTCGCGTACCTGCGGCCGGGCACAGTGCTGCGCAGCAACACGAAAGTGGGCACTTTTGTGGAGGTCAAGAACTCCAATCTGGGGCCGGCCGCGAAAGTGCCGCACCTCTCATACATCGGCGACGCGGACGTGGGCGAGGGCGCAAACCTGGGTGCGGCTACGATCACGGCCAACTACGACGGCCGCGCGAAGCATCGGACGACGGTCGGGCGTGGCGTGCGCACGGGCGTGGACACGACCCTGGTGGCGCCGGTGAGCGTCGGCGAGGACGCGTACACGGGCGCGGGCTCGGTGATCACCGAGGACGTGCCGGCGGGTGCGCTGGGCATCGCGCGCGAGCGCCAGCGCAACGTCGAGGGCTACGCACAGCGGCGCGAGCAGCAGGCTTGATTACACTGCAGGCGAGATGAGCGCGATGGACACGCGCGCGCAGACTTCGCGGGCGAGTCTGCCGATCGATTACAACAAGCGGCTGATGCTGTTCAGCGGGCGCGCGAACCCGCAGCTGGCGGTTGACATCGCAGACAAGCTCGAAGTGGACATCGGCCCGGTCGAGCTGAAGACGTTCTCCAACGGCGAGGTGTACTGCCGCTATGAAGAGTCGATCCGCGGCGCGGACGTGTTCATCGTGCAGTCGACGTGCGGCAATCCGCAGACGGGCGTGACCGCGAACGACTCGCTGATGGAGCTGCTGCTGATGATCGACGCGGCGGTCGGCGCCTCGGCGCACAGGGTGATCGCGGTGATGCCTTGGTTCGGCTACTCGCGCCAGGACAAGAAGTCGGCGCCGCGCGAGCCGATCTCCTCACGCCTGGTGGCGCGCCAGCTCGAGGCGGCGGGCGCGGACCGCGTGCTGACGATGGACCTGCACGCGGGCCAGATCCAGGGCTTCTTTCAAAAGCCGGTCGACCACATGACGGCGCTGTTCATGCTCACGCAATACTTCGGCGACCTCGACCTGTCGGACCTGGTGATCGTGGCGCCGGACGCGGGCAGGGTGAAGTTGAACAAGAAGTTCGCTTCCAAGGTCGGCGCGGAGCTGGCGATCCTCGACAAGGAGCGCCCCGCGCAGCAGGTCGCGGAGATAGGCTATGTGATTGGTGACGTGCGCGACAAGACGGCGGTGATCGTCGACGACATGATCGACACCGCGGGCACGCTGTGCGCGGCGGCTAAGACCGTCAAGGAAGAGGGTGCGGCGCGCGTGTACGCTGCGGCCACGCACGCGGTCTTCTCGGGCAACGCGTACGAGAACCTGCGCAACTCGCCGCTCGAGCAGATCGTCGTCACCGACACGATCCCCGTCGGTCCCGGCTGCCCGGACAATGTGCGCGTGCTGCCTTGCGCCGAGTTGCTGACCGACTCGATCCGCCGCATCTTCGTCGACGACTCCGTCAGCGAGGTGTTCGGCGGCGAGAATCAGCTGTTCTGAGCAGCTCCAGCGACACCCAGCTGCCTACCGCGCGCGGCCCGCGCGTGTGGTGGCAGAGCCTGCCGCGCCGGCGGCGCAGGCTCGCGCTGGCGATGATCGTGGTGCCGTTCCTGCTGATCAGCGGCGTGCTCGCGCGCTACCTGAGCGCCGAAAACGCCGAACGGGCCGCGGACCTGGCGCTAGTGCAGGCGGAGGCGAAGGGCGACGTGGCGGGCATGCTCGCGCAGCTGAGCGGCTGCCGCGAGAGCCGTTCATGCGTGGCGACGGTGACGGCTGACGTGCGCAATCCGCACGTGCACCGCTCGGGCGCGGTGAAGATCCTGCAGCTGGAATCGCCTACCGCGACCTCCCTCTTTGGCGCGACCGGCAAGACGCGCCTGGCGTGGACGGTGATCGGCACGCTGCCCGTGGTGCAGTGCATCGACGTGCGTCGCACGGGCAATTTCCTGACGGGCATCCATGTGCAGTTGCTCTCCCTCAGCCCGCCGATCTCGGGCGAAGGCAAATGCACGAAGGAGACGCAGCTGGAACGCGAAGAAGAAGAAGCGACGAACGTGGAACTGGGAACGGGAGCTCCCAGCCGGGCTCGGTGAACGAGAGCCGTTGCTAGAGTCTTCTCTCGCTCATGGCCAGCACGACCACCAAGCTGAACGTCAACAGCCGCGACGCCGCCGGCTCGCGCGCGGCGCGCCGCTTGCGCCGCAGCGGGCGCGTGCCCGGAGTGCTGTACGGCGGCGGCGGCGAGCCACTCGGCTTCGACGCGGACGCCAGAGAGCTGCGCCTCGCGCTCGCTAGCTCGGGCGCCGTGCTCGACCTGAGTATCGACGGCAAGAAGGCGACTCCGGTCGTGCTCAAGGAAGCCCAGCGCCACCCGGTGCGTGGCGAGACGGTCCACGTCGACCTGTTGCGGGTGAAGCTCGACGAGGCGATTAGCGCGGTCGTGCCGCTCGAGCTCACCGGCGTCGACGACGCGCCGGGCGTCAAGCAGGGCGGCATCCTCGAGCAGATCACGCGCGAAGTGAACGTGCAAGCGCTGCCGACGGCGATCCCCGAGTCGATCGTGCATGAGGTCGGCGCGATGCAGATCGGCGAGACGATCTTGCTCGGCGCGCTCATGCCGCCGGAGGGCGTGACGCTGCTCGACGACCTCGAGGAGACGGTCGTCGCCACCCTCTCGCCGCCGCGCCTGCAGACTGAAGTCTCCGAGGAGATCGAAGCGGAGACTGAGGTCGTGGGCGAGGAGAGCGCACAGGCGGGCGCCGGCGGCGGCGAGGGTTCCTCCGAGGAGTAAGCGCTGCGACGCCCGTTTGCCGGCGGCGGCGCGAGCTGCGACTGGCTGATCGTCGGGCTGGGTAATCCCGGCCGCGAGTACGCGAACTCGCGGCACAACGTCGGCTTCGCGGTAGCGCAGGCGCTCGTCGAGCGCTGGGACTTGGGGCGCGCGAAGGACCGCTTTCGCGGACGCATTGCGGAGGGCCGCGTGCGCGCGTCCGCCGGCGAGTCCCAGGACGCTGCGGGCAGCGTTCGCGTGGCGGTGCTGTGTCCGCAGACCTACTACAACGACGCCGGCCGCTCGGTCGGGCCGGCGCGCGGCACGTTCAAGCTGCCGCTGGCGCGCGTGCTGGTCGTGCATGACGAGATCGACCTGCCGTTCGGCGAGGTGCGCACGCGCGTGGGCGGCGGCCTCGCGGGCAACAACGGGCTGAAGTCGATCAAGCGCGAGCTCGGCGGCGCGGACTTCGCGCGAGTGCGCGTGGGCGTCGGGCGCCCCGACTCGACCGATCCGGAGATCGTCGCCGCGTACGTGCTCGGCGGCTTTCGCGAGGACCCCGAGCAGGTTCGCGAGCTCATTGGGCGCGCGTGCGAGCACGTCGAGCGTGCGGTGTTCGAGCGGGAGGAGTCATGAGTCTTCGCTCGCTGCTGGGGCTCGTTCACGACGACGAGTCGACATTGCGGCTCGCGCGCGAGGGCGGCCACGCGTTCGTGTCGAGCTCGCTGCGGCCGTACGTGATCGCCGCGCTCGCGGACATCGACGAGCGTGCGCGCTCACGCCCTGCGCTGGTGATCGTGGGCGACGACCGCGCGGCACGCGACCTCGCGAGCGATCTTGGCGCGTGGCTTGCGCCGCGTCGGGTCCGCTACTACCCCTCGCGCGGCGTCGCCTACGAGTCGCACCTGGCCCCGCCTGCGCACCTGGTCGGCCTGCGCGTGGCCGCGCTCGACGCGCTGCTCCCCTCTCAGGGAGGAAGCGGCGAGCAGGACGAACCGCCGGTGGTGGTCGTGAGTGCGGTGGCGCTGTCGGAGAAGGTGCCCGACCCGCAGCTGCGGCCACACTCGTTCACGCTGCGCGTGGGCGATCTACTCGACCTGGACGAGTGCGCAGCGGAACTCGTGAGCGCGGGCTATGAGCGCGTCGAGCAGGTGCAAGAGCGCGGCCAGTTTGCGCTGCGCGGCGGCCTGCTGGACGTGTTCCCCGCGACCGAGGATCGCGCCGTGCGCGTCGACATGTTCGACGTGGAGATCGAATCGCTGCGCTGGTTCTCGACCTTCACACAGCGCTCGCTCGGCGAGGTCGAGCAGGTGGAGATCGCGCCTGCGGCGGAGCTCGCGCTCGAGCACCGCGAGCTCGCGGAGATGGTCGCTGAGCAGCTGCCCGGGGCATCGTCCCTGAAAGGGGAGCCGCTTGCGGCGGGTGGCGGCGGTGAGGCCGAGCGTCCCGACATCGCCGAGCTGCTGCCGCTCGATCGCTTCGGTGCGCTGCTCGATTTGATCGGCGACCGCGTCGAGCTGCTGGTCGCCGCGGAGGAGGACCTCGAGCCGGTGCTGCACGACCACTGGAGCGACGTGTGCGCGGCGTTCGGCGAGGAGGACGCGCGGCACCTGTACGTGAGCCCGCAGGCGATCCACGCGACGCTGGGCAACCGCGCGCGGATTTGGCTGTCGGCGCTGTCCAGCGGCCAGCCGATCGAGCTGCGCGCGCAGGCCGCGGACACGGCGGCGCGCTCGCTCGCCGAGGCCGAGCCCGAGCTCGAGAAGCTCGTGCGCTCCGGCTATCGCACGGTCGTCGCGTTCCCCCGCCGCGGTGAGGGCGAGCGCGCGGCCTACAACCTCGGGCGGCTGAAAGCGACGTGGCTGGAGGACGACGCCGCAGCGCCGGCGGCGAGCGGCGATCACGAGGAGCCCCGGGGGCGCTCGGCTGTGGGCTTCCAGCCGCTTGAGCCCTCGCTGCGCTTCGCGGCCGCCTCGCTGCGCGAAGGCTTCATCGCTCCGCAGCTGAAGCTCGCGATCTACCCCGAGCACCGGCTGCTGCGCCGCCGCCGAGCGGCGTCGTCCCCGCAGGGGGAGCGCGGCGCGGATGGCCGCGACGGCGCCGCCGGACGGCCGCGCCGCGGCGCGCTGCGCTCGTTCACGGAACTGCGCACGGGCGACATCGTCGTGCACGAAGACCACGGCGTGGCGCGCTTCGCGGGCTTTGAGACGCGCACGGTGGCGGGCGTCACGCGCGACTACCTGTACCTCGAATACCAGGGCGACGATCGCGTGTACGCGCCGGTCGACCAGCTCGCGAAGATCTCACGCTACGTCGGCTACGGCGCCGCGTCCGAGCATCCGCCGCTGAGCAAGCTGGGCGGCACGCGCTGGGAGACGATGAAGGCGCGCGCGCGCCGCGCCGCGCAGGAGCTCGCGGGCGAGCTGTTGAGCCTGTACGCCGAGCGCCGGCGGCGCAGCGGCCATGCGTTCGGGCCGGACACGGACTGGCAGCGCGAGTTCGAGGAGCGCTTCCCGTTCACCGAGACGCCCGACCAGCGCGAGGCGATCGAGGCGGTGAAGGCGGACATGGAAGCGCCGCGCCCGATGGACAGGCTGATCTGCGGCGACGTCGGCTACGGAAAGACGGAGGTCGCGCTGCGCGCGGCGTTCGAGTGCGCGGCCGAGGGCAAACAGGTGCTGATGCTCGTGCCGACGACGATCCTCGCGCAGCAGCACTACGGCACGTTCAGCGAGCGTCTCGCCGACTATCCGTTCACGCTCGAGCACGTTTCGC
>Ga0187780_10001544_pt1 | contig 17402 bp, 18 predicted proteins | sample 1015_Q2_SP10_20__FD_132429 | JGI IMG/M metagenome (GOLD analysis project Ga0187780, IMG submission 132429) | Tropical peat soil microbial communities from peatlands in Department of Meta, Colombia - 1015_Q2_SP10_20_MG | ecosystem: Environmental > Terrestrial > Soil > Wetlands > Peat | place...
CTCGTGTGCTGGCATCAGTCGGCGACGAAGAGGCAGGAGGTACCGTTCTGTTCGTGGGGACAATCAGACTAAGGAGCGAGAAGAAGACCGTGGAGGGGCTCACCTACGAGGTGTACAGAGAGATGGCCAAAAGGAGGATGCGTGACATCGAGGCCAGGGTAAGAAAGAGGTGGCCCGTGGTAAGGATAACAATGGTTCACCGCTACGGCCACTTGAAGGTGGGGGACGTGAGCGTCGCAGTGGCTGTTTCGTGCGAACACCGGGCAGAGGCTTTCGAAGCGTGCAGATATGCCATAGACACAATAAAGGGAACGCTTCCCATGTGGAAGAAGGAGCGCTTCAGAGGGGGCGCTCAGGCATGGGTCAAAGGTACACCGATAGGAACCTAGGCGCTAGCTCGGAATCTCCTTAAGCTTCCCCTCGGCCAGGGCTTTGCGAAGCACCTCTTTACCATACTTCGCTGCCACAATCTCGGACAGGATGCTGAGCGCGATCTCCGTCGCAGTCACAGCCCCGATGTCTGCCCCGATGGGCGCCCTGAGGGACGCGATGAAATCCTCGCCCACGCCTGCTTCCCTGAGTTTCGTGAAGTCCTCTCTGACACGCTGCCTACTTCCCATCATCCCGACGTACCTTAGCTTGAACTTCGAAAGGGTCACTAGCGTCTCCACATCCCTTTCCCCTCTTGTGAGCACCACAACCGAGTCCATGTTCGCAAAGGGGAATTTGCCGATATCGTAATCGACGTCCTTGATGAGTTCGTCAGGCTGCTCGCTCAATACCGGGGCGTGGTTGATTACCACGACGTTAAAGTCCAGGCTCTTGCCCATTTTCACCAGCGCGTCCTCCACGTCGTCCTTGCCCCCCTGCCCGATCAGGATGAGCCTCTGCTGAGGGAGGTAGGGTTCGATGTAGATGTCCATCTTTCCCCCGCAGTTTGTTTCCACATGTACCTCGTCTTCGCTCTGGCTCTTGAGGACCGCCCCCACCGAGTTGTCGACACCTTCCAAGAAGACCTTGACCATCTTGGGGGCACCGGTCCTCATCGTCATCTTCGCGGCCGACACTATCGCCGACTCGGGGCAGACGCCTCCCAGTGTGCCGTAAAGGACCTCTCCTGCGCCTGAGATAATCACCTTGAAACCGGGTTTTCCAAGAGAAGAGCCTTCGATTTTCACTACAGTCGCCACAGCGAAGGGAGCTCCTCTGCTGGCGAGGGAGTCTATCATCTTCGCAAACTCCGCTTGTTTCATGGCTGCCTCTCAGGGCGATGCCCCCGCTTTATTACTTATCTCATCCTGAGACCACGGGAGACGCGTTGATTGCGGCTCTTGTGCTCGCTGCGGGGGCCTCTTCGCGCATGGGGAAACCCAAGCAGACCCTCCTTCTGGGTGGTGTGCCCATGCTTGAGAGGGTCCTGAAGACTCTACGTAAGTCAAATGTCGGAAGAGTCGTTGTGGTACTCGGGGCAAGCGCGGCCGGAGTGAGGAGACGCGTCAAGTTCGTTGATGAATTGGTAGTGGTCAACCCAAGATATGCGGAGGGGATGAGCAGTTCGTTAAGGCTCGGGCTCACACATGTGGGAACGGAGGCGGACGCGGTTATCATTGCCCTCGGGGATCAGCCATTTGTCCTTCCCTCGACGATAGATAAGTTGGTGTCGACTTACGAGGCTTCAAGAGCCCGCATCGTCGTCCCCACGCATGAAGGGACAAGAGGAAACCCTGTCCTCTTCGACAGGAGTGTTTTCCCTCAAATCGCGGGGATCCGAGGGGACATGGGGGCGAAGCAGGTGGTCCAGAAGAACGCTGCCGACGTCGTTGAGGTCGAAGTGTCCGACAGGGGAGTGCTAGTCGATATCGACACCCCTTCGGATTTGAAGAGGGAGGTTAAGGTCAGGCGAAAGAGAAGCCGGGCACAAGCCTGACGTCCACCCTGTCTCCTCTCTCGAGCCTTCTAACATTCTCTGGAACAAGGAAGTAACCGTCTGCGTCGGTTAGGAGCTTCATTGATTCGGTCTCGCCTGCAATTGGTTCCGCCACAGCGGGGGGACCGGCACTCAGTCTCACGTATACGACCTTCTGGAAGTCTGAAAACCGCTTCCTTGCCTCCCAGGGCGCGCCGAGAATGCAGGGGACGGAGAAGCCCGCTTCCTTCCTTCCAGCGAGCTCTTTGATGATGGGCACCCCTACCACAAGGAAGGCGTTTGCAGCGGCCTGGATTGGCCCAGGCAGCATCAGGATTGGCTTTCCCTTCACCGATGCAAGCCCTGTGACCCTTCCCCTGTCCAACCTGATTCCATGGACGAGTCCGTCGGGTCGGAGCGCGGATACAGTGCTTACCACCAGGTCGCGTTTTCCCGCTGACGTGCCGCCGAGGGTCACTAAGAAATCAGATTGAGCGATGGCGTTGCCAATCGCGGACCGTAGCGCCTTTGGATTGTCCTGGACTATGCCCATGTCCAAGGGGATGCACCCCAGAGCTTCTGCGAGCCGCAGAAAGATCCGTGAGTGGCTCTCCACAGTCTTGCCTTTCCTAGGTTTCTCCGCCGGAGTCAGCTCGCTGCCAGTGGCCAGCACGGCAACTCTGACCTTCTGCCTGACGCTGACCTGGCGGAAGCCGAGCGAGACAAGGATGCCCACATCTTGGGCCCTGATCACGCGACCTTCCGATAGGATGAGTTCTCCGCGCCGAATGTCCTGGCCCGCCTTGTAGACGTGCTCCCCCTGACTCGGCGAGAATCCCACCCTCACCTCCGTACCCCGGACTTCTGCCGATTCGACAGGTACAACCGAGTCCGATCCTGCGGGGAGCATCGCCCCGGTCGCGACCATAATCGCCTCCCCGCTGACCAGGCGGCGCTTCGAACTATCACCCGGCCCGATCGAGCCGGCTAACTTGAGGAGTTTCGGTTGTGTGGGCGTCGCACCTCTCAGGTCGCTTGAGATTACTGCGTATCCATCCATGTGGGAAGTCGAGGCAGGTGGGACGGCTTCAGGGGAAACCACGTCTGCGGCCAGTACCCTGCCGTATGACTGAAGTGTCTTGATGGGCTCGACCTTTTTCTTGATCCGGATGTTCGCCACGACGAGTCCGAGGGCTTGACTCACTTCAGTGTACTCGCTTATCGGAGCTGCCAAGTTCGCTGCCGTCTGCGCAAGACGCTGCTATATATGCGGGGACAGGTCTTCAAGACATCAGGGCCCGGTTGTCAAAGAGTGGGGTCGTCGGGATTTGAACCCGAGATCGCCAGCGCCCCAGGCTCACCGTGAAGGTCATTCACTCTGGTATGCTGGACCAAGCTACACTACGACCCCACGGGACCGGCCCGACGCCGGAGTCAGTTTAAAGGTTAGGCGATGGTTCCTGGTTTCTAGTGTGTCTCGAAGGTCCTCAAGATGGCTTTCTCGGCGCCTTGGAGCACCTAATTCAGGCTGGAGCGAGCTTCAGATACTCCAGTATCTTGGAGTATGAATAGTCCGACAGATCTCTCTTGTACTCACCGAGGAGCCTTTTCAGATTCTCCACGTCGCGCAAGCCGAGGGTCCTCCTCATCAGCGGGGACAGGCCTCCCCCAACAAGCAGATACTGCGCGGCTGTCGTCACGTTCCTAGGTTTCCGCTCAGTCCCAGCCGACTCGAAATCGATGATCCAGGGCTTCCCTCCTGAGACTACGGCATGTTTCCTCAGGTTGCTGAGCTGGCCATGGTCGATCCCCATTATGTCGAGCGTGTGACATTGGTTAAACAGGGAGTGAAGCATCCGTCTTACCTCATCCCTCCTGCCCTTACCGCGAAGGCCCTTCAGCCAGTCGACGATTTCCTGTGCTTCGAGTAGCTCCATGAGGATCATGTCATGTGTGTGCGCGTAGATTTCGGGACCCACCCCTACCCGGTTTGCAAGGGTCGCAATCCTGACTTCTCCTTCCATGTTCGGCCTGTTTGCGTCGGTCCTTCTGATCTTCAGGGCGCAGAGCCTGTCTCCCGCACGGGCCCTCACAACAATCCCGACTGAGCCGATTCCGAGGATACCTAGGCGCCCTACCCTGGCGTGGCCTTCGAACACGAGTTCATCGACCCCCATCCTCTTCAGTTGCCTTATCCTAGACTTTGCAAGAGGGAGCGAGATTCTCGGGTAGGTGAGTATCTGGATGTACGGCGTTCTGGACAGTTCCTCCGGGCTAGCGTGTTCCGATTGCATCGGAGGTGATTTCCTTGATCCCGTCGTGCAGCCATTCGGAGCGAGATGCAGCCCGAGTAAGAGAGCGGCCCCGCAGCACAGCGCCGCTCTTCTTCATGCCCTCCTCGATCTCCTTCGAAGCACCGATGGGCCCTGCCTTGCCAGCGATGACGTAGCTGAGGAGGTCAGGCAACCGAGTGTGCCTTCGCGGCCTCAGCAACCGGACCCGAGCGTCGTCGTCGACCCAGACGAGGCGGGAGTGCTTTGAGTTCGTCGTTATGAAGGCAGCCACGTCCTTTCTCCTGTCTACGGTAGGGCCTACCCGCTGCTCCATCGCGGGGAGTTCGGTGAACTCGGGTATCAGCAGGATTGCGCTCCTGGAAACGTTGTCTGACGCAGCCATTGCACGTGCGATGGCGAAGCCACTGACTTCAAGATGCCGGACGACGTGCTTGAGCGTCTTCCGAAGTTCTCCCCAGAGCGTGTCTTCGCTCAATTCTCTGTGGGAGAAGAGAATGGCATAGACATCATCGTCGAGCGACCTACTTGCCTTGCCTTTCATTTCGCCGAAGTAGGCCAGAGCAGGGCGCCTTAGAAACTCTCTGCAGGCCAGGACCATCCTTCCTAAGCTGTCTCCTGACACAGCTATCCCTAGATCCCGCCCCTCGTCCACGGGGTCAGGGAGGCTGAAAATCCTTCCATTGGCCGGCATGTTGTAATCGGCGAACCATCGAACCACTGACTCGAAGCCACCGTGCTTCATCACCAGTACCTCTGCGACATACCCACTGAACCCCTGTCTCTGGATTTCGGCGCCGTAGACGCCGACACCGTTCATGAAGAGCTTCAGGAGCCTGATCTGGTTCTTCCTGTCGTCGGTGAGCCTATTGACGAGCTCGACGTGATATGGCGACCTGTCAGCTGCACTTCTCCATTCACCTGCTTTCACGTCGAAGCAGGGGACGATGTTGATCCGTACTCCTTCCACGGTCGCTTCGGTGTAGGGGTGCTGCGCATACTTCTTGCCCGCCGGAAAGCCCCTGGTGGCGACGGATCCGATCTCCAGCCCAACTTTCTCGAACCGCTCCACTGCAGTTTCTGGTCCAAACTTGACAAAGATATCGAGGTCGACGTGTTTTGGCAGCCAGGTCCCCTTCGCGAACGAGCCCCCCACCAACGCACCTTTCACCTCAGGGAACCTCTCCGCGGCTCGCCTTGTTTTCCGGAGGAGTTTTCCTGCTAGCCGGCTGATCTTCGCCGCCTCTTCTGGCGAGGGCACGACAAGCCTGAGGGCCTGAGCTTGCACCTTGGCCAGTGGGCTCATGAAAGCAGGTACACCCCCTCGTCCCTGTAGATCGGGCCGTTCGGCGTAAGGCTGCTGGATTTCAGCTTAATCTCCCTCAGGCGGACCGTTCCGAATTCCGTTCCTGCAGAGTGCCGCATCGCTTCTGCGAGGTTGGTGATACTTCTGCCGGAGCGCACCCTCGCCAATGTGATATGGGGCCTGAAAGGCCTGTCATCCTTCTCTCCGATGCCCTGGAGAGCGTTGATGACCCCCTCTGCGATGGGGGTGACAAGAGATTCATCTTCTGACGCGATGCCTGCCCAGACCACCCTCGGCCTTGCGGGAGTCGGAAACGCTCCAACGCCTCTTACAGTAACCTCAGCGCCTTTGAGGGAAAGTCTCGAGAGCCGTGACTTCGCCTCCGAGGCCTCCGCGTCACTGATTTCGCCAAGGAACTTCAGGTTCAGGTGGAGGTTTTCGCGCTCGACCAATTTGATGTCCGCCCCCGTAGCCTCTAGTTCCCTCTGGGTGTGAACGAGAGCGTCGACGACTTCGCCCGGGATTTCGAGAGCAACGAAGGCGCGCACGAGCCCGGCCAGCACTGCTTCCTTTAAATCCGCTACCTGTCGGCCGGGGAGCGAACAGGTTGCTCCGTATAGTCGCCATTACCGGAATGCCTGGCGCAGGGAAGTCGACCGCCGCACAGGCGCTCGTCAAGCTCGGATGGACACGGGTGGTCATGGGGGACGTGATCAGGGCGGAAACCAAGAGGCGCGGGTTGGAGCCGGATGCGAAGAATACCGGGGAAGTCATGAAGCTCCTGAGGAAAGAGAGGGGGGAATCTGCAGTGGCGGATCTATGCCTCGAGAAGGTCGGGGAATCGAAGGCAGAGAGGGTGGTTGTGGACGGCATAAGGTCCATGGCCGAAGTGGAGGCCTTTCGGAGGAAGGCGGCAGTCCTCCTTGTCGCAGTGGACGCATCTCCGGAGAGGCGCTTCGAGCTCCTGAAGGACAGAGGGAGGAAAGATGACCCATTGACCTACGAGATGTTCGTAGAGAGGGACAGGCGCGAGCTTGGTGTCGGAATCGGCAAGGCGATTGCACTCGCCGACGACGCAGTCTCAAACCAGCACGCGACGCCAGGAAGGTTGGCTGCGGAGATCACGCAGGTGGTCGAGCGGTGGGAAAAGGATGTCACCGCCTGAGCCAAATGCGACACTGGCGTTGGAAGCGACTGTTTCACCCTCCGAAGACCCTGAGAAGGTCTTGCAGGCCGTGAAGAACATAGTGGGGGAGGCCCAGTTCAATACTAACGCGGGCCCCCATTCCGTGCGGCTTGTAACTGAAGACCCTAGGGCGCTGGTTCACATAAGGGACCAGCTGAGAGACAGGCACGTGCGCTCTGCCGCGAGGAGGCAGATGCTTCAGAAGAGTTCAGGACGCTCGACCAATCTGATGCTCAACCGCCAGGCGGCTGCCGCGGGGGTGATCGCCCTCTGCGGGAGCCCAGAGGAGTCGCCCCTGGGGCCGATTTACCTCATCCTAGAATCGGAGAATATCGGCGCAGCGGTGGATTACCTTGCTGCTATTTCCGGATAGGCCACTTCAATCGAAAGCCCGTCCGATGCGGCAATTGTATTGGGGAAGACCCTGCGCGCCTCCCTGACCAGGCCCGAAACACTGGTGTACCGGGCGCTGAAGTGAGTCAACACAAGCTGGCGAGCCTTTGCCTTCTTGGCCAGTTCGGCTGCTTCGAGGCTCGTGCTGTGTTTCCTCTCTACCGCCTTATCCCTTTCGCTGTCTTTGAATGTCGAGTCGAATATCAAGAGGTCAGAGCTGGAGAAGAATCGGGCGAGCCTCCCTGATGGTCGGGTGTCACCGGAGTAGCCTATCTTCCTGCCGGGCCTGGGAGGGCCGGTGACTCTGGAAGGTTCGATCCTCTTCCCCGCGACGGTGACCTGCCTCCCTTTCTGGAGCCTGGACCAGAGCTTCCCTTCAGGCACTCCGAGGGATTTCGCCTTCTCCGGGTAGAAGACCCCCGGCCGGCCTAGTTCTTCCACGACGTAGGAGAACGCCTCAATTGAGTGGGCAGCCCTAGCGGCCCTGATGCGGAAGGCTCCCGTCCGAAGGACCACACCAGGTCTGGCAGAGGAGAAACGGATGGGGAAGGTGAGGCCGACGTGGAGAAGCTCGGCGGTGACCTCCAGCCACTTCAGGAGCTTCTCAGGCCCGACCAAGTTCAGGGGCTTGCGCCGCTGGGCGAGGCTCATTGTCTGGAGGAGCCCCAGCAGCCCCGTCACATGGTCGCCATGGAGATGGGTGATCAGAACGGTCATGTCACCCCCAAGCCCTAGGGACTCGGATAGCACTCTCCGCTGGACCCCCTCGCCACAGTCCATGAGAACCACCTCTCCCTCCCGCCTTATCGCCACCGCAGGGAGTCCCCTGTGTGCGGTGGGGGCCGCAGCACTAGTCCCAAGAAATGTTACGACGAGCTTGACCAAGCTATTTCCTCCTCAGAACAGAGATTGTCCTAGTAAGGAACTTATGAACCTGGAGGTCGTGCTCCTCTTCTATCGCGAATTCGGAAGTGTGTTCCACGGCTACGCCCTTGGGGTGCATAAGGACAAAGTAAGAGCCCCCGTCCATGGCTCCGGCGAGCTCAGGAAGCAGGAGCTCGAGCATCAGCTCAGGGGGGCGTCCACGAGTGCTGGATGCCCTCCCGTATGGGATGTCTGTGGCCGCTGCGCGCGCCGCGCGAACAGGGAGATGGGCAGAGTCAGCCCGAACGACCCCCAGCCACTCTTGGGCGTAGTGCCTCATGTTTGAGGACGCGCCTCGCGTCATCTTGTCAGCGAGGTCGATGGCCACCACGTCCGCCCCGACCAACGACGCCTCGAGCGCTATGCTCCCCGTCCCCGCGAAAGGCTCCAGGAAGACGTCTCCATGATTGCAGCGTGACAGGTTGACCAGTGCCCTGGACAGTTTGGGGAAGATGGCTGAGGGATGGAAGAAGGGCCGGGACCTGGGCCTGCGGAGCGACCACCCCTGAAGCATGCGGGACGGCGCGGTAAGCACCAGATAGTCTTTGTCGCCTCTCACTAGGGTCAGTTCGTACTCTGGTGCTGAAAGGTCCACGGCGGCGCCTATTCCTTTGAGATATTCTCCGGGGTCGGGCTGCGACTTCCTTGGGCACAAATCGAACGACCTGAACCTGATACGGTGGCCCGCAAGGAGCCCTGTCCCGTCGGAGGGGGACCGCAAGAGGTACCCTACTCTTCTAGCAAACGCGATTCGAGCACCAACCGCCAGAGGATCAGCCTTGGAATCGGCGATTAGCACTCTTGACTCCGGGGTTTCGAAGGTAGAGTAAGGATCTGCCCCGAGGAAAAGGGCTTTCGCTTCAGACGCCGGGACTGTGATATCCTCCCCCGACAGGAGCACCAGTGACTTATTCCTCAAGAGTCCTGAGATGGGACGCCAGGGCTTCGGAAACGTCCACTTTGCTGAACCTGCTTGGTACGCTGTTCGTGCAGACGATGGGCTCGACCGAAGCATTCTCCAGTTTCTGGAGTGCGTCGGCTACGAACAGGCCGTGGACACAGACCGCCAGAACCCGCTTCGCACCCTGTCTGAGGACGGCGTCGGCAGCAGCCTTTACAGTATCCCCCTGGCTGATTATGTCGTCCACGATTATCACCTCCTTTCCAGCCACATCCATCTGAGACTCTCTCATGCTGACCCCGCCTGTTGCCCTGTCCCTGGTCTTGCTGAGCTGGAGGAACCTGGCTCCGTAGAGCTGTGCGAAGGCCTCCGTCCGCTTCGAGCCGCCAAAGTCAGGGGACATGACCACCGGGTCCTTCAGGTCAATCTCGGCCTTGACGTATTCCACAAGGTTAGGGATGGCGGAGACGCTGTAGGTAGGAAAGGAAAAGAGCGCGAGCCCCTCTGCGGAGTGGATGTCGACGGTCACCAGCCTGCGCACCCCCATCGAGCGCATGAGGTGCGCTATGACACCCAGGGTTATTCCTTCGCCTGGAAGGAACTCCTTGTCTTGCCGGGCGTATGCAAGGTAAGGAACGACCGCTGTCACCTTGGCCCCAGCTTCGCTGAGCTGGTGGGAAGCCAGGAGAAGCTGGAACATGTGCTGGTCAACGGGGTTGTAAGTCGACTGGACGAGGAAGACGCTCTTCCCTTCGACCTTCTCGTGGAGGGTGAACTTCGATTCGCCATCGGCGAAGACCCTGAATTCTGCGGGGAGCATGGGAAGGCCGAGTTTCTCAGACAGCGAATGCCCCAATTCCTCGGAGGCAGGGCCAGCCAGGACGAGTTTTTCGGCCACCTGTCGCTCGAGTCGGCTTCGCCCCCGTCGCTATTTAACGAGTGTGAGTGAAAACCTTGCGATGTCGGCTGGAGGGAAAGCGTTAAGGACACCAAAAGCGGGCAGGCGATGAACTATCTTGGATCAAATCTGCCCCGAATGCCACGTCGGGATAATGCTGTATGACGCTCCGACAAAGAGATACGGTTGCAAGAAGTGCGGAGCCTTCCTCACCAGAGAACAGCTCTCAGACGCGAGGTTCAAGGCGAAGACGCCCGAGGAAGACGAGAGGCGAAAGCGCTCAAGGCAGCAGGCCGACTACCTCGAATGGTGGCTCAGCGGGAACAAGGAGAAGTAGCAGCCCCGCCTTCGTGCTGACGCAGGACGCGTCTAGCATGGCTAGTTGTCGAAGAACATACGCAGCACGGCCCTCGTGCCCCTACTCATCGAGAGACGTCTGAGCTGGCCACTGGTGAACCAGCCGAAGTCGGATGACTCGGAGTTAAGCCTGAGCCTACCTGAGACAGGGCTCGCCAGATAGTCGACCAATATGTAATGATACTCGATCCTTGATCGCTCATCCGTGTGAAGGTCTGTCTGGACGTCTAAGAGCCCTTCAATCCTAACGGTGAGGCCGGTCTCCTCCCTTACCTCCCGAACGGCCGCGTCCTGGACCGCTTCCCCCAGCTCCACCAGGCCACCCGGGAGCGCCCAACTTCCCTGGTTGGGAGGATTCTTCCGTTTCACTAGCAAGACCCTCCCTCTCCTATGGACCACGGCCCCAGCACCGACCAGCGGTCTCGTAGGATACCTGCGCGGAGCTTCCATTGAAGGCTGTAGGTCGTCGCACTCGTTTTAAGCGTGAGGCGGGAGCGTTGCGCCGTGGTCAGAATCGAGATGCTCGCCGTTGGGAAAGAGCTTCTCATAGGAAGGACGATGAACTCAAACGCGCACTGGATTGGCAAGCGGCTCGCCAAGATGGGCACCATGCTGAAGGAGATCACGACGGTGGACGACGACCTCGATGAGATCGCCTCTTCCTTCAGGGCCGCCCTGAAGAGGAGCCCCGACTTCCTGATCGTGGTGGGTGGGCTTGGGCCCACGCCCGACGACATGACGCTCAGGGGAATCGCCAACGGCACGGGCGTGAAGCTCCGCAAAAGCGAGAAGGCGCTCGCTCTGATCAGGGAACACTATGCGAGGCGCGGTCTGCAGCGCATCGAGCTGACCCCCGCTCGTCTGAAGATGGCCAGGCTGCCGGCAGGGGCCGAGGCCGTCTTCAACCAGGCAGGTACCGCCCCCGGCGTGAAGATGGCCGAGGGGAGGACGATCGTTTACTGCCTGCCGGGTGTCCCCGTCGAAATGCGGGACATATTCAGGAGGACCGTCGAGCCTGAGATCAAGAAGAGTCTGGGGAAACTGCACAGGAAGTACATTACGATGAAGCTGGAAGGGGTCCTCGAGTCGGCTCTCGCCCCAATTATTGCCGGCGAGATGAAGAAGCATCCCACGGCCTACATCAAATCGCACCCTAGGGGAATAAGGGAGGGGGTCTCGAGGATCGAGCTCGACATCGCCGTGGTGGGCGAGGACAGGCGAAGGACTGACGAGGAAGGCAAAGAAATCGCCGGGAACATGGGGAAGGAGATCAGGAACGCAGGGGGGAGCGTGATGACCGTCAGGGGGCTGGGGGAGAACTAATGGACGTGGTATTCGTGACAGGGACCGCCGGATCGGGGAAGTCGCTCCTCACGGGAGCCCTGAAGGATTGGTACGTCAACAGAGGGGAGGACGCCATTGCCGTCAACCTGGATCCCGGGGTCGTGGACCTGCCATACGAGGCCGACGTAGACATCAGAGAGAGCGTGCAGCTCCAGGACGTAATGGAAGAGTACGGCCTCGGACCGAACGGTGCCTTGATACTCGCCACCGATATGGTCGCGACGAAGCTGGGGGAGCTGCAAGAGCAGATAGAAGCTCACAACGCGGAAAACGTGATCATCGACACGCCAGGGCAGACAGAGCTCTTCGCCTACCGGGAGAGCGGGGAGTTCATCGTCAGCGAACTGAAGGCAGACTCCAAGCTCCTCCTGTTTTTGGTGGACCCCTTGCTTGCGAGCACGCCTTCGAATTTCCTTTCGCTGGCCCTTCTTTCCGCCTCCGTCGGTCTGAGGCTGAACATCCCCAAGATAACTGTCCTGACCAAGAGGGACATCGCAAGGGACAGGGTCAAGCAGATAGCAGAATGGAGCAAGGGCACGCGGACTTTCGAAGACGCTCTGGCAGGAACGAAAAACGGGGAAGCGTACTCTCTTTACTCGGAGCTCTTCCGAGGCATCAGGAAGCTGTCCTTCGGAGCCGACCTGTATCCGGTCTCTTCGACCACACGTGAAGGGATGGTCGCCCTCGTGGGAGAAATGTCGAGGATAGCTAGAGGCGGCGAAGAGTTCACCGAGTGAAACTCTCAAGGAACGCCTGGACTACGGAAGCAAGGGCCTCAGGTTTTTCCAGGGGCAGCATGTGCCCGGAGTCCTTGATGAATCGGAGCTCGGAGCCGAAGATGTTGGCGCTGAGGTAATGCGAGAACTTGGGTGGAGTCATTCTGTCCTTGTCCCCGCATACGACCATCGTCCTTACGGAGATGCGAGGGAGCTGTTTGCGGACGTCGAAGCCTGTGCAGGCGAGATAGTCGTTAAGGAAGACGGGGAGGTTAGAGACAGAGAGGGCCGCCCGCGACTCCCTGGCGAGGCTGAGGTCGATGGAGTTGAAGCTCCAGGGCGTGATGATGTTCTCGATGGCGCGCGAGGGATTACTCCTTAGCCCCTCCAGTATCTCAGGGGCTACACCCAGCTTTGCGCCCGTCCCCACCAAGACGAGTCCGCCGACGTCGTCCGGGTGCGTGAGGGCAAGGGTGAGCACCGTCGCACCCCCCATCGAGTGCCCCCCCAAGACGGGGCGGTCGAGGTGAGTGTCGATCAGGAACTGATGCACTGCCTCGGCGTACTCCCCTACGCTCTTGCACGTTATCTCTCCGCCAGGGTGGCCAGGGAGGTCGACTGCCAGGGCCTTTGAGCCGCCAGAGAGCCCGTCCAGCATTCGCTTCCAGAGGAGGCTGTTCCCTCCGGCACCATGGACGAAGACAGCGTCGTGGGGGGCGCCGTGGGATATGTAGCTGAGCACTGGGACTGACCACTCATGGATTGATTTAACGGTGATGGGATTCAGGGCGGGGACAAGCATATAGCCCCAGCACAGGGCGTGGTCGCCTGCTAGGTTTGGCCACACAGGCAGACGCCCTTCGGAGGCTTATGGGCAAAAGAATCCTGGTCGCGCCAGGCGTTTTCAGCCCGGCGGTGGCGAGACTCGCGGAAAAAGCAGGGTTCAGGGCACTTTACTTCTCGGGAGCCGGATTTTCCAACCTGCTCGCCCTCCCCGACCTCGGGATAACCACCCTAACCGAGGTCGCCCAGGCGACCCGGCAGATTACGACACAGGTCAGCGTTCCCCTGATCGTTGACGCAGACACTGGCTTCGGCGAGGCGGTGAACGTCGTCCGGACTGTGCGGGAGCTCAGGTCAGCTGGCGCAGCTGCCATCCACATCGAGGACCAGGTGCTCCCCAAGAGGTGCGGGCACCTAGAGGGGAAGGAACTGGTGGATGTAGACGAGATGGTCAAGAAGCTCATTTCCGCTCGGGAGGCTGCAGGCAAAGGGCTGCTTGTTATCGCGAGGACTGATGCAAGGACAGTGGAGGGGCTCGATGCGGCAATCGAGAGATCAGAGGCATACTCGAGGGCCGGGGCAGACATGATATTTCCCGAGGCGCTCGAGTCCCGGGACGAGTTCAGAGAGTTCAGAAAGAAGATAGCCCTGCCTCTCATGGCAAACATGACCGAGTTCGGCAGGACGCCCTACATGTCGGCAAGCGAGTTCGAGGAGCTCGGGTACCAGGTGGTCATCTTCCCGGTCACCGCGTTCAGGGCGATGATGAAGGCTGTCGAGAAAACGTTGGCCCAGCTCAAGGAAGAAGGGACGCAGAAGGGGATACTCAGGTCGTTGATGACGAGAAGGGAGTTCTACGAGCTCATAGACTACTACAGGTACGAGGAACTGGACACCAGGGCGCTGGACGCCGCGAAGAGAATCAGGAGGAGACGCAAATGACTGAAGCACCAGACCCCGTCAGGGTACAGAAGGGACTCGCGGGAGTCTCCGTGACCGACACCCGGATCTCGAAGAGCGACGCAGACGGGTCCCTGATCTACAGGGGGTACCCGATACGGGAAATCGCGACGAACGCGGGGTTCGAAGAGACTGCATACCTGATTCTGCACGGGAAGCTCCCTGCAGGGAACGAGCTCGAATCATTTGCGGAAGGCCTCAGGAGAAGGGCGGAGGTGCAGCCTGAAGTCTTGGGGATAATGCGGGAGCTGGGACGGGCCGCGGACCCAATCGACGTGATCAGAACTGCGGTCTCGGCCCTTGGGAGCATAGACTCAGAGGAGGACCTTGATGGGAAGCAGATTTCCCTGGAGGCCAAGATGTCAGTGCTGGCCGCCAACTGCCACAGGGTCCCCCGAGGAGAGCCCCCCAGGTCTCCCAGGAGCGACCTCCGGTTCTCTGACAATCTGCTTCAAATGCTGACGGGCAGGGAGGCAACCGAGTTCGAGCGCTGGGTGTTCGAGCGCGTCATGATGCTTTACCTGGAGCACGACCTCAACGCCTCCACCTTCACAGTCAGGGTGGTCGCGTCTACCCTGGCAGATCCTTACGCTGCCGCCGCGGCGGGGCTAGCATCCCTCAAGGGTCCCCTTCACGGTGGAGCAAACGAGGCGGCCATGGAGATGCTCCTCCTCGTCAAGGACCCTGCGAAGGCGGGAGAGTTCCTTCAGACGGCCTTCAAAGAGAAAAGGAAGATCATGGGCTTCGGGCACAGGGTGTACAAGGATTTCGACCCCCGCGCCCGGCTATGCAAAGAGTATCTCAGAGAGATTCTTGAGAGGAGAGGAGGGGACGACACGCTCTATAGGTTGTGTGACGCAATGGAGACGGAGATGTGGAAGACAAAGCGAATCCCGCCGAACCTCGATTTCTATGCTGCGCCCATATTCTACTCGCTGGGGATCGAAGTCCCCCTGTACACGCCGATATTCTCCGCCTGCAGGATTTTCGGCTGGATGGCTCACTACAACGAACAGCTGGAGGACAACAAGCTGATCAGACCGGACTCGACCTACGTGGGCCCTTCGGGGCTGAAATACACCCCCGTCGAAGACAGAGGCATCTAGTCAGACAGCCTGGTTGCCGCCGCTTCGATGGTTGTCTTGCTGGCGAGCACCAGCCTCGCGAGCCTCTCTGCCTTCGCCTCTGAAACTCCCGCAAGTCTCTCCATGGCTGCGCCCCTCGCAGTCTCGATGATCATTCCCCTGATGCTCTTCACGCGCAAGTCGGTGTTCCCAGCCACGAAGGAGTCGCGGATTCTTTCAATAGCGCCGTGCAGCTCTCCAATCCCCTCGCCGGATAGGGCGGAGACCTTCAGGACAGGTGGGGACCTGGCACCGCCCCTGAAGAGGGAAAGCAGGTTGACCACCATTAGGTCAGCACCTTCGAGGTCCGACTTGTTCACCACGTAGACATCGCCAATCTCCATCAATCCTGCCTTCGAGACCTGTATGTCGTCCCCGAGGCCCGGCATCAGTACCACCATGACCGCGTGGGAGACACCGACAACCTCGATGTCCGACTGCCCAATGCCTACCGTCTCGAGGAGTATGATGTCGTAACCTGCGGCGTCCATGAGCCTGATGACCTGCGATGTGGCCCTTGACAGCCCCCCGGACCATCCCCGAGATGCCATGCTCCGGATGAAGACGTTCAGGTCCCCCGCATGGTCCGACATCCTAATCCTGTCTCCCAGAAGGGCGCCCCCAGTTATTGGGCTGGAGGGATCCACGGCTATCACGCCCACCTTCAGCCCGTCTCTGCGATACGTTTCGATCAACCTGTCAACCAGGCTGCTCTTGCCCGTGCCAGGCGGACCCGTTATTCCGACCACGAACGCCTTCCCGGGGGGCCCCATCCGGGCGAGCAACAATGCGGCGTTCGCAGGGTCATTTTCAGCTATTGTAATCCCCTTGGCGAGGGCGATTCTGTTCCCCTTCCTAATCCTCGAAGCCAGTTCCCTGACCTGCAAAGCCGCGTCGACGCCCGTCAGCCGACCCATTTTAATTGGTTGAAGCATCGTTTATCTCTAGGCAGCGACAGCGGGCGGGCAGGTTGCTCAGAGGGGAGAAGGATGCCTACTGGAGGAGGAAGGCCAAAGAAATCGTGGAGGCTAGGGCGCGTACTGGCACCCTATACGACAGGAGGTCCCTGGAGAACATGCGGAGGGGCCTTAGGCAGTGGCAGGAAACAATCTACAACGAAGGGGAGATGCTGTCCGAGCCGACAGAACATCCCCAGACAGCGTCCGGAATCCCGCTGAAGCCGCTCTATACGCCGGGGGACGTTTCGAACTCAGAGCACTCTGACCAAGGGTTCCCGGGTGTCTATCCGTTCCTGAGGGGCGTGTATCCGAACATGTACAGGGGGAGGAGGTGGACCATGAGGATGTTCTCCGGTTTCGGGACCCCAGAAGACACCAACAAGCGGCTCAAGCTACTTCTCGATCACGGCGAGACTGGGCTCAGCATCGCCTTCGACATGCCGACCTTGTACGGCTACGACTGCGACCACAAGAGGGCCCAGGGAGAGGTGGGAAGGTGCGGGGTCAACGTGTCCTCCCTAAGGGACATGGAAGTGATTTTCGACGGGATTCCGCTTGACAAGGTCAGCACTTCCATGACCATCAACGCACCGTCGACTGTCCTGACCTGCATGTACGCTGGTGTGGCTAAGAAGCAGGGGGTGCCATTGGCGAAGCTCAGAGGCACAGTCCAGGCGGACATGCTGAAGGAGTACATCGCCCAGAAAGAGTGGGTCTACCCCCCGGAGGCACACCTGAGGCTGGTCAGGGACCTGATGGTCTTCTCCACCAAGGAAATGCCACTTTGGAATTACATCAGCATCAGCGGGTATCACATCCGGGAGGCAGGTTCGAGCGCTGTTCAGGAACTGGCGTTCACCCTCGCCGACGGCTTCGGCTACGTGGAGCTGGGCCTCGAGGCAGGGCTGAAGGTGGAGCAATTCGCACCCAGGCTGAGTTTCTTCTTCAATTCGACAATGGACTTCTTTGAAGAAATTGCGAAGTTCAGGGCGGCCAGAAGGATATGGGCGAAGGTTCTCAGCGAGAAGTACGGGGTGAAGGACAAGCGGAGTCTTCTGATGAGGTTCCATACTCAGACATCAGGGGTGTCGCTCACCTGGCAGCAGCCGCTTAACAACATCGTCCGGACAGCGATAGAGGCGCTGGCGGGGGTGCTCGGCGGGACCCAGTCTCTGCACACTAACTCCTACGACGAGGCATGGGCGCTCCCGACTGAGCAGGCTGTGGAGGTTGCCCTTCGGACACAGCAGATCATCGCTGAAGAGACAGGGGTGCCCAACGTGATCGACCCTCTCGGGGGGTCCTACTACGTGGAATGGCTCACAGATCAGATGGAGGAGGAAGCCTACAAGTA
>Ga0187780_10001545_pt1 | contig 17388 bp, 12 predicted proteins | sample 1015_Q2_SP10_20__FD_132429 | JGI IMG/M metagenome (GOLD analysis project Ga0187780, IMG submission 132429) | Tropical peat soil microbial communities from peatlands in Department of Meta, Colombia - 1015_Q2_SP10_20_MG | ecosystem: Environmental > Terrestrial > Soil > Wetlands > Peat | place...
CCATGCCGTGTTCGTGCGGTCGGCGCAGACCGCGACGCTTGCCGGGAAGGCAGTAGTTCGTGATGCAACGACGGAAACGCGAGCGCCGCGAATCACTTTTGTGCAAAGTTCGGGAGACATCCATGCGGAGGGTGGCGTGCGTTCGACAGATTTTTCGGCGAAGGGGAGCAGCGTGCAACTTGCGCCAGCGCCCGCAAACATATCCGCGGCTACTTTGGTGGCGAACTCAAAAACGGGTAGAGCGCTTTACCGCGGGCACGCCAGACTTTGGCAAGGCGATTCCGTTATGGAGGCCGATTCCATCGAACTGCTTCGAGATTCGAAAATTCTAAACGCGGTGGGAAATGTTCGCGCCGTGTTTCCTCAGGCCGCCGCCCAATCGCCGGCACCGGTTCTTGGTGCGGAACAGCCTCCGCAAAAAAAGGCTCAGCTCTGGCATGTATCGGCCGAAACGTTAAATTATTTCGATGCTGAGAACCGGGCCCGTCTCGAGAAAAACGTAGTCGCAAAATCCGCGGACCAAACGATGCGCGCTCCCACGGTTGAGCTCTATTTTGTGCGGGGCCAAAAAGGAAACCCCGGCACTGCCTCAGGGGCTGCGAACGCCCCAACTGGTCCGCAACAGATCAGCCGCGCCGTGGGCACGGGCGGTGTCACCGTGGATCAAGGGACCCGGAAGGCTGTGGCCGAGCGCGGCGAGTATTCCGCCGTTGATGGAAAATTCGTGATGAGCGGAGGAACGCCAACAATTTTTGACGCCAATGAAGGCACCACCACGGGGCGTCAATTGACCTTCTTTTTAGCGGATGATACGATCATCGTGGACTCAGAAAACGGTTCACGAACGTTGACGAAGCACCGAGTCGAGAAATGACGAGGTATGCTGAAGCTCCAGGCGGTCGATCTCAGCAAGTCTTACCGGGGCCGCAAGGTCGTTGACGACGTCGAACTGGAGATCGGTCAGGGTGAAGTCGTCGGGCTGCTCGGCCCGAACGGCGCAGGAAAGACGACCACGTTCTACATTCTCGTCGGTCTGGCCCGGCCCGACTCCGGCCGCGTTCTGCTGAACGGCGACGAAATCACCGACTTGCCCATGTACCTCCGGGCGCGCAGTGGAATCAGCTACCTTCCTCAGGAACCCTCGGTCTTTCGGCAACTGACCAGCGAAGAAAATCTGCTCGCGGTGCTGGAAACTCTGCCGCTTACGCCAGAGCAGCAACGCGACCGGTTGGAGGAGCTTCTGGCGCAGATGGGGCTGGAAACGGTCAGGACGAGCAAAGCGTTTACGCTCTCGGGCGGCGAGCGCCGCCGTCTGGAGATTGCGCGTTCGCTCACCTTGCAGCCTTCTTTCATTTTGCTCGACGAACCTTTTTCGGGTATTGACCCTCTAACCGTGAAAGATTTGCAGGAAATCATCCGCGATCTGGCGAAGTCGGGAATTGGCGTTTTGATCACCGATCATAACGTCCGGGAAACTCTCAGCGTAACGGATCGCGCGTATATCCTGAAAAATGGGAAGATATTTCGGAAGGGGCGTCCCGAGGATCTGAGCACCGATCCAGAAGTGCGGCGCGTCTACCTCGGAGATCATTTCCGCCTGAACTGAGAGGGCGCGAAGGGACAGCGGGACCATCGATGGCTTGGCAGGGGCTCAAACTCAATCTCAAAGTTACGCAGAAGCAGATTCTTACGCCCGGTCTCGTGCAGATGGTCAGCGTCCTCGCGCTGAACCGCCTCGAACTCAAAGAAATGATCAACCAGGAGATGATCGCCAACCCGGTTCTCGAAGAGCAGAATGAAGAGCCTACGCAAGCCGACAACTACAGCGACGAGACCTTCCTCAAAGAAGAAACAGAAAAAGTTCCGGAGAAGCCGGAGCCCAATCCGTTCGATGAGTTTGATGTCGGCACCTTTTTCAACCAATATCTCGACACGGGTGGCGATGGTGGGCAGTCCCAGGAGCGTGAGGTTTCCGAGCGGCCGTCGTTCGAGAAATTCCTCTCCTCGCCGACGGGATTGACCGAGCACTTGCAATGGCAATTGAGCGTGACCATCTGCTCCGATGCGGTGCGCGAAGTGGCCGAGAACGTCATCGGCAACCTGGACGAAAACGGGTACCTGACGGCCTCCAACGAAGAGCTCACCGAGAACGGAAAGTACACGCAAGATGATTTGGAAGACGCCATCGCGGTGGTTCAGGAGTTCGATCCCATCGGCGTGGGCGCCCGAGACTTGCGCGAATGCCTGCTCCTTCAATTGAAAGCGTTTGACCCGCAAAACACGCTTGCGCAGCAGGTTGTTTCCGAACATCTAAAGCAAGTGCAATCCAATCAACTAAAGGAAGTCGCGCGCGCGCTGAACCGCCCGGTGGAAGTCGTAAAACGCGCCCTCGACGTGATTAAGAAGCTCGATCCGCGGCCCGGCCTGCGCTACAACAAAACGGAACCGCGTCTCGTCGAGCCCGACGTGTACTTCCGCAAAGCCGACGGCCTGTGGCAGGCGTATCTGAACGAAGATGACATGCCACAGCTGCGACTCAGTCCAACCTACCGGCGGCTGCTCGTGAAAGACGCTGCTGACCGCGACGTGCGGAATTACGTGAAAGAGCGTTTCACCGCCGCCGTCCAGTTGATGAAGAACATCGAGCAACGCAAGCACACCATCTTGCGCGTATGCCAGTCCATCATCGCGCGGCAAGGCGAATTCCTCGATCATGGTCCCGACGCGCTGAAGCCCATGATGATCAAGGAAGTAGCGGAAGAGGTTGGCGTGCATCCCTCGACGGTGAGCCGCGCGGTCGCGAGCAAGTATGCCCATACGCCGCAAGGCGTGCTCGAACTGCGCTCCTTCTTCAGCGAATCGGTGAACGGACCGGAAGGCAGCGGGATGTCGCTGCTCACCCTGAAGCGGCTCGTCAAGAAAATGATTGAGGAAGAAGATTCCAGCAAACCGCTCACCGACGAACAAATCGCCAAGAAGCTGGACGATGCCGGCATCCACGTGACACGCCGGACCGTCGCCAAATACCGCGAAGATATGCGTATTCCCAGCACGCATCAGCGGCGGGAAAAGGTGTGAGCGGCGCGCCTGTGAAGCCGCGCACGCGACACGACGCCCGCCAACTCGTCATCCTCACGGGCCTTTCCGGATCGGGCAAAAGCACGGTCTTGCACGCCTTCGAAGACATGGGCTTTTATTGCGTGGACAATCTTCCCGTTGACCTCATTCCCATTTTTGCGGAGCTGCATGCAGCCGGCGAAGGCGATTTTGCGCGTGCTGCGCTGCTGGTGGACGCGCGCGAAGGCTTGCAACTCGAAAAATTGCCCCCGCTTCTGCGGCACCTGAAGAAAGACCATCCCATCACGCTGGTATTCATCGAAGCCAACGAGGATGCCCTGCTGCGGCGTTACAGCGAGACGCGCCGGCCGCATCCCCTCGGCAAGAACTTTTCCGTGCGCGAAAGTCTGCGGCACGAGCGTGCCTTAATGGAGCCAATTCGCAAACTAGCCGATGTGGTCATCGATTCCACACAATTCAACGTTCACGAGTTGCGTCATTTCGTGACTACGCGCTTTAAGAATCCTGACACGAGGCCGCTGCTCGTCTCGGTCGTCAGCTTTGGTTACCGCTACGGAGTGCCTTCAGATGCCGACCTGGTTTTTGACGTACGGTTCTTGCCGAATCCACACTTCGTTCCGCGGCTGCGGCCCTACACGGGCAAAGATCCCAAAGTCCGGAAGTACATTCGCTCCTTTCCGCAGACCGGCGAATTTCTCCGCCGTATCGAAAGTTTGTTGGCTTACTTGATTCCGCATTACATCCGCGAAGGAAAAAGCTATCTGACGATCGCCTTCGGTTGCACCGGCGGCAAGCATCGCTCCGTCATGATGTCCGAATGGCTGCGGAAGGCGCTCGAGAAGCGCGGGTACTCGGCAAAGGTGATTCACCGCGACATTGACAAGTAGCTTCTATGTCGTGAACTGAGTCGCGCCGCTTTGGACCAAATTCAAAGCATCGTAATATAAGCAGATGGTCGTCCCAGCAAACGTCAGGGGATAGTTTTTGGCGAACATCGACATTGCGAGGCTTGAAAGGGTTCTTGACGAGGCATGGGAATACGCCCAGAAGGTCCCAGGCTATCTAGGAGAGGAGGAGGCTCGGTTCTTGGGCTTGCTAGCCGCATGCGTTCCGGCCAAAGGCGCGATTGTGGAAATCGGGAGTTTCACGGGACGCTCGACGGTCATGCTCGGCAAAGTGGCAGCGCACTACGGTTTCGGACCAGTTGTGGCCATAGATCCCCACAATTCGCCGATCCTTTTGGGTCATAAAGGAAATCCGGATACCTCTTCCTATGAGGTTTTCCTGGACTCCGTACAGGCCGCAGGGCTAAGCGAACATGTAAAAGCACACGTTGCATATTCGGCCGACGTGGCGACTTCATGGGACCAGCCTATCCGGTTGTTGTGGATTGACGGAGATCACAGCTACTCAGGCACGAAGACGGACTTGGATGGTTTCTTGCCTCACCTGGTCCCTTTCGGCGTTGTCGCATTTCACGATGCTCTTAATGCTTTCCCTGGCCCTATCCGCATTTTCGTGGAAGATATTCTGCACTCAGACCAATTCGGCCCCGCAGGATTCGTCCACTCAATTGCTTGGGCTCAGTTCCGGCCGCAGGATGGGCACGCCTTTAGAAAGCAAAGGTCGTTGCTGGCCAAACGGGCCGCGCGGCTCCTCCCATTTGTGGAAACGGGCAAAGAGCTGAGCGGCTTGGCGAAGAGATGCTTTAGACTAAATCGTTTCATGGTGCCGCATTCCGCTATGCGACCCAGGGATTGGATCCTCCTTGTGGATGCTACACAGGGACGGGGCGAAAACTTGACACACCCCAACTCCGCGAACTAGCGTACCAAGTGGGAATCATAGGGGAGTCAGAGGCGTGGCCTCTTTTTCTTCATCACATCTTCGCCGCTTGCTTGGCTATGTCCGCCCACACTTGCTTCGGCTGACTGCCGGCATCCTCCTGCTCGGTTTCGTCGCCTTAGCAGAAGGTATTATCGCCCTGCTGATTACGCCAGCAGTCGATCATGTTCTGAACCCGTCCGTCTTCAGCCGGACAGTCAAACTCGTCACTCTTCCTTGGAGCGGGCGCACGATCTATCTCGATCGTTTCTTTCCCCCGAGCATTCACAACGTATGGACGATCTTTGCCCTCACTCTGGTCACGGTGTTTTTCGCCAAGGCCGTTGCCGAATACCTCGGCATCGTGGAGGTATACTTTGCAGGCTTTTCCGCTCTTATGGATCTTCGCAACCGAGTGTTTGCGAAGATCCTCCGGCAGCCGATCGGGTTTTTCCGCGATCACCCCACGGGGCGTCTGCTTTCCGTCGCCATTAACGACGTCGAGCGAACGCGCCCCGCGCTTGGGGAATTCTTGATTGACTTTTTTCAGAAGGGTCTGGCGTTTCTCGTTTTTGCCGCGATTTTGCTGGTCATTAATTGGAAAATGGCCTTGGCCTGCGGCGTCTTGCTGCCATTGGTCGTATGGCCCATCAATAAGTTTGGGCGAAAAATCCAGCGCTCTGCGGAAAATAGCCAACTCCGGCTCGGGGACGTGAGTCAGATCCTCCAAGAGACCACAACGGGGAACAGAGTCGTCAAAGCCTTTGGAATGGAAGATTTCGAAATCCGAAAATTTCGCGAAGCGTCCCGGCGCCTTTTACGGGAAACCATGCGGTGGATTCGTGCGGGAGCAATTACTCCTCCTCTCATGGACCTGCTTGGCGCGCTCGTCGTCCCTTTGCTCCTCCTCTACGCTCGCGACCAGATTCGACAGCAGTTGTTGACCCCCGGGCAGTTCTTTACTTTCCTCTATGCCATGTTTAACGCCTATATGCCGCTGCGCCGCCTCGGGATCGTCTATCAGCAGTTCCAGACGGCCCAGGGAGCGAGCACTCAGGTGTTTGCGTTTCTTGACCTGCCCGAGGAGATCCCTGACGCACCGGCCGCAACGTTGCTTGTGCCGTTCCAAAACGTCATTGAATTCGAGAACGTTAGCTTTGGCTACGACGCCGTACCTGTGCTCCGCGGTATTTCGTTTGTGGCCCAGCGCGGGGAAGTTATCGCGCTGGTGGGCTCCAGCGGCGCTGGCAAGACGACCCTCGTGAATTTGCTGCCTCGTTTTTACGAGGCTTCCTCAGGCGCGGTTCGTATTGACGGTGTGGATATTCGCGGAGTCACACTTCGATCATTGCGCTCTCAATTCGCAATTGTCTCCCAGGAAAATATCCTGTTTTATGACACGGTGTGGAACAACATCTGTTATGGACTGGCGAACGTTCCCAAAGAAAAAGTAATCACCGCAGCGCAAGCTGCGCTCGCTCACGACTTCATACAGGAACTACCAGAAGGCTACGACACCCTGATCGGCGAACGCGGCACGCGCCTCAGCGGGGGCCAGCGCCAGCGCATCGCCATTGCTCGCGCCATCCTGAAGGACTCACCCATTTTGATCTTGGACGAAGCGACTTCCGAGCTCGATGCGGAATCGGAAATGTACGTCCAGAAGGCGCTCGCGAACCTCATGGTGGGCCGGACTACATTCGTCATCGCGCATCGACTTGCGACCATCCGCCGCGCCGACAAGATTCTGGTTCTCGAGGAAGGGCGAATTGCCGAGAGCGGTTCCCATGCGGAATTGATGGCCCGCGGGGGCATTTACGCCCGGCTCCATGACTTGCAATTTGCAGATGAGGATGCGCTCGCGCCGGCGCACGCCAATCCCGCGCAACTCGCGTTTCCTTCGAATCCCTCATGAGCGAAAAAACTCTTACAACGACGAAGCGGGCTGAATGCCTCTCGATGACCGGATACGCGCAAGCGCGTCACGAAGAGCATGGCTGGGCTGTGCGCGTCACCGTCAAGAGCGTCAATCACCGTTTTCTCGATTTGAAGTTGCGCTTGCCGGAGGGCTTTGACCTCTATGACTTGCGGTTGCGGCAGATTGTGCGGGAGCGCATTCACCGCGGGCACCTGGAAATTTACGTCAACGCCGAGCCCGGAACGGCTGCGCCGGTGCAAGTCAACAAGGAACTTGCCCAGGCGTATCTGCGCGCGGCGGAATCGCTGATGCAGGGAGCGAGTGGCTCGGCAAATCTCGACGTGGTTTCCGTGCTCCGGCTTCCGGGAGTGATTGCGGGATTGAACGGCGCCGTGCCGGAAGAGGCGGACGAACAGGAAAAACTTGGGCTAGCCCTCGAAACATGCTTGCGCGAAGCGCTCGCCAAACTCGATGAAATGCGCCGCGCTGAAGGCAAGCATCTGGTGGACGAACTGCGCGAGCGACTGGACCGCATCTCCGGCCAGGTTGAGCAAGTCCGGGGGCTTGCCGCGACGTTGCGGCCTGCTTTTGCACGCCGCCTCGAAACCCGGCTGAAAGAACTGCTCGGCGGCACTTCCATCGAACCGGCGCGCGTCGCGCAAGAGGCCGCGCTGCTTGCCGAGCGCAGCGACATCAGTGAAGAATTGGACCGCCTGCGCAGCCATTTGCAGCAGTTTACCAAGCTCCTGGATGGCGCCGGCGAGCTTGGCAAAAAGCTGGATTTCCTTCTTCAGGAAATGCATCGCGAGGCCAACACCATGCTTTCGAAGACCCCGGGCGTCGAAAGCGAGGCCCTCGCCATCACCGGACTGGCCCTGGAGGTCAAGGCGGACATTGAAAAACTTCGCGAGCAGGTGCAAAACATCGAATGAGCATGGAGATGGAGGTCGCGCCGCTGGTGCTGATCGTCTCGGGGCCGTCGGGTTCGGGAAAATCGACGCTGGTGCAGAAGATTCTCGAGGTGCCTGGCACCATGCCTTCGATCTCCTGTACTACAAGGCCGCGCCGCGCGACCGAGGCCAGCGGGAAATGCTATGATTTTGTGACAGAAGGGGAATTCGACGCGATGGTGTCCCGCGGCGAATTCTTGGAGTTCGCGCGCGTTTTCGGCAAGCATTCGTACGGCACTCCAAGAAAATGGCTGGAGGAATCGCGCAAGAAAAAGCTGGACCTGGTGCTGGAGATTGACGTCCAGGGTGCGGCTCAGGTAAAGGAGAAATTACCGGAGGCCGTGGCCATCTTCATTCTCCCGCCTTCGCGGGAAGAGTTGGAGCGCCGGTTGCGCGGCCGCGGCCAGGATTCGGATGAGGAGATCGCGCGTCGGCTTGCCCAAGCGCGCCAAGAGATCGAGATGTTTGGGAAGTTTTACGATTTTTGCGTGGTGAACGAGGACGTGGAACGCGCGGGACGGGAAGTGCAGTCGATCGTCATTGCGCTCCGCTGTTCCAGCGCGCGCCGCAGGGATCGCGTGGAGAAACTTCTGGCATCATTTGGGGGGAAAGGCTGAAATGACCGTGCAGACAAAAGCTCCGGAGAGCCAGTTTGCGTACGTTGTGCTCGCGGCTCGACGCGCGCGCCAGATTATGGCCGGTGCGCCGCCGCTCGTCGATAATCCAAGAACATTAAAAGCCACGCGACTCGCCTGCGAGGAACTCGAGCACGGGTTGCTCGAATACGATTTGCCCGAAGCGACTTCCGTTGACGAGGATAAGGACGGCAAGCGGAAGAAGTAACGTTCCTCGAAAGGCTGGAATGCGAATCACCCTCGGTGTGACGGGCGGCGTGGCGGCTTATAAAGCCGCGGAATTAGTGCGCCGTCTTCAGCAGGATGGCTTCAGCGTGCAGGTCGTGATGACCCGCGCCGCCCGCGAGTTCATCACTCCTCTCACCTTCGCCGCTTTGAGCGGTCAAAAAGTCATTACTGATCTCTTTTCGGGTTCCTCTAGTGGCGAAGCCAATCTCGAGAGCGCCATCGAACATATTGCTGTCGCGCAGCGCACGGACCTTCTCCTGGTTGCCCCTGCTACTGCTGACATCATTGCAAAGTTCGCGCGCGGCATCGCCGATGATTTTCTCACCACGTTGTATCTGGCGTCGACCGCGCCTGTCGTGATTGCGCCTGCCATGAACGTGAACATGTGGAATCACGAGGCCACGCAAGAAAACGTGAAGACGCTTCGCGTTCGGGGCGTACACGTCGTCGATCCAGGCGAGGGCTATCTTGCTTGCGGGATGACCGGTGCCGGAAGGCTTGCCGGCCAGGAAGCCATAATCGCCGCAGTACGCGAAGCGTTGAAAGCGCAGCGCGACCTGGAAGGCGAAACTGTTCTCATCACAGCTGGGCCTACTTGCGAAGACCTCGATCCGGTTCGCTATATTACCAATCGTTCGTCTGGCAAAATGGGGTTCGCCGTGGCGGAGGCTGCTGCGTTGCGCGGAGGGAAAGTCATCTTGATTAGCGGCCCCGTGAACCTCGATACCCCTGCCGGAGTCGAGCGCGTCGACGTGCGCTCGGCAGCGGAGATGCACAGCGCCGTCAAGGCCCATATCGCCGGCGCTTCGATCGCCATTCTTGCCGCCGCCGTTGCGGATTACCGTCCCATCGAAAAACACTCGGAGAAAATAAAGAAAATGGGCGCGCCTCTGACCATTTCGCTCGAGCCAACGGCCGATATCCTCGCCGACGTTTCAAAAGACAAAGACGAAAAAATTATCGTGGGTTTTGCCGCGGAGACGCACCACGTCGCGGAAAACGCCCGCAAAAAGCTCGCCGCGAAGAATGCGGACTTGATTGTGGCCAACGACGTGACTGCGGAGGGAGCGGGCTTCGACCACGACACCAATATTGTCACTCTCTTCTCGCGCGATGGCCGCGACCTCCCGCTTCCAAAACTGACCAAGACTGAAGTTGCCAGCCGCATTCTGGACGAAGTCGTGCGCCTCCGTAGCATTCTCCGTGCGCCGGCTCCCGCGCGGCATTCGAACGTCTAACTGCGTATGCCCGAGCCGATTCCAGAACCTCTCCAGAAGAAAATCTCTAAGCGCCTAAGTTATTACCAGGATCTCGGCATCGGCCCGTTTTACCTTGATCGAGTCTCAGCTCTTTTTCCTTCTGCGGATTTGCCTGGGGAATTTTCCGCGGACGCTGCAACTTCAACTACTGTCTCTCTCGAGGAATCCACTTTGCCAAAGCCTTCACGAGCATCACAACTTCTGAAGCCCACCGCAGCCAATTCTTCTGAAATTCCAAAGGCCATTCCGCTGCCCGTACCAGCGGGCCCCTCGCTCTTTGAATCCCTCGACAGAATCGTCGACGACACGCTGCTCAAAGTCCGCAGCGATCTGGGCGATTGCACGCGCTGCAAGCTCCACAGCACACGTCACACCATCGTCTTCGGCGACGGAAGCCCCAAGGCCGAGGTTATCTTTGTCGGAGAAGGCCCCGGCGCCGACGAAGATGCGCAGGGCCTGCCGTTTGTCGGCCGCGCGGGAAAATTGCTTACGCAAATGATCGAAGCCATGGGCTTGCAGCGCAGGGACGTTTACATCTGCAACGTCGTCAAATGCCGTCCGCCCGAAAATCGCCTTCCCGAGGAAGACGAAGTGAAAACCTGTTCGCCCTTCCTTTTTCGTCAAATCGATGTCATCGCGCCCAAAGTGATCGTTTGCCTCGGCGCCGTCGCCGCAAAAACTCTTCTACAAACGAATCGCGGCATCTCCCAATTCCGCGGCCAGTGGCTCGAATATCGCGGCCGAAAATTGATGGCCACCTATCACCCCGCTTACTTGCTGCGAAATCCGAACGCCAAGGGCGAAGTCTGGAAAGATCTGCAAAAAGTGATGGCCGTCCTCGGCCTTTCGCCGAAAAAAGGCAAGTCCGCCTAACCCATCATGGGGATTCTACTCGGGCTGCTCACCGCGCTCTCTTGGGGCGGCGGTGACTTCATTGCACGCTTCGCGACGCATCGCATCGGCGCCCTGCGCTCTCTCCTTTACATGCAATTCGTTGGATTCCTGCTTCTCTCCGTCTCGCTTCCGTGGCTCGGCGGTTGGGGACATCTTGCGGACGGCTCCGGTTGGCAACCCTGGGCCTGGGGCGCAATCGCGGGATTTTTTAACGCCTTCGCAAGCCTTGCGCTCTACCGCGCCTTTGAAATCGGCAAGATGGCCGTCGTCGCGCCGCTTTCCGCCAGTTATCCCGCTCTCACGCTCCTGATTTCCTGGCTCGCGGGAGATCATCTAACGACAGTGCGAGTCCTCGGCATTCTTCTCACGCTGCTGGGCGTCGTCGTCGTCGCGGGCGGCGAACACGTCCCGGGCGAAAACAGCGGTCAGCCCGTGAAGAAGAACACGCGCGGACTGGGTTGGGCCATCCTCGCAGCCATCGGATTCGGTTTGCTCTTCTGGCTGCTCGGCACGCGCATCATCCCGCGCGTCGGTGCCACGCAGACAGTCTGGTTGATTCGCTTGACCAGCACCATTCTCACGGCGGCGCTACTCTTCTTTGCAAAGCAGCCCATACGCTTGCCCGCCGGAAAGGTGCGTTGGATGGCATTGGGCATGGGCACATTTGATTCCGGCGCGTTTGTCCTCAGCAATCTCGGAATGCAAATGGAGCAGGTGGCGGTCATCAGCGTTCTCGGATCGCTTTACGGTGCGGTTACCGTCGGCCTCGCGGCAATTTTTCTGCGCGAGCATATTTCCCGCTGGCAATGGGCTGGCATCGCCATGATTTTTGCCGGGATCTATCTCATCAGCCGGTAACACGCCGCCGCATTTTTCTGAGAACCACTCCTGCTCATTCGAACGGCTTTCTTCCTGCTGATACACTACGGGACGAGATGACTTCTCCTTTTTGCAACGTCGCGCTCCCCGTGCCGCTGCGAACGACCTTCACTTACGCCGTGCCGGAAGCGTTGCGCGATTCCATTCAACCGGGCAGCCGCGTGCTCGTGCCTTTCCGCAAAAAATCGCTCGTCGGCGTTGTGGTCGAATTTGCGGAAACCGCTCCCGAAGGCACGAAGGTCAAGGAGCTCTCTCGCGTCCTCGATCTGGCTCCCGCGCTCACTCCAAAACTGATTGAACTTGCGAATTGGATTGCAACTTATTACCTCTCGCCCATCGGCGAGGTCTTTCGCACCATGCTTCCCCCGCTCACCGAGCTTCAGTCGCGCCGCGAGATCATCCTGACCTCCGCGGGCCGCGAAGCTGTCGAAAGTCTGAGTGGTGGCGAGCTTTCCCACGGCCTAAACGGTTCGGAACGAGAGTTTCTGGCGAAATTGCATAAAAAAAAGGGCGCGTTATCTGCACCTACGGCGGCAAAGTGGGGCCTCCACCTCTCCGCACTGCAGAAGTTGCGGAGTCTCGGCCTGATCGAAATTCGCGAGCGCGTGCAGGACAAAAAGCGGAGAACGCAACGCGTCATTGCGTGGAAATCGACGCCCCGCGAGGCCGAAACCCAAAATACACTCAACGAAAAAAAAGAAAAGATTCGCCTGTTGCTCGAGACCGAGCGCGGCCCCCTGCCGCTCCCTCAATTACTAAAGCTGACGCACGTCACTCGCTCCGTCATCGACCGCATGCTCCGTGACGGCCTGCTCGAAAGCTGGGAGGAACCCATCGACCCGGCCGAGGATCCTTTCGACCGCGGCTACACGCCACCCGTTCACGAATTGAACGCCGACCAGGAAAGCGCGCTAAAGGGAATTCGCGCGCGCTTCGAACTCGGCGAATTTGGCGTGCAGTTGCTCCACGGCGTCACCGGCAGCGGCAAAACGGAAGTGTACTTGCGTGCCGTGCAAGACGTGCTTGCCCGCGGCAAAACCGCCATTGTGCTCGTTCCTGAGATTGCGTTGACCCTCTGGGTCGGGCGTCAATGCCGCTCGTGGTTCGGCGCTCATTTCGAAGGTGTGGCGGTGTTGCATTCTGCGCTGAGCGATGTCGAGCGCGCACGCGAATGGTGGCGCGTGCGCAATGGTCAGGCGCGCGTCGTCGTCGGCACGCGCTCCGCCATTTTCGCTCCGCTCGAAAATGTAGGGCTCATCATTGTCGACGAAGAGCAGGAGGGCAGCTACAAGCAGGAGGAAACTCCACGCTATCACGGGCGCGATGTTGCTATTGTCCGCGCCAAAATGGAAAACGCTGTAGCGCTGCTCGGCTCCGCAACGCCCTCCATGGAGAGCTTCCACCATGCTCGCGAGGGCAAATACGAATTGCTGACTCTGGCTTCGCGCGTCGCCGACCGCGCTCTGGCCGAAGTCGAAATTGTCGATCTCCGCGAAGAATTCCAGCAAACGCACGAAACCAGCCCCATTTCCGCAAAGCTGCATGTCGGCATTCAGGAATGCCTTGCCAACAAGACGCAGGCCCTCGTGCTCATCAACCGCCGCGGCTATTCCTGGTCTGTGCTTTGCCGAAGCTGCGGTGCTTCTGTCCAATGCATGAACTGCAGCATCTCCATGACGCATCACAAGCACCGCAACCGCCTCGAATGCCACTATTGTGGCTCGATTCAGTCCATTCCCAAGCTCTGCCCGAAATGTCAGTCGAAATACGTCTATTTTTTTGGGGAAGGTTCTGAGCATCTCGAAGAGCGGCTACGCAAGGAGTTTCCCGGCGCCCGCATCGCGCGGCTCGACCGCGATACGGCCCGCACCAAGCGCCAGTATCAGGAGATGCTCGGCGCATTTGCCGGTGGCGCCTTGGACATTCTGGTCGGCACGCAAATGCTGGCCAAGGGCCACGATTTTCAGCGCGTCACGCTCGTCGGCGTGGTCAGCGCCGATTCTTCTCTCAGCTTGCCCGACTTTCGCGCCGCGGAGCGCACGTTTCAATTATTGACACAAGTCGCGGGCCGCGCCGGCCGCGGAGAATTCCCCGGCAGGGTCCTCATCCAAACGTTCTATCCCGAACACTACGCGATCCAAGACGCGGTCAAGCAGGATTATCTTTCGTTTTTTGAACGGGAATTGCACTTCCGGCGCATGCTGGCCTATCCTCCGTTCACTTCTCTTGCGAACGTGATTGTGCGCGACACCAATCTGGACAAAACGATCCGCTGGTCTCGTCAGCTCTCTGAGTATTTTTCCCCGCATGACGGCGAAAAAGTTCGCATTCTGGGCCCGGCAACCGCGCCTCTCGCGCGCCTGAAAAAAGAGCATCGCTTCCAGTTTTTGCTGAAATCACCCAAGCGTTCCGTGTTAACAAAACTTCTCAGCGGCGCGCTCGCCTATTGCGATGCAAAAGAAATCCCGCAAACGGCGGTCCTCGTGGATATGGATCCGCTCAGTTTGTTGTAGCTGCGCGGATCCTCTTGTTATTCCCTTCAAACTTCCGTTTAGTTCGTCCCGCTCTTTTGGTAATTCGGATACGGCGGATGGTGCGGCTCCGGCGGCGGTGGATTTTTCTTCAGCAAATCCATCACGACCTCCACCGCTTTGTCTAATTGCGCATCATGCCCTGCGCGCGCGGCTTGCGGATCGTATTCCTGTTCGATGTCGGGCGGGACGCCGTGATTCTCCACGTCCCACGTTCCATTTGGATTGTAGAATGCCAGGTCCGGCGTCCCGGTGAAGCCGCCATCCAACAAATCGCCGGGATTGGTGTAGTGTCCCACCAATCCGCCCCACGTCTTCTTGCCAACCAGCGGGCCAATAGCGGTTTTGCGGAACATCCAGGGCAACGCATCTCCTCCGGAGCCCGCCATTTCATTGATGATCATCACTTTCGGCCCGAAGATCGCTTCAATCGGTGTTGTAATGTCTTTTCCTTCGCGCATGTTCCAGTAGCTCAACAGCGGCCGCCGCAAATATTCGATGATGTAGTCGGCGATGTCGCCGCCTCCGTTGTAGCGCTCATCGATGATGGCCGCATCTTTCCCGACCTGCGCAAAGTAATAGCGGTTGAAGTTTGTGAAGCCTCCCGCGTACGTATCCGGGAGATAGACGTACGCGACCCGGCCACGCGTCAATTCGTCGACTTTGCGGCGATTTCCCTCAATCCAGGCGTAGTTTCGTAGCGCCGATTCGTCGTCAACCGGAACCACGGTCACTTCGCGAGCGCCGCTCCCGTCAGGCTTTGCTCCAACCTTCAGCACCACCTGCTTTCCGGCGGTTTCCTCAAAAAAGCTGTAAACATCGGCCGGTGGACGCACGTCACGGCCATTCACGGCCAGCAGATACTCTCCCACTTGGACGTTCACTCCCGGCTGGGTCAAGGGAGCGCGCAGCTTGGGATTCCAGTTCTCGCCGTTGTAGATTCGCGCGAACCGGTAGCGGCCGTTTTCGACCGAATAGTCCGCGCCAAGCAGTCCAGTCCTCACGTGCTTGGACTCCGGGTAATCGCCACCGCCCACAAACATGTGCCCGATCGTAATGTTCCCCAGCATCTCGATGAACAAATAGTTCAAATCATCACGAGTAGCGATGTTGTCGAGGAAAGGCTCATACTTTTTCTTTATCTGTTCGAGATTCAGTCCGTGCAGACCCGGATCGTAGAGAAAATCCCGTTCATCGCGCCACACCTGCTCGAACATGTGCTTCCATTCGGCGTGTGGATCGACGTAAATCTCCATGCCATCGAGCTTGAGCGGTCCGCCCTGACCGGGCTGCGGAGGCCCTTCCGCCGGTTTTTCCGCGGGCCCGATGAACCACTGGCTCTGTTTCGCGTATAGCATCTTCTCGCCGTTGAAGGAAACATTAAAGCCCGTCACCCCTTCGAGAATTTGCTCGGCTTTGCGGGTTTTGAATTCAAACTTGTGAATCTTCGCTGAGGGGCCACCGTCGTCAAAACTGATCGGATCAACCGCCGGCCCTTCAGCGAGAAAAATCACTCCTGGCTTGCCTGCCGCAAGGCCGTAGTAATTGCGCGCGGGAATGGGTAGCGCCAGAATCCGCTGGCTGATCCCGTCGAAATCAATATCAACCGTCACAGGTTTCTCTTCCTTGGCTTTGTCCTTATCTTTTTCTTTGTCGGCGTCGGCTTTCTTGTCCTTATCGCTCTTTTCCGCCTCTTTGGCCTTTTCTTCATCGCTTTCCGGAGCCAGCGGTGAAGGCAAATCTTTTTTCAGCACGATCACGTACGCGCTTCGCGTCACGGGGTGTTGCAGGCTGGTCATATCCAGCCAGCCGTTGTTCAGCGCGACGTCGGTGCTCGCGGTGAAATACAGAGATTTGCCATCCTTGTCGAACGCCACGTAAAGTGCATCACTCATTCCATCGGTAACTTGAAAGCTCTTGCCTTGTTCGAGCGAATACACAAACACCGCATGCAGATGGCTGCGCAATTGTTTTGTGTACGCGATCCACCGGCTGTCCGGCGACCACGCTAGCTGCAGATTGTGCCCCGGGTCCGTGTACATGTCACTGTCCACATGCACCGGCGTTTTCTTTTCCAGGTCCACGTACCAGTAATTCAGGCGCTTGTCCGTGTAGCCGATTTTCTTCGAGTCCGGCGACCACGTCGGCGAATAATAAAAGGTCGCAGGAGTTCCCAGGCTGATTTTGCGAACTTCGCCGAGCCCGTTCTGATCGCGAATATGCAGAGCGTATTCTCCAGACTCGTCAGAAAGATACGCGATGGATTTTCCATCCGGCGACCAAGCCGGATCGCGTTCCACTATGTCCACAGTATTCGTCAAATTCCGGATGTCGCCCTTCTCGGCTGGCACCGTCAGGATTTCGCCTCTCACGCCGAACACCGCGCGAGCGCCTGTCGGCGAAATGTCCGCCGAGCGGATTCGCCTCGGCTCGATCTTCTGGAAATGCGGGCGCACTTCGGCGAGATCCGCCACCGGCCGGATGTCCAGCGTGCGGTCATTTCCAGAGCTGACGTCGAGTAAATGCAGCGAGCCAAACTGTTCGTAAACAACAGCATCGGAAGTCGCGGATGCCGACTTAATGTCGAAACCGTCGTTCTTCACGAGTTGCTTGACCTGCTGCGACTTCACGTCGTACGCAAACAGCGTCACGGAGCCGTTTCGGTCGGAAAGAAAATAAACCGTGTCACCGACCCACATTGGATTGAAGTCGTTCGAGTTTTCGCGCGGAACCTTGGCCTGGATGCTGGAGTCGGAGAGGTCGGCAATCCAAATCGGCTTGGCTTGTCCACCCCGGTAGCGCTTCCACGCCTTCTGCCACTGCGCGATGGGTACATATGCGATGCGCCTTCCATCGGGTGAGAACGAACCCTCTGCCGCTCTGGCCAGCGGCACCTGTGTCGCAAATCCGCCTTCGACCGGAACGGTGAAAAGCTGCACCACGCCGTCAGCAAATGCCGTTCGCCGCGAACCGAAGACGATTCGCTTTCCGTCCGGCGTCCAGCCGGCAACATCATCGTCCGCAGGGTTGTACGTCAGCCGGCGCGGCTCGCCGCCGCCCGCAGGCACGACATAGGCGCTCCGCGTGCCGTCGTAGTTGCCGGTGAAAGCGATCTGCGAGCCATCGGGCGAAAATATCGGCTTGCCTTCGTGCCCGCCGCTGGTTAATCGCCGCAGATTCCCGCCACCGCGG
>Ga0187780_10001546_pt1 | contig 17380 bp, 20 predicted proteins | sample 1015_Q2_SP10_20__FD_132429 | JGI IMG/M metagenome (GOLD analysis project Ga0187780, IMG submission 132429) | Tropical peat soil microbial communities from peatlands in Department of Meta, Colombia - 1015_Q2_SP10_20_MG | ecosystem: Environmental > Terrestrial > Soil > Wetlands > Peat | place...
CCGCTGACCGTTCGCTCGAGCTTGTCGAGGCAGTTCTTCCAACCGGGGACGAGCCGAACGTGAATGTGCGGGGCGCCCTGGCGGAGTTCCTCCAGTCTCTCGTGGACGACGGAGATGCGGGTCTGCCCCCTAGGCCCCAGTCGAAGCCGGACCGTGACGAGCGTGTCGAAGTACTCTCCCTTCTCCGGCTCTGTCCCGACGAACGCCCAACGGTACACGAGCTCCCGCGGGGGGTCGATCTTGAGGAAGCGACCTTCGAACCTTCCCGTGCTGACTCCGTTCCTCGAGTGCCAGACCTCGAGGCGGCCGCCGACCCGAGCATCCACCGTAAGCCGGTCGATCGCGAGATCGTCGGGCGCGATCCACTGTCGGATCAACTCGGGCTCCAGAAAGGCCCGGAACACCCGGTCGGGCGAGGCGTGCAAGGTCCGCTCCACCCGGACAGCTACCTTCGGTCCGTCCTCTCGCATCATCGCCTCCCTCGCCTCCGGGGTCGGGTCTCTTCCTGTAGAACCTCGTCCATCCGACTCAAGCCCTCCTCCCAGAAGCGCTCGTAGCACGAGAGCCACTCGGAGGCCTCCCGAAGCGGGCGGCCCTGGATCGAGTACAGATGCTGCCGTCCCGCCCTTCGCAGGCTGACGACGCCGGAGTCCAGGAGCAGCCGCAGCTGCTTCGACACCGACGGCTGGGACATGTGGGTCCGACCGACGAGCTCGCTGACCGAGCGTTCCCCATGTCGAAGGGCATCGAGGAGGTGCCTCCGCGATGGCTCAGCGAGGAGCTGGAAGACGTCGCTCACAGACAAGACATTCCCAAAGGGATATATGTCCGTTTACATATGTGTCCGGATGAAAGAGACTCCATACCGGTGTCGCGGGTCTGCGGAAATCGGGGTATGAGGAAGATGCGAAGGATCACGGCGAACGTATACATGACCCTGGACGGCCGCGGCGCCTTCCCGAAGTATCCAGGTTCGGAGCGGTCGGCCCGGACCGCGAACGCTCTCTTCCGACACATGTGGATCGCGCGCTACGGTGACGTCACCACCGTGGTCATGGGTCGACGGTCGTTCCTCGGACACCGGCGGGTCTGGTCCTCAAAAGCCCGAAAGCCCAGCGATCCGAAGTTCCAGCACGACTATTCGCGCTACCTGGACAACGTCGATAAGGTGTGTCTCTCGCGCCGGCTCAAGTCTCCGGGGTGGGAGAACTCCCGCATCATGAAGGGTGACCTCTCAAAGATCGTGGCGGAGCTGCGACGGGAAGAGGGCGGGAACATCATGATCGAGGGGGGTCCCCGGCTGGTCCAAGAGGTCCTCCGTCGCCGGCTCGCCGACGATTACTGGTTCTTCGTCATGCCGGTGGTCTACGGGAAGGGCCCTCGGTACTGGGGATCGATGAGGGACCAGAACACCCTCAAGCTCCTCGAGGTCAAGCACGGTGAGGACGGGGAGATCATGCTCCACTACGAGGCCGTCCGATAGTCGGGACCCGACCTGTCCGGATTGACCTCCGCCGTCGCACCGCCGGCCGCTCAGGGTGGTCGCAGTTCCCCCTTCGAGCCGCGAACACCGACCCGGCGGTCCTGCTCGCAGCCCTTGGGACACGCCCTGGCTAGGTCCCTACCGCCTCCCGCCGGGGGTCCCGGCGACGTGGAGGCCGAATCCGGCGCCCCTACCTCGCTCCCCCGAGGCGCGGACCGGACGACCCCTCCCTCGCGGCTCGGCCTCTCCACGAGGGGGTTTGTTGGCGACGGCGGAAGATCCAAACCATCCCGCCAGGCATTCTCCGGCGCAGTCTGCCGGGGATCCGAACGACGAGCGATGGTTCCGCCCCCCACAGCCGTCCGCTCGAAACGACCCGGTCACTGGACCCCGGGGGCTCCCCAGGACCGAAGGAACCTCGCCCTGCGGGGCGGTTCGAGCGGCTTACCGTCCGCGGCGGGTATCCGGCTCCCCCGGAGGACCGGTGGGGCCCAGGCTCGGGGTAGGTTAATCGAGGGATAGCATTCCTTGGGATGTGAAGCTCCCTGTCTGGGTTCTAGTGATCCTCGCCGCCGTAGTCGTGATCCTCCTCGGTCTTGCCGCCTTCGTCTTGGTCTACCTCAGGTTGGGATTCCTGCCGATCCTCGCCGTCTGGTGCGTCGGGGGATTCGCCGCAGTGGCGCTCCTCCACTGGCTGCACGGCGACCGCGAGTGGTTTGAGATCACAGCCCTCACCCGGCGCGGCGCGATCGAACAGCGGGAGATGCTGGAGGACATGAAGGCGGCCGCGACCCCTCGGCCCTGCTGGCGGTGCGGGCTGCTCGCCCCGGGGGATGCCCCCGAATGCCCTTCCTGCGGCGCAGCGTTGGTCTAGTCTCCGAAGAGAACGACGCCGCGCCGCGTTTACGCTGCGGTACGTTCATCGGCCTCCACGCCCTAGGGGGTTCGGGGGAGCGGGTGTCCAGACGACGCCCGGGGGGTCGTCCCCGACCCCCGCCCTGACGGGATTCAGCGGGCCACGGCCCCGGCGCCGGTACCGGGATGCTCGACGACCGGGACGACCTCGATGGGGATCCCGGCCCTCTCGAACAGGATGCCGACCGGGCAGGTGCGCACCGTCAGTCGCAGGGCCGTCGCGACCTCCTCTTCCGTAGCCTCCGTTCTCAGATGGAACCTCCCCCGGACCCGGGTGATCGTCGGAGATCCCTCCGGGCGTTCGGCCTCCAACCCGATCGACATGGCGCTGAACCCGAGCCGACGCCTTCGGGCAACCTGAGAAAAGACGGTCGTGATGCATCCCGCCAGCGCGAGGATGGCGAGCTCGAGCGCGCTCGTTCCGGCGCTCTCGCCTCCCTCGTCCCGAGGAAGGTCGACGGTCACGACATGTGTCCGCCCGTCGTCCAGGTCGGTGCGGTGGCCGCCCCTCCACGTGCCGATCGCCTGCATCGGTCGGGCGAGACGGGAACGGGTTCTTCGGAACTCGGTCGAGCGGAGTTGACCCAGGGCGCGGACGATGTCCGTGGACCCTGCTACGACGCCGGGGCCCTCGGAGGCGCTTCGGTCGCGGGGTCCGGCAGCGGGTTCGGGGGCTCCGGCCCCTGCAGGACCGCGCGGTGCGCGTCGAGATAGGCGGCCAGGAGCAAGAAGTAGGAGACGAACAGGTACGACGCGAGCGAGGTGACCGGGGCGAGGAACGCCGGAACCCCGAGCGTTCGGTGCTCGGCGAGACCGACGATCGTCGGGAGGTTGGTACCGAGGGCAAGGCCCACGAACCCTGCGACCAGCAGGGCCCAGGCGAGAGCGGCGAGCAGTAGCGCCTTGCTCGGGCGGGGAACGAGATGGAACACCAGCAGCGCGTAGGTCACGAACGTTCCCAGGACGAGGGAGCCGATCGCCGCACCGAAGAGGCCGCGTGCCCAGAGCGGGGTCCCCAAGGTCGGCTGGCTCACTAGTGCGGCGAGCACGACGCCCGCGACGAGCGCCCCGACCAGGCTCAGGGCGAAGACCTGGTGGGCCTGGTGGACGCGCGAGCGATGCAGGGCATTCCACTCGTGCTGGCCGACCCAGACGAACATCAGGCCCGCGACGGTCATCGCGAACGGCAGCGCGAACAGCAGGCTGATCCCCGGACGGAAGGCGCCGCGGGAGACGAACGAGTAGAGCTCGCTGCCGCCCTCGATGCCGAATCCCAAGCTGAGGATCGTGAGGCTCACCCGAAGGTTGGTCGTCACGGGAGCAGGGCGGAGCGAGCCGCGTTCCCCCAGATACCCCTATCTCGCGACAGGAACGCGTTCACCCCCACCGCGGGCGGGAGCGTTTCCTTCGACCGTCCGGGCTTTGTAGGGAGCGTCGAGTCGGCGACCAGATGACCGATGCTTGGGACCGCCTCGCACCCTCGCGCGAGCAACGGACCGGTGAGACCGGCGACCTCTGGCACCGGGCTCTCATCGATCCCTCCGTCCGGCGGCTCATCGGCAGCGTCCAGGGACTCCGGGTCCTGGAGCTCGCTTGCGGGAACGGTTACCTCGCGCGCCTCCTGGCGGGCCAAGGGGCCCGAGAGGTCGTCGGCATCGACCGCTCGGCGGTCTTCGTCCGCTTGGCCCGGGCACGGGAGCGTCGTGCGTCGCGGGGGGTCCGTTTCGAGCGGGCGGACGCGACCCGACTGCCGTTTGCCGCCGGATCGTTCGACCTCGTGGTGGCGAACATGGCCCTGATGGACATACGGAACGCCCGAGGCGCGGTCCGCGAGGCGGCCCGGGTCCTGGGTCCCCGGGGCCGCCTCGTCTTCTCGATCGGCCACCCCTGTTTTGACCTGGACGACCGGTCGACATGGCAGATCGAGCGAGGTTTCGACGCGAAGGGCGTGTACCGGGACACGGTCTACCGCAAGGTGCGGGGGTACCGGGAGGAACGCGCGACCCGCGTCCCGTGGCACGTCGGGCCCGGGGCGGTCCTCTGGACCCCGAGCTACCATCGGACCCTGAGCACCTACAGCCGCTATCTCGCCGACGCGGGGTTTGCCATCGCCCGCCTGGAGGAGCCCTCGCCCCTGCCACCCATGCTGCTGGGGAGCCCCCAGGGACGGTACATCGCCGAGATCCCTCTCCACCTCGTCGTCGAGGCGGTCCGCCTCGACGACCGCCCTACAGTGGCGTCGCGAACGACGGTACGTACTCGGCGGGTGGGCGGCCGACGATCGGGATCCGGTGGCCGCACTGCCCGCAGCGGTTCCGTTCGTCGAGGTTCCACGAGCGCAGCGTGAAGCCGAACCGCTCGACGGCGACCGCGCCGCACTTCGGACAGTAGGTGTGCTCGAGCGGGTGACCCCAGACGTTGCCGAGGTAGACGTACTCGAGCCCTTCCCCCCGGACCACCGCATGCAGCTTCTCGAGGGTCCGCACCGGGGTCTCGGGGAACTCCATCATGTGGTAGTCCGGATGGAACCGTAGGAGGTGGAACGGGGTCTCGGGCCCCAGACGGTCCCCCACGAAGCGGGCGAGGCGACGGGTCGCCTCGACCGACTCGCCGACCTGAGGGACGATCAGGTCGGTGATCTCGACGTGGACGCCTCGCTCCTTCAGGGCCACGGACGTCTCGAGGATCGGCTCGGGACCCTTCGCGCTGACGTACTTGCGCAGGAAGCCGGGCTCGCCGCTCCCCTTGAAGTCGATGCTGATCGCGTCGAGGTCCGGCCCGAGCAGGCCGACGGCCTCGGGGGTCATGTAGCCGTTGGAGACGAAGTTCGTGAACAGGCCGGCCCGGCGGGCGGCCCGCATCAGGTCGAGGGCGTACTCGGCGAAGATCGTCGGCTCGTTGTAGGTGAACGTCATCCCGGCGCAGCCCAGACGGACGGCCTGCCGGGCCGCGGTCTCCGGAAGGAGCTCGCGCCCGACGATCTCGCGCTCCTGGGAGATCTCGGCGTTCTGGCAGTACAGGCACCGCCAGTTGCAGCCGACCGTCCCTATCGAGAAGACGCGCGTGCCCGGCCGGTAGTGCGCGAGGGGCTTCTTCTCGACCGGGTCGACCTGGACCGCGGAGGCGATCCCGTAGCTGAGGAGCACCAGTCTCCCTCCGACGTTCTTGCGAACGAAGCAGAACCCGTGCGAGCCCTCCGGGATCGCACAGTAGCGCGCGCAGGCCGTGCAGCGGACCTTCCCGCCCTCCAGCGGTTCGACCAGCGTGGCCTCGTGCGGTGGAAGGGGCACGGGAACGTCCTCCGTACCCTAGACCGGGGACCCCGCATTAACCGTCGCGTCGGCGGCGACTGGGGTGCGAAGGTTCATCTCCGCGGAATGCCCCACCCGACGCGATGGCGGCTCGGGTCGACGGGGCCGACGCCCGGGCGACGGCGGTCGAGGCCGAGGTCGCCCGCGATCTCCAGCCCTCGCCGGAACTGCTCGCCCGTCTCGCGCGGGCTCGGACGGACCTCCTGGAAGCGGTACGCGGGGCCGCGGCGCGCCGGAAGAGCCCCCTCGTCCGAGCGGTGGTCGCCGGGAGCGCGGCGCGCGAGACGTTCCTGGCCGACCGGCTCGACATCGACCTGTTCCTCCTGTTCCCGGCCGACCTCCCGGACGAGCGTCTGAAGGAGGAAGGGCTCGCGCTCGCCCGGGAGGTCCTGACGGAACCGACGCTGAAGTACGCCGAGCACCCCTACCTCCGCGGGAAGTTCGGCGGCTTCAGCGTCGATGCGGTCCCCGGCTTCGCGGTGACCGACCCGTCCCGCCCCCGCTCACCGGTCGATCGCACCCCCTTCCACCAGGAGTACCTCACGGCCCGCGAGACCCCGCATCTGGTGTCCGAGATACGGCTCGCCAAGCAGTTCCTGCGGGCCCGCGGGATCTACGGGTCGGAGGCGCGGACCGAAGGCTTCTCCGGCTACCTGCTCGAGCTGCTGGTCCTGGAGCACGGGTCGTTCCGGGGCCTCCTGCGCGCGGCCCGGGACTGGGCGATCCCGGTCCGCCTCGAGCCGCCCGAACGCGAGCCGCCGCGTCTGCCGCCAGAGGTCGCCCTGGTCCTGGCCGACCCGGTCGACCCGAACCGCAACGTCGCGACCGCCCTCTCCCGCCAGAACCTGGGCGTGTTCATCGTCTCGGCCCGGCGCTACCTCGAGCAGCCGGATCGGTCCTGGTTCGAGGTCAGCCCCCCTCCCCCCTTCCCCCTCGAGGAGGCCCGCCGTCGGCTCGCCGAGCGCGACTCCCACGTCACGGTGGTCCGGCTCGGCCGGCCGGATCTGGTGGACGACACGCTCTACCCGCAGCTGCGCAAGGCCGAACGCGCGATCGCCGAGGAGCTCGCCCGGGCCGGTTTCTCCGTCCTCGGCAGTGCCAGCGCGGCCGAGCCGCGGGGGCTGGTGATCCTGGTCGAGCTGGCCTACCCGCTCCGCCCGGCGGTGCGTGGCCGGCCCGGTCCTCCGGTGGGGCTCGACCGGGCCGGCGACTTCCTCTCTGCGTGGCCGGCCGACCGCGTCGACGTCCTTCAGGGTCCGTTCGTCCGCGCCGACGGCACCCTCGCCGTCGAGAGCCGGGAGGCCGAACGCGACGCCGAGGCGTTCGTGGCGGCGCGCCTGGCCCACCTATCCTTGGGCCGGAACCTCTCGGGGGCGGAGGGCGCTCAGGTCACTGCGCTGGACCGGGCGGAGGAGTCGGAGGCGCTGCGCGAGGCGCTCCGCCTGCTCCTCGCTAAGCGGCTCCCCTGGCCCCCGGCCCCGCCGGGAGCGAACGCTACGCGACGTTGACGAGGACGAACCAGACGGCGAGGAACCCGAAGAACTCGAGCGCGACGAGCCCGGCCCAGTCGCCCTTCGTGAACAGCGTCGAACCGGAGAGCAGCTTCCCGAGGAACCAGGGGCTCAGCAACACCACCAGGAAGGAGAGAGGGAACGGGACGTACCACGGAAGGTGGGCGCTCGTGCAGAGCCAAGAGAGCGCCCCGAGCAGGACCGCGATCCCCCCACTGAGGGTGACCGCGCCGGTGAGCTGGAACTCCTTGGCCGCGAACCCCGCCTCGTCGAAGACCGGGAAGTCGAACGCCTTCTCCTCCGCCTGCTCGTCGAGGCGGCGGCGGGCCTTCTTCGCCACCGCCTAGCCTCCCCGGGCCGCGAACGCCCGACGATAGAGCTCCTCGGCGCGGTAGGAACTGCGGACCATCGGACCGCTCGCCACTCCGGCAAACCCGATCCGCTCCGCGGCGAGCGCGAGCCGCTCGAACTCCTCGGGGGGGACGAACCTGCTGACGGGTCGGTGGCGCGCGGTCGGCTGAAGGTACTGGCCGAGGGTCAGGAGGTCGACCCCGGCGGCGCGCAGGTCGCGCATCGCGCCGGTCAGCTGCTCGTCCGTCTCGCCGAGGCCCACCATGACCGAGCTCTTCGTCACCAGCGTCCTCGGGCCCCAGCGGCGAGCGGCCCGAAGGACCCCGAGGGACCGGGCGTAGCCGGCGCGGGGGTCCCGGACCTCGGCCGAGAGCTCGCGGGTCGTCTCGAGGTTGTGCGCGAAGACGTCCGGGCGGGACTCGAGGACGGCCCGGAGCGCCCGGTCGCTCCCCCCGAGATCGCCGGTGAGGAGCTCGACGAGCGTCGTCGGGCTCGAGACGCGGATCGCCCGCACTGTGGCCGCGAGCACGCTCGCTCCCCCGTCCTCGAGGTCGTCGCGGCAGACCTGCGTGAGCACCACGTAGCGCAGGCCCCAGCGGAGCACCGCCTCGGCGACCCGCGTGGGCTCGTCGAGGTCGACCTTGCCTTGGGGCCAGTGGGTCGTCACCGCGCAGAACCCGCAGCGTCGCGTGCAGGCGGTGCCGAGGAGCATGAGCGTCGCGGCGCCCGCCGACCAGCATTCGGAGAGGTTCGGGCACCGGGCCTCGCGGCAGACGGTCCCCAGGCGGAGGTCGCCGACGGTGGCCCGGACCTCGGGGTACGCCGTGCCCTGGGGCGGTCGGGCCCGTATCCAGCTGGGCAGCCGCCGGTGCGGCTCCGGCCGGGCGACGCCCGGCTCGGCGGAGAGCATGGAGGCGTTGGACCGGACGGCTCGCTTTAGCCTTTCGTGCCGCGACCCCGCCCGAGCCGCTCCTCGAGCAGCGTGGCGAGCAGGCTCGCGGGCAGCTCGTCCATCGCCAGCTGGCTCGACTCCCCCGACGAGCCGACCTCGAGGTTCACGAGCCCCTCGCGCTCGAGCTCCTTGAGCGTTCTCCAGAACGTGGTCCGGCTCATCGGCCGGCCCCCGAGCTCCTCGAGGAGCGTCGCGTGGGTCCGCCGGACCTTCTGGCTGGCGACGCTCGAGCCCTTGCCCCGGAGGGTCCGGGCCAGAGCGAGGAGGACGCCGAGCTGGTTCGTCGACAGCTCCTCGAGATGGCTCTCCGAGACGGTCGGAAGGATCGAGCCCTTGGCCCGGCGGACGTGCTCGGCCGAAAGCGCGCCCCCTCCTTCGTCCTCGGCCATCCGCGCGGCGTTCGTGAGCACCTCGAGCGCGAACCGGGCGTCGCCGTTCGGGGCGGCGACCCGGGCGATCTGCTCGAGGAGGTCCGGGTCGTAGCTCCCCGGGCGCAGAGCGAGCTCCGCCCGGGCCTGCAAGATGTCCACCAGGGCGGCCCGGTCGTACGGAGCGAGCGTCAGGCGATGCGTCACCCCGAAGCTCGAGCGGCTCGCCGGGTCCAGGAACGGCAGCAGGTCCTCGGTCGCGATCAGCACGAGCGAGATCGAGCCGAGCCCGACCTCCCGCGCCCGGGACAGGAGGTAGACGAGCTTGGTCCCCTGCTTGACCAGCGCGGAGGCCTCGTCCAGGAGGATGAGATGGTGCGCCGGGGTCCGGCGGATCCCCTGCTCGAAGACATCGAGCATCTCCGAGAGGCTGAAGCCACGGTCGGGGAGGGAGACGCCGACGTTGCGGAGGAGGTCGAGCAGGACCGTCCGGTCGCTCGCCCGCCTCCAGCAGTTGATGTAGCTCGGGTGGAGGGGCCACTGGCCCAGCCGTCCCGCCCGGGTGAGGTCCGCGGCCAGGCGGCGGGCGAGGGCGGTCTTTCCGCTCCCGATCCCGCCGGTGAGCAGGAGATGGAACGGCAGCCCCTTCCCGAGGGCGTCGCGGTAGCGCTTGCCGAGCAGCGCGAGCTCGGTGTCGCGGTGGGGCAGCCGCGGCGGCACGTAGGACGGGTCGAGCGTCTCCTCGTGCAGGAGGATGCGGGCGGTCGGGCTCATCTGAACCGACCGGGGTCGCTCCGACTCCTTATCGTCTTCCGTCGCCGCGCCGGGGCCCGGTTCCGCGGCGCGAGGCCGAGCGCCCTCCTGACCCGGCGGAGGAGCGTCCGAGGAGGTAGGCGCGCGTCCAGGACCGTCCATCCCCCGCGACGGGCCAGCCGCCGGTAGGCGCGTGCGACGCGGCGGAGGGCCCGAGCCCGCTCCAGGGGGCCGCGGGCCGAGCCGCGCCGGGTCAGTCGACGCCCGATCCACGAGGGAGGCAGGTCGAGTAGGATCACCCGGTCCGGCGCGACGGTCGCTCGTCGCTGGAGATCCTCCAGCCGGGCGCGTTCCCGGGGAGGGAGCCGGCTGCCCTGGTAGGCTAGGGTCGAGTAGAACGAGCGATCGGAGAGGACGAGATCGTACCGGTGCAGGTCCGCCTGGAGCGCGGGAGCGGCGAGGTGGCGGTCGACGGTGAAGTAGACCGCCCCGGTCCACGGGTCCTGGGCGCCCGCCTCCTGGGCCAAGCGCCCGATGGTCCGGTCGGCCGGCTCGCGACGCAAGCGGACCGAGTATCCCTGCCGGCGGAGAGCGCGCCCCAGGGCAAGGAGCAGCGTCGATTTCCCGGCCCCGTCGATGCCCTCCAACGCGATCAGCAGCCCTCTCTTCGCGGGAGTCCGCGCCGGTCCCCTCACACGCCCTCCAACTGCGGCGCAAAGCCGTAAGCGGCCTCGATCGAGCGGACGAACGGGATCGCGAGGCGCTCGGCCTCCGCCGGCCCGCGACGGGCGATGGCGGTCGCGCGTCGCGGGACCGTGGCGAGGTCGAGGACCGCCCCCGGACGCTTCGGGTCGTCCAGATAGTCGGTCTCGAGGAACCAGGGCCCGTCGTCCGGGAGGACCTTGGAGACTAGGTCCCTCTTCGCCAGATAGGACGGCACGGCGGCTCCGGACGGGCTCGGATCCCGACGCGCTCGGGCGTAGTGCTTGATGAGCCGATAGCGCGGGAGGCCCGCCCTCCCGGCCTCCACGTCGAGCTCCCGCCAGCCCTCGGCGTCCAGGTCGGGGGAGTGCACCACGGCGGGGCACCCGGCCTCCCGAGCGACCTCCAGGGCGTGGCGGAAGACCCGCTTCGCCGCGGCTTCCAGCTCGGCGGGGATCGGGAAGTGGGGCCAGCCGACCTCACCCAGGGCAACGGCCCTGCGCTCCCGGACCCATCGGCCCGCGAGGTCGAGGGCACGCTCCGCAAGGTCGACGGCCTTCGCGAGCCCGAGCCGGTCGGCCGCGCCGACAAGGTCGATGGGGTACGGGGCCACGACGACGTAGGCGACCACGCCGGTCGCCGCATGGGCCGCGAGCGCCAGCTTCTCGGTCGCCGTGAACTGCCGCTGGTAGGCGTCCAGATCGAGCGGGACCGTTCCCTCGTAGTTCTGCGTCGCCACGAACAGGTGGGTCCCGCCGGCGGCGCGGAACCTCGCGACCGCGTTGGTCCCCTCGCCCGCCGCCGAGAGGTGGCAGTGGTGATCGACGACGGGAAGGCCGGCGATCCCTTCCACGGTGCCCCGGCGGTCCAGGGGGCTAGCGCAGGAGCCCTGCGCCTTGCAGCTCCTTGGTGATCTTCTTGACCGCGACCTCGACGTCCGAGGGCTTGCGGGCGCCCGTGCAGACGAGCTTGCCGCTCCCGAACAAGAGGACCACGACCCGGGGCTCGTCGATCCGGCAGACCAGGCCGGGGAACTGCTCGGGCTCGTACTCGACCCGGTCGAGCCCCAGCGTGACCGCGATGGCGTTGAGGTTGATCTCGCTCTCGAGGTCGGAGCTCGCGACGATGTTCTGGACCTCGATCTTGGGGTGCATGGTGATCTTCTGACCCCCCTTCTTGATCTGCTGGGCGACGGAGTGGATCGACTCCTCCACCTCGTGCATGCTCTTCGCACCGGTGCAGACGACCTTCCCGGAACGGAACAGGAGGATCGCCGTCTTCGGCTGCTTGAGACGGTAGATGAGGCCGGGGAACTGCTCGGGCTCGTATTCCGCCCCGTCCAGCCCGAGGGCGATCGACTGCAGGTCCAGTTCGTCCCCGAGCGAGGTCGATGCCACGACGTTTTCTATGCGGATCTTCAAGGGAGCGGCCCCCGAGGGGGCGGACTATTTAAACACCTATTTAAACCATCGCGCGCGGGCCCCCCTCGGGGACGCCCCCGTCGCACGGCAGGTCGCGGTCCGGGGGAGAGGACCGGGGCCTCGCGGGGAGACCGCGGAGCCCCCCGGCCTCGCCGTTCGCGATCCATGGCCCCTTCGGCTCCGGGTCGCGGGTGGGGAGGGCCCTTTCGCCAGCCCGCTCAGCGCGGGAAGGTAGGCGCTGCGGCAGTGGCGTCGAGGATAGACCGGGCTTTTGAGCGCGACAGGGTGAGACGCCCCAGCGTGACGCAGCACCTTCGCCTCCCCCCAGGTCCTCCCAGCGGGGCCGAATCGGGAACGGGAGGCTAGCCCGTGCCGGACGCGACGCCGCTGCCCACCAGTCCGACACCGCGGGCGAAGACACTGGAAACGTTCGACCGCCGTTACGCGAACCGCGTGATGCTCGTCCTGATGGGCATTGTGATGGTCGTCCTCTACATCGAGGGGATGCTGACCCCCTCCCTCTACAAGATCCAGACCGAGTTCGGGATCGATTCCGCGCAGGCCACCCTGATCATCTCGGTCTACGCCGTCTCGGGGGTCGCCCTCTCCCCCGTCGTCGGGAAGCTGGGCGACATCCACGGGAAGCGGAAGGTCCTCTCCGCCGTGATGCTCTGCTACGCCGCCGCGGTCTCCGTCACGGGCTTCTCGCCGAACTTCGAGTTCATGATCGCGGCGCGCACCGTGCAGGGGATCGGCCTCACGATCCTGCCCCTCGGGATGTCGCTCGTCCGTGAGGAGTTCCCGCGCGAGCTCGTCCCGCGCGCCCAGGGTCTGCTCAGCGCGATGTTCGGCATCGGCTTCGCGATCAGCCTGCCGCTGGGGTCGTTCGTCTCCCAGAACTACGGATGGCGTGACACCTACCACACGGCCATCCCGTTCGTCGTCCTGCTGACGGTCCTCGTCATCGCGCTCGTGCGAGAGTCGGACTACCGCCGCCCGTCGGTGAAGGTCGACTTCGTCGGCGCCGCGCTGCTGGGCGGCGCCCTCAGCGGCGTCGTGATCGCGCTATCGCAGGGCGAGGCCTGGGGCTGGAGCTCGGCCCTCACGATCGGCTTCGCGGCGGCCGGCGTGGCGCTGGCCGGGCCGTTCTTCCTGTACGAGTCCTGGTGGAAGCGCCAAGGACGGGAGCCGATCGTCGACCAGAAGCTCCTGCGGGAGCGCAACGTCGCGGTCACGAACCTTGTGCTGACCGTCGTCGGGCTCGGGATGTACCTCGCGCTGTTCACGCTGATCTACCAGTTCGAGTTCCCGCCCGCGTCGGGAGGGTTCAACGCCTCCTTCCCGACCCCGGACATCCTCAAGGCCGGGCTCGAGATCATTCCTCTGGCGCTCTCCATGACGGTCGTGGCCGTCGTGGCCAGCTTCGCGGTCGGATGGACCGGGGTGAAGCCGCTGGCCCTCGTCGGCTCCGTCGTGACGGCGGCCGGCTTCTACCTCGTCTCCGTCGCCACCTCCCTCGACCAGACCCTGCTCACCGAGGTCGTGATCGGGGCCGGGATGGCGCTCCTCAACGCCTCGATCATCAACCTGCTCGTGCTCAGTGTCGACCCCAAGGACATGGGCCAGGCCACGGCGATGAACAACGTCTTCCGCAACGTCGGAGGGAGCGTAGGGGCGCCGATCGGCGGCTCCCTGCTCGCGACGTACGTCCTCACGAGCGGACCGTACGCGGGGATGGGGGTCGCCTCCCATCTGGCGTTCCAGTACGCCTTCTGGATCGCCAGCGCGATCACGCTCGTGGGCGGCATCGTCGTCGTCTTCGGGCACGAGGTCATCGGACGCCGGCGCCACGAGAAGTACGCGCACCTCCCTCACGTGCACCGCGGCCTCGGACGACCCCGTGCCGCTCCTACCGACCCACCGGCCGCCCCCTCGCCCGGGCGCTCCGGGTGAACCCGGGCGGTGCGACGGGTCCTGGCGCCCGTCGCCGGACGGACCCCCGGCCACGAGGCGCGACCGGAAAGGTTCCCCCGTCGGTTCGGTCCGACCGGACGGTGTCGGGTCAGCCCGAGGACGGCGACGGATCCCCGTTCTGCGTCCCCGGGGGACCGTTCGGGTGTTGGGGGAGCACCGGCCCGTCGGGGGAATCCTCGGCGGGCAGACCGAAGAAATCTCGGAGGACGCGTCGGGTGAAACCCCAGATAACATGTCCCTCATGGACGGTGGCGAACACCCGGCGGGCGGCGCCCTGTGCGTCGCGGGTAACGAGCCGGCTCTCTGTCAGCGCTCCGGCGGGGAGCCAGAACACATGCGCGACCTCGCCGGGGCTCCCGATCGTCGGGGGACCGGCGGCCTCCGAGAGGCCGGCCGTGAAGACCCCGACGTGAAGACCGAAACGCGGGGCCGGGACCGCTCCGACGAACCGCAGCGGACCGGAGAGGTCCGGTGTCGAGAGACCCACCTCCTCCCGCAGCTCCCTCATCGCGGTCCCTGCCAGCGAGCCGTCGCGCTCGTCGACCCGCCCGCCCGGAAGAGCGACCTCGCCGGAGGCGGGGTCCTCGGGGTTCGTTGCGCGCTCGATGAGGAGCGCCTCGACCTCGGAGCCGGAGCGACCGTCCCGGAGCACGATCGTCACCGCGGCCCCAGCGGTCGATACTGGGGGGTGAAGGACCGGGTACCGCGAAAGGAGCGCGGCGGCGGTCTCCGGTGGGTCCGACAGGGGGCGCGGAGGGATGCTCGTCATCCCTGCCAATCGTAGACGGCCTTCTCGCGAACGACGGCCTTGTCGGCCGAGTGCTCCCCGGCGTTGCCGACCAGCCGCTCGAGCGCCGCGAGACGGGCCTTCAGGATCCGGAGGTCCCGCTGGAGCTCCTCCAGCTGCTTCAGAAGGTCGGCGTCCGCGGGTTCCGTCACTTCTCCTGTATCCCGGTCTAGCGAGATAACGCTGGCGCGGTTCCGGGCCCCCGCTGGTCCTCTACCTCGCGGACGAAGGCGGTGATCGCCTCCGCCAGCTCGGCCGGACGCTCCACCGGCACGAGGTGGCCGGTCTCGGCGAAGATGCGGATCCTCGACCCCGGGATCGATTGACGCAGGATCCGGCCGTGGGCCGCATCGACGACCTGATCGTTCATCGCCTGAACGATCAGCGCCGGCGGCCGAAGCGTCCCGACCCGGTCCCGCTCGTCGAACGTCGCCATCGCACGACCCCACCTCACCGCCCCGGTCCAATCCATCTTCGGCGCCTCGGCACGGAGCCGGTCCGCGATCTCCAGGTGGGCCTCGATCCAATCGGGATAGTAGAGGTCCTTGAGCAGCCGCAGGGCGAGGGCATCCGGTCCGCCCTGGGCGAACGTCTGCTCCCACCGTTCCCCCACCGCGCGCGTGTGCCCGTCCATGTAGACCGCCCCACCGATCAGCGTCACGCTCCGGACCCGCTCGGGGTGGTCGAGGCCGAGCCGGAGCGCCAGGAGAGCTCCCCCGCTCAACCCCACGACGTGCGCGGAGTCGAGCTCCTTGGTGGCGAGCAGGGCGAGAACGTCTCCCGAGAGCTCCTCCAGGCCGTAGGCCGCCTGTGGGGGCGCCGGAGAACGTCCGTGACCCCTCAGGTCCGGCGCGAGGACCCGGAACGACGGCGACAGGAGAGGGATCAGCGCGTTCCATATCGTGTGGTCCGCGCCCAGGCCATGAAGCAGGAGGAGCGGGGTCCCGGAACCCGCGTCCCGAGCATACAGGGGGAGGCCGAGAGCCGCGGGTCCGCTCACGGGTGGACGGAGCTCGCCGGGAATTTCAATCCTCGGGACCTGGCGGCGAAGGAGCTAGCGAAGGGCCCGGGGCCCGCGGTGTTGCGGACCCCCACCCGTACGCCGTGTCCGGGCTCTACGACAGGGAGCCTGGGGCACCAGCTCGCAATGACGCCGGGTCCCGACCGCCGGGCGCGCCGAACAGGCTCTATATAGCGTCCCTAGGCTGCCTCGGATCGTGGCGCGCGGCGTGATGCTGATGAGCGGAGGGATCGACTCGCCGGTCGCCCTCCACTACCTTCTCCGTCAGGGCCACGAGATGCTCGCCGTGCACCTGGACAATCGACCGTTCACGGACGATTCCCCCCTCGCCAAGATCGTCGATCACCTCGCGATCCTCCGGGCCCGGTACGGCCAATCGATCCCCCTCTACGTGCTGCCCCACGGCTCGACGCAGGTGGCGCTGATGCGGGCGACGGACCGGCACGTTGGATGCGTCCTCTGCCGTCGGTTCATGTGGCGGAGCGCCGAGCGGATCGCCGAGCGGGAGGGGGCGACGTTCCTCGCGACCGGGGAGGCGCTGGGGCAGGTCGCCTCCCAGACCCTCTCCAACATGCGTTCGGCCACCGCGTCGGTCCACCTGCCGATCGTGCGCCCGCTCATCGGCTTCGACAAGGTGGAGATCGAGGCGGTCGCCAAGGAGATCGGAACGTACGCGATCTCGACCCGGCCGGGGGTCTGCTGCCAGGCGGTGCCGGATAAGCCGGCGACCCGCACCGACCTTGTCCAGATCCAGCAAGAGGAGCAGAAGGTCGACGTGAACCAGATCCTGGACGATGCCGTTCGGCACGCGATGGTCCTCTGAGTCAGCGCGCGCCTCGGTGCCCGTGGGTCGCCGAGATCGTGTCCTCCATCCACCCGAGGTGAGCCTAGCGTCCCAGGACGCTCAAGGACCCCATCGGTGCCTCGTGGGCCCGGAGGGGGGTGCCCAGGCCTCCCGATGGACCGTTTCGCACGGCTGGACGATTTGATATACCCGGAGGCCAGACTCCCGCCTATGGCTCCGTCAGGAGAGAAGAGCTACCCGAGCACCGCCTTCGTGCTGAGCCTCATCGGCGGGATATTCATCCTGCTCGCTGGGCTCGTCAACGCTGCCCTCTACGCGTTCATCGGAGGGGCGGTCCTGAGCGTTTTCCCGGGACTCGGCGCCCTTTTCATCGGGCTTGCCGTGCTCGCCCTGATCTTCGGTCTGCTGATCATCGTCGGCGCGATCCAGATGCGCAGCAAGCCGGAGTCCGCCCACACCTGGGGGATCCTGATCATCATCTTCTCCGTGCTCAGCTTCGTCGGCGGGGGCGGATTCTTCATCGGCTTCCTCCTGGCGCTCATCGGCGGGATCCTAGCGCTCACTTGGAGACCCCCGCAGCCGGCGCAGGCGGCCTGGGGCCAGCAACCGATGGCTCCGCCCCCGATGGCCCCGCCCCCGAGCTAGCCGAACGCCCCTGGAACCTGGGGGGCCTACCTGGGCCTCCCAGGGTCCAACAACCCGAGCCCCGGATCCGCTCCCCGATGGAGGAGGACCCACGTCTCGGCCCTTGCCTCCCCGAAGCGCTAACCTCTGTCCGACCTAGGGAGGGAGATGTCCTACCGGCCCCTGAAGATCTGCTCGGGAGGAGGAGGTCTGGAGGCCCTGCCCGACCCACCCCGAACGCTCGATCTCCCGAGCATCCGACGTGAGCTGGAGGCGCAGGGGATCGACGTGGTGGACGCCCGGGTCATGCTCATCGCAGCGATGGACCCGGAGGTGACGATCAGTCGCTCCGGGCGGCTCCTGTTCAAGACCTCGCAGGAGAAGCGGGCGAAGGAGCTGCTC
>Ga0187780_10001547_pt1 | contig 17378 bp, 15 predicted proteins | sample 1015_Q2_SP10_20__FD_132429 | JGI IMG/M metagenome (GOLD analysis project Ga0187780, IMG submission 132429) | Tropical peat soil microbial communities from peatlands in Department of Meta, Colombia - 1015_Q2_SP10_20_MG | ecosystem: Environmental > Terrestrial > Soil > Wetlands > Peat | place...
AGATCAGAATGGCAAGCATCCCTATCAGGGCGAGACCAAGCCGAAGTACACCGGGCCGAAGCCACCGTTCGAGCATTTGGAGGTAGAGCAGAAGTATTCGTGGCTGAAGGCGCCGCGGTATCAGGACCATCCTATGGAAGTGGGGCCGCTGTCGCGCATGCTGATTGCATATGCATCCGGGCATCCGGATGTGAAACCGGTGGTCGACACAGTGCTGGCGAAACTGAATGCGCCGGCGACGGCGCTGTTCTCGACGCTGGGGCGAATTGCGGCGCGCGCGATCGAGGCGAAGGTGATGGCCGTACAGGTCACGAAGTGGGTGGCGGAACTGGGCGAAAAGCTCGGACACGGTGACCTGCGCATTCACAACGGCGAGAAGTGGGACCCGGAGGCCTGGCCGAAACAGGCGCAGGGTTGGGGATTCCACGAAGCGCCGCGCGGATCCTTGGGACACTGGGTCGAGATCGAAGACAAGAAGATCAAGAACTATCAGTGTGTGGTTCCGACGACGTGGAATGCCGGGCCGCGCGATGCCAAGGGGCAGCGCGGAGCCTATGAGGCTTCGCTGCTGAAGACGCCGATTGCGGATCCCGAGCGGCCGGTGGAGATTCTGCGGACGGTGCATTCGTTCGATCCGTGCCTGGCCTGCGCTGTGCATGTGGTAGACGCGCGAGGACGGCGATATACGCCGGTGAAAGCGGCCTGATGTAACACCCGAACGGCAATCGGAAAGGAGGCCCGCAATGGGCTCACGGGCACCAGGGCAACATGCATGGAGCGAGGCGCACAGACCCTACCCTTCCACATTGCCTGTGCGAACCTATGTGTGGGAGTTGCCGGTGCGCGTCTCGCACTGGTTCGTGGTTCTGCCTATCCCCGTGCTGGCTTTCACCGGCTATTACATACACAATCCGTTCATTGTGGCGACGAGCAGCACTCAATTTCTGATGGCGAAGATGCGCTTCCTTCACCTGCTGGCCGGATCGGTATTCATCAGTGCATTCCTTCTGCGCATGTACTGGTTTTTTGTGGGGAATAACTGGTCTAGCTGGCGGTCGTTTTGGCCCATCAAGAAGCGCCAGTGGCGCGGCATGGGGCACATGGTCGCCTATTACAGCTTCTTGAGGAAAGACTTGGTACACCATGTGGGCCACAACGCGCTGGCGGCAGTAACCTACCTGCTGATGTTCACCTTCATGCTGATCGAGATCATCACCGGGCTTACGTTGTACACCTATGTGCGTGGGCCGTGGTTGCTGGGGTGGCTGTTCCGCTGGATTCCCGGGGTAATCGACATCCAATATCTGCGGCTGATGCATTTCTGCATCATGTTCACTTTTTTCGCTTTTGCAATTCACCACGTTTACAGCGCTGTGCTGGTTTCGTGGGAGGAACGCAACGGATTGATTGAAAGCATCTTCACCGGATACAAGTTCATCCCCAGGGATGAGTTGGAAGAGGATTCACGGCAGGTGCAATGATGGCGGCCGAATCGGGCAAGACGGTTGTGCTGGGCCTGGGGAACATCCTGCACACGGATGATGGCGCCGGCCCACGGGCGATCACCCGCCTGCGCGCCGACTCAAGAGTTCCGCAGGAGGTTTCGCTCGTCGAAGGCGGAACGCTGGGGCTGGAATTGCTTCCCTACATCTGGGATTGTGCCCGGCTGATTGTGATCGATGCGGTCGATGTTGGTGAGGCTCCGGGCACGGTCGTCCGGCTGTCAGGAGATGAGCTGAACTCCCTGCCCGGGCGGAGTAGTGTCCACCAGTTGGGAGTCTCTGATCTTTTGGTGGCGCTGCGAGTACTGGCAGAGCGCCAACCGCGGGTCGTGCTATTAGGTGTCCAGCCGGGAAGTACCGATTGGAGTGATGAGTTGACTCCTCCGGTCGCAGCCACGATGAATTCCCTGATTGAGGCCACGATACGGGAGTTACAGGCGCAAGCAGAACCCGCTGCCTAGGCCCTGACAGAACCCGCCCATTAGGCTGAGCTTGGACCCTGGTACCGTAGCGAAATCAAGGTGAATTGATCGCCATCGGTGCACTCGAATCTGTTTGGTTGTTTTAAGCTAGGACACGAGCATCCGCCGGCTGCAGGCGCGGCCGTTGTCGGACAACCAAGGAGAACGACAGGGACAGTAGCTTTTGATGATGCGCGCCACCTTAGCATGAACGGAGTTTGAACAGGCTAGCAGGCCAGCCAGGTTGCCACGCATCGGTTGAGGCCCCCGTGCACGAATTGGCGATCGCAAATTCGATTTTGGACACCGTAAGGACCGAGTTGGCGAGACATCCCGGCAGGTATGCGACGAAAGTGGGCGTACGTATCGGTGAACTGACGGCTGTCGATCAGGATTCGCTGCGGTTTTGTTTTGAGGCGATAACCCTCGAGACAGATCTCGATTGCTTGAAGCTAGAAATCGAACTAGTGCCGCGCCGACAAACGTGCCTGGCTTGCAGATGCGTTTTCCCCGTACGAGACTACGAGTTCAGCTGTCCACAATGTGCCAGTCTGCAAACCGAATTCTCTAGCGGAGACGAGTTGGAACTTGCCTATCTCGAGGTTGAGGAATATGGAACGAGTGCCATTGCAACAAAAGGTACTGAGTGAGAACGATCGAATCGCAATGGAGCTGCGTGCCCGATTTCAGGAACACGGAATTCTTTGTCTGAACTTTGTTAGCTCACCAGGCTCCGGCAAAACGAGCCTGTTGGAGCGGACTCTGGCGAGCGTGCCAAACGGCGATCGAATCGCCGTTCTTACGGGAGACATTCAAACAGAGAATGACGCAACCCGGCTCAAGCGATTCCACTTTCCTGTTAAACAGATCACAACTGGCGGCACTTGCCATCTCGATGCATGCATGATCGAGCGGCATCTCGCAGATTGGCCGCTTGAGGAACTGGATCTTCTGCTGATCGAGAATGTTGGGAACTTGGTTTGCCCGGCCAGTTACGATTTGGGTGAAGCTGCCAAGATCGTAATGCTCAGCGTCACTGAGGGTGACGATAAGCCCCTAAAATACCCATCGATTTTCTTCAAGTCGGATTTGATGGTAGTAAACAAAGTCGACCTGCTGCCTTACGTGCCTTTCGATATCAACACTGCGGTGAACAACGCGCGGAGGATTCATCCGGACATGGAATTCGTTCGAGTCTCCTGCCTTAGCGGCGACGGATTGGACGAATGGCTGAGCTGGCTCCAGAAGCGGCGGAACGCCCGGAAGCAGCGGCACCACCAAGTGGTGGGCTGACCAGTATATGGCTAGTTTTCGCAAGCTATGGAGACGGGACCTTCGGCTGCCCGAGCACCGAAAACAGGACAGGCTAAAGGATGCTCCGAGGGTACCCCCTCGGAAAACCTCCATCACTGAAACTCCGTGCCTTACCTAAGTGGCAATACGACGTTTTTCTGTCCTCTAGTACTTGCCTTGTTCTTGTTCAGGTTGCCTGGCTGTTCCTATTCGGAAAACCGCCGAGCGAAAGCCATCGCTCACGGAAATGATCTCTTCGAAATGCACTGCAGCGGCTGCCACAGTCGCAGAAGGCTGGACCTGGGAAAAGTGCCCCCTGACCTACATGGTGTCTTCGACCGCCCGGTCCTTCCAAGCGGAAGATCAGCTACGGATGACCTGGTTCGCTCCACCATATTGACGGGGCGAAGCGGCATCATGCCTTCTTTCGAGGGGAGCCTGAGCGACGAAGACATAAAAGACATCATTCTCTACCTGCACACGCTAAAGCTGCTCCCAAACTTGCGAGAATCCGGAACGAAGCAGACAGTGATAATTGGCCCGCGCTACCGTCCTCCTAGTGAGCGAAAAGACGACATAATCGCGCCGCTGACGATCGGCTACACCCACGTTTGGGAATCGCTGGCCGCGGCGTCACGGAAGGCTGGCATACCCCATCTAGCAGCCAGGCATTCAGGAATGCTTTCCGCTCCTGGCTGGATTGCTTGGGACTTCCAGTTGGCCTTCAACAGCGAATGATGCGGCACGCCCGCGTCACCACCACCATGAACTTACCGGACAGCTTTGAAGGCTGACATGATGAGAAGGTGCTGGCTCAGGTTTCAGCTGATTTCAAGCGGCTTAACTTCTTTGGAATGTGGGGTGGGAGATGGGAATCGAACCCACTCAGAGATTAGAAATAAAGCGCTTACCGGAAGCGGGTGGCACCATTTGGAGCGCGTCGGAACTCATCGGAATAATTAATGGACGTGAATTGGACGTACGCTGGCGTCTCGCGGATCACGTCCAAACTTACCATAACGCCCAGGCATCATTCTTCGTGTCCTGCGCCTAAGGTTTTTCCTCGGCGAGAACTTGTGTGGCCGTGCCCGGTATCGATATCCATCGATGCCCTCGATGCTCAACGTTCTTTGCCTTTGCGGTTGGAACGCGCTAGTATCAGGCCGTGCCTGTCTGCTGGAAAAACCACATCGCAAGCGATCCGGAAATTCTGAGAGGGAAACCTCGTCTAAAGGGAACACGTATCCCCGTAGGGCTTGTGCTGGGGTGCTTGGCCGCTAGCAAGACCGCTGAAGACATTATCGCCGAATTTCCCAGTCTTACTCGAGATCAAATCGCTGCCTGCTTGGACTACGCCCGTGAACTGGCCGAATTTTAGGCCGTCGTCTGATGGCCTTACGATTCTTGGCCGATCACCGTATCTCAAATTCCATCGTTCAAACCTTACCAGAGGCAAATCATGAGGTCCTGTGTCTGAGGGGGGTACTGCCGGCGGAGTCATCGAACGCCGCCGTGATCGCCAAGGCCCAAGCCATTTTGCTGTCGTTGAACGGCGACTTCGCTGATATCGTGAGCTATCCGCCCAAGAACCTGTCGCTTTGCAAATGCGCAACTACCTGAGATTCTTTCTGATCTCCGGCCAGACTGACAGCCTATCCAAAGGCTCAGCCTGCGATCGAGATTTATCATGGGAAATTACTCGCGGTCGAAATTATCGTATCCGCATTCGGGAATAGAAGGCCGGCCCGCCATTGAAGCGGCGAGCTTGCCCGAACCGATTCCAGCTAGCTGACCGATTTGAACCCCATCCTAGTTGACTAGCCATCTGACTAGACGTATAATGACGGTTGAACAGAGTACTGCGATGAACAAGTGGCAGTTGCAGGACGCTAAAGCACGCTTCAGCGAACTGATCGATGAGACCCTCGAACACGGACCGCAGGTAGTCACGCGCCGCGGAATCGACACTGCCGTCGTCGTCTCTGTCGAGGAGTGGCGCAGATTGAATGACGAAAACCGCCTGACCTGGAAGGATGTACTCCTCGGTGATGGGCCGCGATTTAAGATTCCACTTCCCAAACGTGGCACGGGCAAATGGCGCAAGCCATTGGTGTTGGATTGATTCGCTATCTCATCGATACGAACGTCGCGTCCGAGATGCGAAAGCCAAAACCGCACGCTGGCGCACTTGCTTGGCTGCAAAGTCTCGACGCAGGTCAAGGCTTCTTCTCCGCTGTAACATTCGGAGAAATTCAACGAGGAGTGGAACTCACTCGTCCGCAAGACCCGGTGAAGGCGAACGAAATCGAATCATGGGCTACCCAGTTGGAACGCGTATCGCAGGTCTTACCCATGGACGCGGCGTGCTTTCGCGAGTATGCGCGTTTAATGCATCATCGATCCGATACGGTACGCGAAGATGCCATGATCGCCGCTACGGCTCGCATTCATGGACTCAGCGTGGCCACCCGTAATGAGAGCGATTTCGCAGATCTCGAAGTCGCCGTCGTCAACCCTTTCAAATATCGGCGACCGTGATGGACTCGATCGCCGACAACGGCGCAAGAGGACCAAGCTACGATCTCTAATTCTAGAAGCCCAGCCGCAGCCCGAATTCCAACTGCCTTGGGGCTCCGAGCGAATAAACGCCTGTGCCGACACCGACGCGATCTACATTGTGCCCAGCGGGAGTCGTTCCGTTAATCTGTCCTGCAGCACCTGTCAGCAATCCGTTGAGAGCGGCACCGGGCAGGTCGAAATTGACAAAGTTGAACAGGTTGTAAAAGCCAGCACTCGGTTGGAGAGTGATCCTTTCTCGAATCGTGTAAGACCAAGCAACTTTCAGATCCAGGGCCCGCAGCCATGCAAGATTGACCTGCCGCGAAGGGGCCAGTGGCACCGGAGGAGCAACGGCACACAAAGAATTCACGGGCAAATTGTTGGGGTTGCTGTAGCACAACGCGTCGCCCACTCCCAATTGAGCGGCAGTGAACAGCCCATTTTGGACCAGCGCTTGGCCCGCCGGAGTCAAGTTAAGGGCAACCGTATTGTTGTAGTTGGTAAGCACGCGATTGATGTTCGATCCGTTGATGCCGCGATCAAAACTGCCGACATGGGTTCCTGGAACAGGGTCTTGGACTGTGCCGTCTCCTGTGAAGTCAGTGCGGAAAATTTCTCCTGGTCCTAGGTTCGTATTGGGTACAACTAGCGAAGTCGAAAGCGGACTCCAGAAATGCGACATTAGGCTCACCTCAAATCCACCAGGTAAGTTTGCAACCCCCCCGAACGAAACCTGATGAGTGCGGTCCAGTAGCGAGGGTCCAAAAAAACGATTCACATTGGCATTGTCGAGGGCCAGCTGTCCGAAATCCTGGTCCGACGCCAGTGCATCGATAGGAGTGCTCCCCCCCGAGTTCTCAAATCTCGATAACGCGTACGAAACCTGGAAGTTCAACGACCGCACGCCGGCAAATGGATGCTGGATGTTCTCCGTGAGCTTGGCCTGCAGTCCGTTGTACACCGATCGTCCGATCGGTTTGGCAAAGACCAGTGGAGGGGCGTTCGGATTGATCCCGGAGAATGCGCAGGGATAGCCGAAACCTACTGTTCGATTCGTGCAAGCAACACCAAAATCTGACGACGAAGTGAGCCCCCAGCCCGCGAAGTCAGAGATCAGTAGGGGACGTCTATTGCCATTGGCATCTACGTAGTTTCCGCTTGGGCATGGTGTGGTAATCCCCGATTGAATGGAGGCGACGCCGCAAGCCGCGAGCGTATTGTTAATCGCCTGAATGGCTGCTGTCTTATTAAAGTAGTGGACATCGCCGGCATGATTCTCATCCGTGGCCAGAAAGTAATGGGTCTGAACGTTGCGCAGAAAGTCGGCGCTCAAGACCATGCCGGAACGAATCTCTCGCTGGATGCCGATATTCATCTCAACCGAGCGGGGAGTGCGATAGTTCGGATCGTACAGGTACGAAAACGACCCTAAGCCCTGGTTTAGCAACAACCCAACGTAATTTGGATTGGGTGTGGTCAGACTAAACGGAGAGTCGGCCTTGTATTGCTGTTGAAACGCGGCGATTTGATTTGCCACAGTCCCAATCGCCACCGGGGTACCGGCAGTACCGCAAAAGGTGGGCTCTAAGACCTGGCCGCCTGGAATTGCAACCGGCTGAGGCAGTCCAATTCCGAGACAGGCGGCGGGCAGTTGCTGGAAAGCGTTGCCGACCGAGGTCCGATGCTCAGCGTCTTGAGGCTGTGCTACAACCGTAAGCACATTTTCGTAGAACAGCCCGATCCCCCCCCGGATCGCAGTCTTGCCGTTACCCGTTACATCCCAGGCGAATCCGAGTTGGGGCGAAAAATTCGTCTCCGGGTCACGGACCCGATTGCCGAGACCAGGCATCACAGCGTTGAGCTGTGGAATCGGGGGAAATCGACTGTCGCTGCGGCCGGGTTCGCGGACGTACCGTATGCCATAAGTCAAGGTCAGGTTCTTTCTCCATTTCGAGCTTGCGCCGAAGTATGCGCCAAGCCGGTGATAAAAGGCGCCGCCTGCGGGAAGCCCGAACGCTGGGAAAGGTGACACATATCCCAATCCGTTACTGACCGCAACGTACTCCACCGGATAGTTCAATGGGTTGGTGTCGCCGCCGGGAAAGGGACCATGGGTTTGAGCGAAAGCTTGTTCGTAGGGACCGACGTTCGTAGAGAGAAATGGAGCGAGGGTCTGCTCAGGAACGAACCCACCTACCGCAATGCGATTAAAGGAGAAGCCATAACGGAAAATCTGCGCACCCGCAGTCTTGCTGCCGTCATACTTGATTTGATGATCACTTTGCAAGATGAGCCACGAAGCGTTCCCAGCTGGCCCGGTAACCAGCCCTGTATTTCCCATCGTTAGATCCAGCGGATAATTCCCGAAAGGCAAGCCACTGTCCCGCGCAGCATCTGTGATTTCATGTACGGTTTTCAGATATCCGAAACGGATGCTATGGCTGAAGGTTCCGCGGTTAAAATCGACTCCCGCCACCTGGATCCGGGTGACATTCTTGTTGTGGTATATGGAATAGCCTAATCCGCCGTTCGCGATCAGCGGATTTGCGAAATAGTTGAACCGATAAAAAATATGCAGCGATGGCAGCTGATAATCCGCCTTTGCCATCAGGTCGTCCTCGTGAAAAGGAGAACCGAAGCTACCAGAGTATTGTTGAAAGGGGGATGCCACAAGCACGGGAGCCTGGGTATGCTGAAGGGTGCGTTCACCATCGAGGAAGTAGAAGAACTTGTTTTTGAGGATCGGACCACCCAGACGCCCGCCGTATTGCGAGCGCTGAAAAGGCTGAGAGAGCCCGGGCGGTGCAGGCAATGCGGCGGCCAATGAACTGTCACGAAAAAAAGCGAAAGCCTCGCCCTGAACCGCATTGGTTCCCGAACGCGTCGTTACATTTACCGCACCGGATGTGGTCAGTTCTGTCGAGAGATCATAGCTTGATTGGCTGAGCTGGAACTCCTGAATTGCACTCGCGGGAATGTTCGTTGTGGTCGTGCCGAAGATCTCGTCGGAAACGTCGATGCCATCGACCTCGATTCGGGCTGTGCGTCCGAAACGCCCGCCGAAGGAAATGGACGTGAAGCCATCCTTGTAAGAATTGAAGGTTCCAGCGTCCTGCATTTGCACACCGGGCTCTAGTTGCGCCATGTCGAGGAAATTGCGGCCGTTGATGGGCAGATTTTCAATCTGCTGGTCATTCAAAACACCCTGAACAGTGGCCTGCTCCGTGTTCACTTGCAGGGTGGAATCCTGCACCTCTACTACTTCCTTTTCGTTCCCAATTCGCAGGTTCACATTTACTGTGGCCGTGTTGCCGACCAACACGGTAACCGCAGCGTCGGCCGAACTGAATCCTTTGGCAGAGACCAGAGTTTTGTAATCGCCGGGCACCAAGGCTCCCGAATTAAATGATCCGGAAGAATTGGTACTGACGTGAGTAAGCTGTCCGGTGGCAAGATTGGTAATCGTCACCTCGGCGCCGTTGATCACAGCGCCGGAAGGATCGGTCGCCGTGCCAACGATGCTGCCCGCACCGATGGTTGCCTGAGCTGCGAGAAGATGCGGAAAGCTGAGCGAGAGAGCGGCACATGACAGAACCCGTACTGCCCAGACGCGCAAGTATGGCCGGAAAACCAACATTGGCCACCTAAATTTCCGAGGGGAGCAAATCCAGACTTCCGGAAGAATAGTCGCGGACCGGCGGCACAGTCAACAGTATGAGTCGCACTAGTCGCACTATCGGACTGGGTCAGTGTCGCACTGGGTCAGGACTCCTGAGCAAACCCGCACAGCGAATGGAAACAAGCTCACGGCCATTTCACATCGAGTGCAAAAATCTCATTGCTTCCGACATCGCGGGTCAATACAAGCGAGCCGTCGGCGGCAATACCGATCCATTTCCCATTTTCACCGCCCCCCAGGATGTCTTCTTTTGTTAGCCGCAGGTCCGTGAGTTTCACGATCGTCTCGACGTGAAAATCGGGAGCCCGCACCCGAAACACCGCCGTTCCACCCGGCACATCCCCTAGCAGGAAAAGAGAGCCTCCGTCCAATGAAGGTGTCCAGTTATCAATGTTTGCTGGCCCCAACAGAGACCACTTGCTGGTCTTGAAGTCATACAGGTGAAGCTCGCTATCTTCGACTCCATAGGCAATGATCTGGTGGGGGGAAGGCCACCACGGAGCGTATCTGCTCCCTGACGGATCCGCAATGACCGAGATTTTTCGCGTGCGCAGATCGATAATATGGATTTCACAGAATGGCGGTTCGTCCCAGAAATGCTTCCCTGCGACGATTGCACCGAAAGCCAGCGAATTGCCATCTGGAGACCATGTAGGTGCGTGGCCAAAGTCCGCCGGCATCTCAATCGTCCTTCCGCTGAGCTCCAGCACGTATAGACGTAACCCAGCTTCGGTCAAGCCGCTGAAAGCGATCTTGCTCCCGTCGGGAGAAATTTGAGGATAAAACACCATCATCGGCGGAAAAGTGAGTTGCACCTTCCCGCTTCCATCTGGGTTGGCTCGCCAGAGAGCGTGATCCGGATACGAGACATAAGCGATCCATTTCCCATCTCGAGAAGCCGTAGTTCCAATGGCGGACATACCGGAAAGATAGGGAGTGAAATGTCCAGTTTTTGCGTCATAGCGAACGAGTTCTCCCCGCAGAGTGGACCCGATGGCGAAAAGTTTTTTCCCGTCGGGACTCGGCCTAACCATGTCGAACGAAATCGGCCCGTGAGTCAGGCGGATGGGTAAACGAGCTTTGCCGAGAAGGGTCTTGCGTTCCGGGAGCGCCCAAAGGTCTGACCGACCGGTATCCTGGCTGTGGAACAGGAAGTACTCGCCATCGGGCGTCCAAGCGTCCCCTTGCTCGCCGAGAGATCCAGGCCACCCTTTGATTAGCTGATGCAGGCCGGTTCCGTCGCTGCGCATCTCCCAGATCGATTGATGAAACTGATCATCTGTCACTGTCAGACGAATCCAGCTAGCATCAGGCGAGACTACAGGATATTCACCCATTCCCGGCACATCCGTAAGCTTCCGCGGATTGGAGCCGTCCTTTTCGGCAACGGACACAGTTGGGCCCCTTATCCAAACCATGCGTCCATCGGGGAAGAAAGCGGCAGTCGAAGTTCCGTTCGTTTTCAAATCGATCCTTCTCGGCTCCCCCGCTGGAAGAGGAAGGAGCGATAGAGGGTTATCGGGGTCCAGTCCTGCATCGTGGACCAGGAGTTTAGATAAGTCCGGAGTAATCCCCTCAAGACCGAAGTTGGAACCTGGCTTGGTCGGAACAATTCCTGTCTCGCCACCCGTGACGGCCACCTGGAAGAGCCCTCCATTGACGTCGTCATCGAAGTAAATGCGTAAACCGTCAGTGACAAGGTTTGCCTTCGCGATGCGATCGTTCGTAAGCTGAGTCATGCCCTCCACAATCGGAACCCGCTCTGGCATCAGCCACCAGAACGCCAGCATAGCCACAATTGCGACTGCCAACGCACTGAGAGCGACGGCACGCCAACTTGGCTTGGGAGCGTTTCCTACGGCCGTAGTTGAGATGGGAGAAGCTGTGGAATCCGACAAAGCCTCCAGGGCGAAAGCCAGATCGGAGGCCGATTGAAAGCGCAGCTCCGGCGATTTCTCCAGGCAGCGATGGACTGTCCTCTGCAACGCAGGCGGTACCTTCGCGACGACTTGCGACAGCGGTGCGGGCTCTTCATTCAAAATCGCACTCATCGTCTCCGCCGACGTCGTCTTCTGAAATGCTCGCTTGCCGGTCAATAGTTCGTAAAGGATCGCGCCGAAGGAGAAAATGTCGGTGCGATGATCCACATCGTTTCCGCGCACCTGCTCGGGCGACATGTAGCCAGCCGTGCCCATCACAATGCCGGGCTCAGTGGCGGCTCCGCCCGCGGTTGGTGCTGTGTGTTGGTGCGTGCTTTCCGGCTGCTTCAGCTTGGCCAGGCCAAAGTCCAGAATTTTGATGCGACCGTCTTTAGTTGCAAACAGGTTTTCTGGCTTTAGGTCGCGATGCACGATCCCTTTTTCGTGCGCAGCTGCCAAACCATGCGCGATCTGCACGCCGTAATCAATCGCCTTGCGCACCGCCATTGGACCTTTGCCCACTTGCCCGCGCAGCGTGTCACCTTCCAGCAACTCCGACACCAGGTAGGGTGCGCCTTCAAAGGTGCCCATCTGAAACACAGCCAGTATGTTGGGATGGTTCAGCGCAGCCGCTGCTTGCGCTTCCTGCTCGAAGCGCCGCAGGCGCTCCTTGTCCGAAGAGAAAAACGATGGCAGGACTTTCACTGCTACGTCCCGCCGCAGCCGCGGATCACGCGCTCGGTAGACTTCTCCCATGCCTCCAGCGCCGAGCAATGACTGGATTTCGTAATCCCCAAGACGAGCGCCCTTTTGCAGCTGCAATCGAGGTGGGGGAGATTGCAGAAAGCTGGTTCGCACTTCGTCATTTGCCGCCAACAGTGATTCCACTTCGCGGCGCAAGCTTTGATCCGAAGAGCAGGCTCGATCCAGATAATCGCGCTGCTTTCCAGAATCCAAAAGCAGGGCCGCTTCAAGCACATTCTTGACCTGCTGCCAGCGTTCCGCAGTCATGATGAGGCGTTCCTTTTCAATCGCCGAAACAGCCAGACCCGTGCCGATGACCAGGAACGCTCCACCGTGGCGTGGGATACCGAGAGAACCTTGGCCGCTTCAGCAATCGACAGCCCGCCAAAGAAACGCAACTCGACGATGCGGCCTTGCCGTGCATCCATTTGTCCAAGTTCCTGGAGCGCATCGTCAAGATCGACGAGATCAACTTCTTTGGCTGGAACTCTTATAGCTTCATCGAACGCGAGCTTGTAGCCGCCATCGCGTTTCAGAGAACGATGTCTGCGTGCATAGTCCACCAGAATTTGTCGCATTAACTGCGCGGCCACAGCGAAAAAGTGTTCCCGGTTCTGAAACTCCACCCCGCCCTCAACCAGCCGGAGATAGGCTTCGTGCACTACCGCTGTGCTTTGCAGGGTGTGATGGGGACGCTCCCGCTGCAAGTAGTTGTGGGCCACGCGGCGGAGTTCGTCGTAGACCAGCGGCACTAGCGAGTCCAGCGCCTCCTGGTCGCCTTCTCTCCATCTTCGTAGCAGCTCACTAATCTGGTTGGAGGTGCCGGACATGTTGCCAGCTCCGGTCTGCGGAGGCGGCGTCGCAGGGTCCTCAACATACCCCAATTCCCGGAGCAAATCAACTCCAGGAAAACAGAGGCTCTAGTGGAAAGCCGGCTGCTTCGCCGAGAATTTTTTCTTTCGCTGTGAGGGAGTTGACCCCCAGTTTGCGCTTCTTCTCAGTAGCAAAGGGAAAAGAGGCGGGAACACTGAGGAAGAGCAAGTTGCACGCACAGGGCTCGCGAGTATTTTCGCGGCAAGCATGGCTGCACGGCGCAGGCCGAGTTCCAACACAATTAGGAGAACAATTATGAAATTCAAAATCGCACGTACATCGATGGTTAGTCTTTTCGCCACAGTTCTAGCGCTGGGCATGGTAGCTCCTGCTCACGCCGACGACCACCGCTGCTCTCTTGCCCGGTCTGCCGGGAAGTGGTCATTCACGGATAACGGGACGGTTGTCGGCATTGGTCCCAGGATCGCCACGGGGGTATTCACGCTGGACGGGGCCGGAAATTTGCGGAATGGCCTGGCCACGTCAAGCCTGAATGGCAGCATCGCTGACGAGACCTTTTCCGGAACCTATACGGTAAATCCCAACTGCACAGGCACACTCAGCGGCGAGATTTTCGTGTCGGGTGTTGAGCAGTTTGCAGTAACGCTAAACCTCGCCTTTGACGAGGACATGAAGCAAATACGCGGGATCTTCACATCAGCCGTAGAACCCAACGGCACAACACTCTCGACCGTCATAGGCCTCGAGGGCAGGAAGCAGTAAGGCCGCGAAACTAGCAGCTGGCGCAGGCCAAGCTTATCCAAATTACGCTGGATCCGCTTGGCCGCGACCGCGTGGAGTTGGCGTCATTCACCTCCCAGAAAAGGAGAACATCGATGAAACGAATCGTTAGCGCGTCATTGGCCTTGGCTGTCTTGGCAGCCCTGGTCATGGTACTCACAACATCGAAGCCTGTTTACGCTCAGGGTGTATGCAGTGTCGCCACCCTGAAGGGTAACTACGGGTTTAGCCAGCCGGGGTTCGAGCCTAGGGGCCCGAATCCGAATGCAAACAAACTTCCCTTCGCCGTCGTGGGGGTGATCGCGTTCGACGGAGGAGGCAATTTCTCAATCACTTACACCGACGTGTCGCCCGGCCAACCCGACCCGTACGTACCCCTCCACGGGACGGGCTCGGGGACCTATACCGTGAATTCCGACTGCACCGGCTCAGGCTCCTGTACGACCGGAGATTGCGCTGGAGTAACCTTCGACACGGTGATCCTCGCTGGCGGGAAAGAGGTGTTTGGCATCAACACGCTTCCTGGTGTCGTGGCTACCATCGACCTCAAGAAGCAATAGGCGAAGCGGTGGCTGCAGCAGACGCGCCGCCGCTTTGCGCGTCTGCCAGGCGCGCGAGTCATCTTGGCTACACGTGTTGCGGCACAGTCGAGAGAAGGCCGTTCAACCTAGTCGGTGCGGTTGCTTAATAGGGTAGGGTCGCCATTGGGATCGGCGACTCGACGTGGCGAGTGGGGTTTTCAAACTCTGCGGCTTGTTCCTCGGGAACAACGGACAAGCAGACCTCAGTGCACCTACTAGTTCGCGCAACCCAAAAAGGGAGGTTGGTTATGGCGAGGAAGGATCACATATCGGTTGTTGGAAGCTTCTGGTTTGTCATCATAGGTCTGCTGCTTCAGTTACTAACGACTACGGGCGTCGCGTCGGCACAGAATCCGGTGCCTCTGGTTAATGAGCCCATGGTGCCTGACACAAAAATACCCGGTGCAGCGGGATTCACGCTAACGGTGAACGGCACCGGTTTTGTCTCAGGTGCCAAGGTGAACTGGAACGGCAGCCTGCTAGCAACGACTTTCGTGAACGCCTCTCGGCTGAAGGCGAGCGTGCCGGCGTCCCACATCGCTAAGGCAGGCATAGCGTCGGTGACGGTCGTGAACCCTAGCCCGGGTGGCGGTATTTCGAACGCGGCGTTCTTTTCGGTCACGGTTCCTACTGCGTCAATCGCGCTTAGTGCTCCCATGGAATACCCCACCGGTTCCCGGCCCACCTCCATAGCAACGGCCGACTTCAACGGTGACGGCAAGCTCGACTTGGCGGTGTCGAATTACGGCAGCAACAACGTTAGCGTCCTATTGGGGAACGGAGATGGGACCTTCAAGGCCGCAGTGAACTATGACGTGGGTAAGACTGAGTACGGCGAAATAGCGGTGGGGGATTTCAACGGTGACGGCAAGCTCGACTTGGCGGTGTCGAATTACGGCAGCAACAACGTTAGCGTCCTACTGGGGGACGGAGATGGGACCTTCAAGGCTGCACTGAACTATGACGTGGGGACGAATCCCACGGGGATCGCGGTGGGGGATTTCAACCGCGACGGCAAGCCCGACCTGGCGGTCTTAAACCAAAATTGCACCAATGGCGGTCCCCCCTGCGGGGACGGCACTGTCTCGGTTCTGTTTGGAAACGGCGACGGGACGTTTCAGCCTCCCGCGGACTACGCTGCCGGGTCAAACCCCAACTCGGTCACGGTAGGGGATTTCAACGGTGATGGCAAGCTCGACCTCGCCGTCGCGAACGGAAACTCGGTCATGGCCTCGGCAGTTTCCATTCTGCTCGGAAATGGGGACGGCACATTTCAACCCCCTGTGACGTACACTTTCGGCGTTAACAACGCGACTATCGCCACAGCCGATTTCACCGGCGACGGCAAACTCGATCTAGCCGTCGTCGATAACATAGGCGCGGTTTGGATCCTCCTTGGAAACGGTAATGGAACCTTTCAGACTCCCGCTAGTTACGGGACAGACACTCTTCCCTTGGGGCTCGGCATCGCCGATTTCAGCGGTGACGGGAAGCTTGACCTAGCCGTGGGAAGTAGCGGCTCGAACACACTTCAAGTCTTCCTCGGCAACGGCGATGGAACTTTTCAGTCCCCGCTTACATTCGCGGGCGGCTCATTTCCCCAAGGGCTAGCCGTGGGTGACTTCGACGGCAGCGGCAGGCTCGACGTGGCCGTCACAGACAAATCGGCCGGCGCGGTTTCAATCCTTCCGCAGATTCCAACCGTTTCACTGTCGACAACGAGCCTGACCTTTGCGGACCGGGTGATCGGCAAGAGCAGCGCTTCACAGACGGTGACACTCTCCAGCGGGCTGCCGTTGACCATCAGCAGCATAGCCGTGAAGGGAACGGACACCGGTGATTTCAGCGAAACCAATAATTGCGGTAAGGGCTTGCCGGCCGGAGGGACCTGCACCATTAGCATAATCTTCATGCCAACTCAGGCCGGACCGCTGACTGCGTCAGTCAGCATCACCGACAACGCGGCAGGCAGCCCGCAGTTGATTGCTTTGAGCGGCACTGGGCTGGGTTTAGGAGGGAACGCTACTCTCTCCCTCACCAGCCTGAAGTTTGCCACCCAGCTTGTGGGCACGATTAGCCCTGCGCAGTCCGTCATGCTAACCAACTACGGCACTGCGACGCTTACTATCGCCAGCATCGACCTGACAGGCGCGGATCCCGGCGACTTTCACCAGACCAACACCTGTGGCAGCCGAGTGTCCCCGAGAGCAAGCTGCACGATCAAAGTAACTTTGAAGCCAGTGGGACAAGGCAGTCGAAGCGGAACCCTATCGATCACTGACAACGCACCAGAAAGCCCGCAAACAATCGCTCTGAAAGGCACTGGCACCGTCGTGGAGTTGGATCCCAACCGTCTGCTCTTCTTGGTGCAAGCCGGTACCACTGCAACGTTGTCAACAAGCTTGACTAATGTCGGTAGCACACAGTTGGGGATCACCGGTATTAAGATCATCGGGACCGACACCGGCGAGTTTTCTCAGAAAAATACCTGCGGCTCCAGTGTCGCCGCTGGAAAGGCCTGTGACATTAGCGTCACTTTCAAGCCACGTGGGGTAGGAGCGTTTTATGCGGCTGTCGCGATCAGCGACGACGGCGGTGGCACCCCGCAGAAGGTGTCGCTGGTGGGTTTTGGATGCCTGGGGATCGACTGCAAATTAAAGTGAGACAAGAAGAGGCCAGCTACGGCGAACGGAGGAGAAAGATGTTGGTGCCCTGACAACAATTTATCCGTGAATTGAAGATCGGCCTGCAGTCGGCTGAGCAAGCGGTGGCCGAAAAGCCCTGCACAATAACGTCACTTTCAAGCCGGCAGAGGCAAGAAGTGACAGCGCCGATGTCTCCATCAGTGATAACGCTGGCGGCAGCCCGCAGAAGGTAGGTCTGTCAGGAAGTCGCGGACCGCAGCGGTCCCTGGCAGGCGTGGACGACCTCGCCCTCCCTGCCACGGTGGAATAGCATCAACGAGCGGGAGACTTGCTTCGAGTTTTCTGCCAGGGCTGTTACTGGGCGGTAATCGCGGCTGGACA
>Ga0187780_10001548_pt1 | contig 17376 bp, 12 predicted proteins | sample 1015_Q2_SP10_20__FD_132429 | JGI IMG/M metagenome (GOLD analysis project Ga0187780, IMG submission 132429) | Tropical peat soil microbial communities from peatlands in Department of Meta, Colombia - 1015_Q2_SP10_20_MG | ecosystem: Environmental > Terrestrial > Soil > Wetlands > Peat | place...
CGCTGGAGCCGGTTTATGGGGTTTCGGGGCCTGGAGCAGCTGCCGGTCCGACTTTAAGGATCGTGCGTCTCGGTGGAGACGCTGGTTGTGACGGCTTATCGCTACGCGGAACAACGATCATGTCCGGCAAGACCCTGATCCGAATGAAAACAGCACTCGCTCGCTGCCATGGCGAGAGCTGTTACCAAGCGATAAAACGAGCATGAGGCCCTGAGGCCGTAATCGGAGCGCCTACACGTGGACAGCCGAATCAAGCACGTTTGCGTGCTGGCGCTGGAAAACCGCTCGTTCGACCATCTCTTGGCGTACTCCGGAATTCCAGGGCTCGCTGGCGTGGATACGTCGAAGACGAACCCTGACGCGAGCGGCTCGCCTATCCCGATGACAGATGACACGCCGGATCGGCTGGGGTCGGATCCAGGTCACGAGTTTGAGAACGTCGACTGGCAGATTTACGGTTCGGACCCCAGCGCCACGCCGCGTCCAGTCTCGATGAGCGGCTTCGCCAACCGCGGCTGGCCGGAGGCCATGCAGTGCGCGGCTCCGACGCTCGTACCGAACCTGACGCGGTTGGCCCGCCAGTTTGTCGTCTGCGACCACTGGTTCTCGTCGATGCCGGGACCCACATGGCCAAACCGGTTCTTCATGCACGCTGGGTCTTCCGGAGGGTTGGCCAATAGCCCATCGGACCTGACCACAATCGGTTCGATGCTGTGGTCCAAGCTTGGTTTTCGCTTCAAAAAAGGGACGCTATTTCGGAAGCTGGATAAGGCCGGCGTCAGCTGGCGCGTATACCACGGCGATCACTTCCCACAAGTGTGCGCGATCGACACCATGCCGTCCGTGTTCGTGGCCGACACAGACCGGTTCCGAAAGATGGACGCGTTCGCGGCGGACGTACAGCAAGGAGACGCGGCGAATTACACACTCATTGAGCCTAACTACGGCATTCTGTCGAGCTTTCGGGACGGAGACAGTCAGCATCCGTCGGGCGCATTAAGCGCCGGCGAGCAGTTGATCGCGACAGTTGCCAATTCCATCATGGGCTCATCGCTGTGGATGAGTTCTTTGCTGATCGTTCTCTACGACGAGCACGGCGGGTTTTACGACCAGCTGCCACCGCCCACTCCGTGCACACCGCCGGGAGATTGTGCGGTCAACGCGTCAAAAACAGCTAATCCGCCGGTTCCGCCGTTTAAATTCGATCGCTACGGCGTCCGTGTTCCGGCAGTAATAGTGTCACCCTGGGTCAAGGCCGGCGCGGTCGATCCCACCGTTTACGATCACTCGTCGATCATTCGCACCGTGTTCGACCTCTACTTCGATAAGCCCGTGTACCTGACGAAGCGGGATAGGAATGCCGCGTCTCTTAAACATCTCCTGCAAACCACCGCCAGCAATGCCGCTCCTGAAGCGTTGCCTGGGTCGCCGCCGACACTATCGCAAGCGGCGCCGCAACTCGGCGATAAGCCCCCTTACTCTCATTCGCTGAACGGGTTTACGCGAATTGCCGCGCAGATCCACCACGCGATACGCACGTATGAGCCCGGTATGCGGGCGGAAGAGCTTCGTAAGGCAATTTCACCCAGGGATGACTTGTCCCAGCTTCCAGGACTGCCTAAGACCAAAGACCAGGACGAGTATCGTCGATATATTGCGTTGGTTGCCGGCGAGCTTGAAAAGCATCGGCAACGGCAACGTGGTAATCGCACCGTGCGACCGTGACTCCCCCCGTGGCCTCGGCGGGACTGAAGCGCTTTCAGGTTGCCACCGTGCCGCCGCACACGTCGAAGTCGACAGCGTCGTGATCACCGTGCACTTGCCCTGGCGCGCGTCAGCAAGACATGTACTTTAATATATACAAATACTTATTAGCGGGCTGGGCTCCGCCACCGGGACACGTCGGCTTCGGGATGGATCAAACCGGCCGCGAGCGCGCCGAGCGTCGCTACCAGCACACCTGCGACCAGGAATCCCGTGCGAAAGCCGTGCGAGGGGTCCGCCGCGACATCCACCAAGATCCCCATGACCACGGGAGCAATCAGGCCGGCCAGTGTGTGAATCGAGTTCGTGATGCCAAGCAGCGCGCCCCGCTGAGCAACGGGCGAGATCTCGCCGACCAGGGTCGACCCAAGCATGAAGATCACATTGCCGATCGAGAATGCAAATCCGATGATGATTATCTTGAGCCCCGTGAATGGCACAAATGGCAGGACTGCGACCAGAACTCCCGCGGTAATCACACACAGGCAGCCAAGCAGACCGCGGGCCAGCCGGCTCGAATGCCCACCGAGTGTCAGTCTTTGCGACCACCATGCGATGCCAACACCGAGAAGAATCTGCATGGCTGAAGGAAGCGCAATCACCCAGGCAGCGGATGCCGGCTCAAGCCGCATGGACTTAATCAGGTAGTTCGCCAGCCATACCAGGTTCAATGCGATCAGCCAGTAGGCGGCGAATCCGCCGATGAAAACGCCAATCGCGGTTCTGCTCAGCAGCAATCGCCGGTAGGGAACGCGCGCGGAGTGGATGGTGGGATCCGCAGCGGCGGCAGCCCGCAGTGGCCCGTCTCGTCCCACCAGCAACCACGCCATCGCCCATATGAAGCCAGCTATGCTCAGCACCCCGAACGCCGCGTGCCAGCTATAGGTCACGATGATCCAAGTCACGGCAGGTGCGATGATGCCTGCCCCGAACGCCGCTCCCGACGCAACGACGCTGCTCGGCAAGGCACGCTCTCGGTTGCTGAACCATTGATAGACAGCGTGCATGGAAATGGGGAACGCCGGTCCCTCCGCTGCGCCGAGCAGGACTCGACTGCCAAGCAGGACCGGAAATCCCACCCTGCCAGTCATCGGAAGCAGCGATAACGACCAGATCGCGCTCATCGTCAGCATGATCCGCTTGGTACTGAGCCGATTGGCCAGAAATCCGACGATGACGCCGGATGTCGCGAACAGCCAGAAGAACGCACCGCCCAGCAAGCCGAACCGCGTATGCGTCAGGCCGAGCTCTGACATGATTGCGGTGCTCGACAGGCCCACGACCGCCTTGTCGGCAAAATTAATCAGCATGAACAAGAAGACCATGGCGACCGTCAGCCATGCCTTGTGGCGGTCGATCACGGCCATTCGCCCGCTCACTCCGCTCGATAGAGCAACATCTGACCGATGCCGCGCGCTCGCGCCTTGTCGAGCATGGCCGCTCCCAAGGCAATATCGGACAGAGACAGCCCGCGGTGCCACAACAGGATCGTCTCGTCCGAACGCTCACGCCCGGGCTTGAGCCCGGCGGCGATTTGGCCGAGCTCTGCGTACAGGTTCGATTTCGAGAGTCGTCCCGAGTTGACATGGGCGCGGAGAGCCCCGAAGGGGCCCGCGCTCGCCTGCCCCCAGTCATCGACCACCATCTTGTCCATGATGTCAGTGAGCGAAAGCTCCACAGCGCTCATGGTTCCGTACGGGATGACGCACGCGCCTTTCTTGATCCACTCCGTCTTAAGGAGCGGCGTCGGCTGCTCGAGGCGCGAAGCCTCGACGACGATATCGGCGCCGCGCACACACGACTCCCAGTCGTCGGTCACCGTAACGTGAGCGCCAATGTCGCCCTCAAGCTGTCGCGCGAAAGCGCTGCGGCTCTCGGGCCGCCTCGAGTGCACGCGGATTTCCTCGAACCCGAACAGGTGGTGAAGCAGGCGAACGTTCCAGTACGAGGTGCCACGGGCGCCGATGTGACCGAGCACCTTGGAGTCTTTGCGCGCCAGCCATTTCGCGCCAATCGCCGTTATAGCCCCGGTGCGCATGTCGGTGATATCCGAGGCGTCGAGGATCGCGATGGGCGCGCCGGTCGCCGGGTCAAAAAGGTTCAACAATGCGAGTTCCGAAGGCAAGCCCGCTTCGTAATTGCGATAAAAATCCCCGACCACTTTGACCCCGGCGAGAGCGAGCGGCCGAATGTACCCGCGCAGTACGTTGAAGTGGCCTGGCACGTCGCGCTCGGGAACAAGGTGCACGCGAGGTTCGATGACCGTTTCGCCCTGCCCCTGAGCGCGCAGTGCCGCCTCGACTGCGGAAAGAATCTCCGCGTCGGTCATCGCGAGCGCCGCAACATCCTCATGGTTCAGGTATCGGAGGCGGAGCGCTCCCACGGTCAGCTCCTTTGAGTCTTACGATTGCCATTGTCGTCGGCGCGACTGAAGCGCGTTCAGAACTAGATGGCTGCTGCCCCAAGCACGCTCGCGCAACCTCGCAGCGCGCGAGCCTTGGCTGCTTCGAACCTTTCCGGCTCAGAGGCTTCCACCTCGGGACGTTGCAAGTACCAGCCAATGGAGGAAAGGCCGCGCACCACCTGAAGGCTGTCAAGCAATTCTTCATCGTGCCAGCCGAACGGCCTGATCCGACGGTAGGCGCTCAGCAGCGCCGCACGCAAGCCCGGGTACTCGGGTCGAGTTGTCAAAGGCTGGAGCGTTGTCGCGATGTCATAGCAGTACCAGCCGTAGGAGGAGTCGTCAAAGTCGATAACCGTCAAAGTGTTGCGATCAATGACGATGTTCTCGGCGTGCAGGTCCGCGTGCACCATTCCGTAGCGAGAAGCGTCATGGTCTAGTGAATCCAGCCGTTTGCGCAGGTGGTCTCGCGTCGCGAGTACTGCGGCGCGCTCGCTCGCTGTCCAGGTCGGGTGATCCCAGAAGCGACCCCAGTGCGGTGCGTTTCCGAGGAGCGTTTCGGCATTAAGATGTGGCCGCTGAAACCCTGCCGGAGCGGTCCAGCGGCTAGAGTGCTCGTGCATTCTTGCTGCGAGCTCACCAAGCGTCGCCATAGCCTGCGCAAGTGAACGCGAGTCAGTGTTGCGACTGATCTGGGCTGACAAGGCTTCCCCTGGGATCCACTCCAGTATCCCCGCGTAGCGCCGCTCGCCCGTGTCGTCGATATCGACCAGACCGAACGCATCCCCGCCTATCGTCGATCGCGCTCGCGGCACCGTTATCCCGGAAGCGCGTAGAGCTTCGGTCCACACGCGTTCCGATTCGAGCTGGGCGAGCGTGCGGTAGCCTGGGCGATGCAACCTAAGGACGTACTCTCTTCCGTCGTTAGCGTCGGTCACGTGAAACGTGACGTTCTCGGACACCGGCAGCGGACGCAACGACCTCGGCGCAATCCCAAACATCTCGAGCGCGTTGCGTGCGGCGGGCTCGTACTTCGCAGCCCGGTGTTCAGGCATGCAATCGGTCCATCACGCGATCGAAAGCCTCGAGAAATTCCCGCGCTTGGGAATCAGCGAAGACCAACGGTGGACGGATCTTGACCTGGTTCTCGTACGGACCGTTCGTGTTGGTCAAGAAGCCCTCCCGTACGAGCGCCTCGACGATCTGGTGCGCGCGCGCAGGATCCGGTTCGCGCCGTGCGGCGGTAGTCACGATTTCAACGTTGATGAAAAGCCCATGGCCCCGGACACCGCCCAAGGTCGGCCAGCGTCCGAGTCTGCTTTGGAGTTCCGCACGGAGCTTGCTGCCGGTCACATCAGCGTTAGCGATAAGACCGCGCTGGTCGATCTCGTCGATTACCGCGAGGCCCACTGCTGCCTGCAATGGGCTCGACGCGCAGGTATTAAAGTATCTCGTACGAGCGCGAAACCGCTGCAATAGATCGGTCGAAGCAGCAGTGGCGGCCAATGGCACGCCGTTGCCCATGGGCTTGCCGGTTACGACGATGTCCGGACGGATTCCGGCGACGTCGTAGCCCCACCAACGTCCGGTACGACCGTAACCGGCCTGGACCTCATCGGCGATTAACAATCCGCCGGCCCGACGCACCCGCGTCGTGACCTCACGCAGGAATCCTGCCGGGACGTCAGGTGTTCCCTCATTGGCCAATATCGGGCAGATGAGAACGGCTGCGATGCCGCCCGCACTTCGTTCTAGCTCCTCGATGGCCGCGAATGTCCGCGAGACGTAGTAAGCCAGAGCATTCGATCGCTCAATCCCTTCCGGCAGTCGCTCCGGGTCCGGAACCGGAAATGAGCGAACATTACCGTGCGTCTTCTGGTCCGGATCTACGTCGGTTAGCTCGCGTACGAGTGTGCTGTTACCATGATATGCGGCGGCGCAACAAAGAATCCCATTTCGCCCGGTCGCGATTCGCGCCATCTGAAGCGCGATCTCGTTTGCTTCTGTTCCGCTGCAGCTGAAGACGACGCATTCGATGCCTTCGTGGTGGAGCGCCGTATACCGCTCTGCGAACTGAATGATGCCCTCGTGCAGGTAACGGCTGTGTGTATTCAGCGTACTCTGCGCACGTGTCATCGCCTCGACAACTCGCGGATTTGCGTGACCTACGCACGGAACGTTGTTGTAGAGGTCGACATATCTGCGGCCTGCGGCATCGAACAGGAACACCCCTTCGCCGCGCACGATGTGCAGCGGATGGTCGTAGAAGAGCGTAGAGCCTTTGCCGAAGACGCGGTCGCGTCGCTCGATGAGTGAGGATTGGTCGTTCATGGACGTAATATAGTGCATTTCGCGCGCACATCACCCAGGCTGGACTCGCGCCCATTACCGTATCCAATAGACGATGCCAGCGGCGCGCTCTTAGACTTTAGGTGACGGCGTACGCACAAAGACCGTGGCGAGAACTATCGAGGCCGCGCATCCCGTGGAAGACCAATATCGGCACCCGATTGTCGTCCGGGTTTGGCACTGGTTGACCGCAGTTACAGCCCTCGGGCTGTTGTTCACCGGGACCTGCGTGCTCGACGTCCACCCGCGGCTTTACTGGGGTGAGGTCGGCAATGAAAGCACGCCGGCCGTGGTCGCTGTTGAGAGTGCCGGTCCCGCTGCTCCCGGTCAGCCAGCGCCCACTGTGCTCACGCTCGGCGAACGACACCTCAACGTGACCGGCCTGATGGGTGTACCGCTCGATCTCGGGCCCGAGGGAATGTATTTCCTAATCTTTCCACTGCCCGACAGCTGGCACTTCGGCGGAATGCGAGCCTGGCACTTCGCACTGGCCTGGGTGATGTGCCTCTCGTGGCTAGGGTACTGCCTCTACCTCACAATTAGCGGTCGACTGCGCCGAGTTCTTGTACCGGAGCCGGATCAGCTCAAGCCAGCGGCGGTCATCCACGATCTCTGGAATCACCTGCGCCTGCGGCGGCCGCGGGGACGGGAGGCCCAGCGCTACAACCTGCTGCAGAAAGTAACCTATCTAGGCGTCCTGGGTGCCGTGGTACCACTCTTGGTGATGACCGGCCTCACCATGTCGAACGCCGTAACAATCAGGTTCCCCTGGCTGTTCTCCCTATTTGCTGGTCGGGAATCAGCGCGGACGCTGCATGCGCTGGCGGCAGGTCTCCTGCTGCTGTTCGTGATCATTCACATCGTGCAGCTCATCGTCGTCGGGCCCGTGAATCGATTGCGCGCTATGACGACAGGCTTCTACCGGATCCCGAAGGAGGCGCGATGAGCCTCCTCTGGAACCGCCGCTCGGTTCTGACAGCCGCCGGATTCGGAACGGCGGCGCTGCTCGGCGTCGAGCTCGTTCGAAATGACCAATGGTCGCGAGCCTTCGTGGATACTGCCGAGCGGCTAACCTTGCGGACACAGCGCCTGATCCTTGCTCGCAAGCCGCTGGCGCGCGAGTTCGCACTGAACGATGTGTCGGCCCACTTTCCCGTTAACGGCAGCCGGGTCGCGCCCGGCGATGCCTACCAGAGGTTAGTCGACAATGGATTCCAGGACTGGAAGCTAAGAATTCACGGGCTCGTCCGGAACCCACTCGCTTTGTCGCTCACTGAGTTGCGGCAGTTGGGCGCTCGAGCGCAGATTACGATGCACAACTGCGACGAAGGTTGGAATGCCATCGGCCAATGGATTGGCGTGCCACTAGGGCTGCTTCTGACGATGGCTGGCCTCGCGCCATCGGCGCGATACGTCGTCTTCCATTGTCTCGACAAGAAGGCGGACGACGGCAATTTCTATTACGAGAGCATCGATCTCTTTGATGCCTACCACCCGCAGACGATCCTGGCTTACGACATGAACGGTCGGCCGCTACCAGTTGAGCATGGCGCGCCACTACGGCTGCGCGTGGAGACCCAGATCGGTTACAAGAATGCCAAGTTCGTCGACCGAGTCGAAGTCGTTGACCGACTCACAAGCTTCGGCAAGGGCCGAGGAGGCTGGTGGGAAGACTTCGACAACGCCGTCTGGTACGCCGGGCAGTGACGACAGGGCCCGCTAGACACGCTTATCGAATACAACCGGTTTGCGTGATTTGAAGCCTTTGCCGCGCGGACTGGTGACAAGTACGGGTGCAACTGATCCCGCGCTTGCCGCGCGATCGCAGCGCTCCTGGGACGCATCACCGGGCGATCACCACTTGTAACTTATCGTCGCGCCCCACCAGCGCGGCGGTGCAAACATTTCTTGCTCAAATCCAAGACTGGTTACGGGAATTGCGTACAGCCGGTACTCTTTGTTGGTCAGATTCTTCACCCAACCCGACACCGACCAACGACTGTCCGCACTCGTGAAGGCAATTAGCGCGTTCAACGCGGTATGGCCGTTTTCGGTCGCGATGGGATCATTGTCCAAATCGAAGTATTGACGGCCCGTGTATTGCCCGTCGATCTGGAATGCAAGGTCGCCTCCATTGCCGACGCGGAGGTGGTAGCGCGCAATGCCATTGAGCGCAAAGTCGGGCGCCAACACCATATGGTGACTCGCTGTAACCGTCGCCGCAGAGCCGACCACTGGCGTCACGACGTCTCTGACCTGAGTGGACAAGAAACTGCCGCCAAGCGAGAGTTCGAAATGCTGGTCCGGGCTTAGGACGAGCTCAAACTCGCCGCCCTTAACGGTCGCCGGCAAGTTAGAGATTTGCTGGGTCAGTCCAGTAAAAGTGAATGCCTGAAAGTCTCGGTAGTCGTAATAGAACAGCGCTGCGCTTATGCGGTAGAAGCGGCTAGAGACCTGTTTAAAGCCGATCTCGTAAGCCCAGAGATCTTCAGGCGCGTACGGCATCTTGTCTGGGGTACTGAAACCCAGGAGGCCTGAGCCATCGATCGCCGCATTCCAGCCCGCGCTTTTCGTGCCTTTCGAGATCGAACCGTAAAACAACAGATTCTCGGTCGGCTTGTAGTTCGCTTCGGCCCGAAACGTCAACAGATTGTCGGTTCGACTGTCCGTATAGGGCGTCGGATTCGCGGTCGTGCCGCCGGTGAAGGGGAATACGTTGTAGTTGGGAACGGGCGCTTGCGTGATTCCCAAAATAACCGGCGTCAGTCCGGTATGGTCGACGCTTAAGAGATTGAAGTTCTGGCTTTCGTGCGTATAACGCAATCCGCCAATGAGCGTGACCTGCCGGGTGATGGAATATTCGAGCTGACCGAACGCGGCTAGGGAGTTGCTCCGTAGTTGGTCTCGGAAGTCGTCATCGACAAACCCAAAACCAGCCAGATTCGTGTCCGACCCTGTGTGGATGTCGCGGTAGAAGTAGTAAAGCCCCGCGGTCCAGAAAAGCGCGTCGTTTTTGTTGCTCAGTCGGAATTCCTGTGTGAATTCGTCGCTGTTGACGGGATTCGTAACGGCAATGCCAGGCTGCGGGCCGCCGTCCGTGTCTTCGCCGTATAGTTTATGGACGTACTCGTAGGCGGTGATGGAAATGAAATCGGATCCAAACAGTTTGGATTCGATCGTGATCGAACTCCCGAATGTATCGAGGTCCTGGAACGATTGGCGATTGTTGTCGAATAGCCAGGGCGTCGAATGCGTGTCCCTGTATCCGAAACAGTCCTGTCCCGGACCCATCAGGCCGAAAACGGCTCCACAGGTCGGATTCACCACATTTGGGGGTGTGGCAATCTGCGTCACGCCATCAGGCGCGTACATGGTCGAAAGAATCGTATACGCGGGCCCCGTGTTGTGATTGGTAGTTGCGTGCACGTTGAGAAGGGCCGTCGTGCTGTCGCTGGCGAGCCATTTCAGAAGGGCTCGCCCGCCCAGCTGGCTCAAACCATTAGAAGGGTCGACGCCGGGCACCGTGGAAGGGCCCCATCCGTTGTGGTAGTCGGCTAAGCCGGCCAGCCGAAATTGCAGGGCGTCGCTGATCGGTCCGCCAACGGCGCCTTCAAAGCGCTTCTCGGAGAAGCTTGCCAGAGTGAGGTCAGTGAAGCCCTCCCAGGTGTTGGTCGGCTGATTGCTGATAAATTGGACGAGACCGCCTGTCGTGTTGCGGCCGTACAGAGTTCCCTGAGGTCCACGGAGCACCTCAACGCGGTTGATATCAAATAGCGCGGAGTTAATACCCGCGATCGTCGCCTGGTAGACACCGTCTTGATACACCGCGACAGGTGACTCGTTGTGCTCGGAGAAGTCGTTGAGTCCTACGCCGCGCAGCGTGAAATTCTGGTTGCCACTTGAGCCAAGCGGCGCCGCAACCTGCAGGCTCGGCGTCTGTACCGACACGTCAGTCAAGTTGCGCATGCCGAGCTGCTTGATTTGGTCTCCCGACAGAGCCGTCACTGAGATACCCACGTCCTCCTCGCGCTGCTCGCGCTTCTGAGCGGTGACGACGATTTCCTCCGTCAGCTGTTGCGAATACGCCACGGGAACAGCTGTCAGGGCGCCGCAGAGCGACGTTAGTGCTGCCAACAACAAGATGCCCGGAGAGAAGGCGCGGATTTTCATGCTTGTCCCCCACGGGTTTGGTTGTTTGAGACCGGCGCGCACCCCCTACCCATGGCGCGCGCAGCCGCTATTCGTGTCGCGACAAAGTCAATCTTGACACCGCGAGCGAGTGGGAATTGATTGCAGAATCGGCAACACTCATTGCATAAGCGGCCACACCGGCGGGAGGGACTTTCGGCGCTTCTGCTGCATGCCTCGCTGCCAATCAGTAAACCCCGGGAATGTCGGCACCGCAACGAGCGATGTTCCTATGCGTCCGATGCCCGCGCACTGGCGGTATCGGCACCTACCCGATGCATCGAAGCTGCGTCTGGGAAGGGCCCCAGACCCAGCATCAGCAATACACAGATGACGTTCAGCGCAGCGCAAGCCAGCATCGGGATGGCGTACGACCCCGTGTGTGCGCGCTCTACGCCGATCGCGTACGGGCCAATGGAGGCAGCAAGCAAATAACCGGCGAATACGTAGCCGTTCAGAGTCGCAAACGAGCGCTGGCCGAAATACCTGGATATGAGATAGGACAGTAAGTCGCCGTCCGCGCCCGCGCTGGCGCCAACCAAGAGCGAGGCGACGAGCGCCAGTTGTTGTTCCGCCCCCAGCGCCAGCATGAGCAAGCCCACTGTGGAACCGCTAAATATGACCGCCGCCACGGACGGAGCAAAAAACCGATCGAGCAGAAACCCCGTTACCGGTCGACTCAGCGCCATGGCTGCACCAAAAAACGACGCACCAAGTACGGCTATTGACCGCGGCGAATTTGACTCCCCTATCAGTGACACGAGGTGGACCGCGGTCGAATTGATTGCCGCGGACAGGAGCACAAATGCAGCGAACACCATCCAATAGCGACGAGATCTTAGAGCAACGCGTGCGCTTATCCCGCCGTCACCAATAGCGTGCGTCGGGACACCGACCGCGCCAACGGGTGCCTCGCGAACGAGAAGCGCGACGATCGGCAGCGATACGCCTAGCACTATTAGGCCTAGGCCGAAGTACGCGCCCTGCCAGTTCCAGCGGGAGAGCATCCATTGCGTGATTAGCGGCATGAGCATCACGCTCACGCCCATGCCGGAAGCGGCTATTCCAACCGCAAGTCCGCGCCGCCGCAGAAACCAACCGCACACCGCACGCATGTAGCCGATTGAGTTCGCTCCCGCGCCGAGGACAGCGAGCGCCGCAAAGCAGCTGTAAAACGCCATCAGGGTGTTTGCGGTCCGCAAGCACATGAGCGACAGTGCAAACAGAACAATGGAGACCAGCACCACGGGACGAACGCCGTAACGGTCTATCAGCACGCCAGCGATCGAAATCGACGCGATTAGCACTGCCGTGAATATCGTTACGGCGAGCGTGATCTGCGGAACCGTCCACCCGGTAGCCTGTGCGATTGGCGCGAGAAAAATGCCCAGGGAATAGAACACGAGCGCGCCTGGGCCAAGGGCAATCCCAACCGCTGAGCCCGCGACCACGCCCCAGGCGCGCACTCCCCCTTCTGCATCAATTCGGTCGGGGCGGTTGGGCACGCCGGATTCCTCCCGCACTGTAAACGGTCGATTGGGATGCTGGATGCGCTAATCCTAAGCGAAACCCGCAAGCTCAATAACGCTGGCGATTTGATGCCAGTGAACGACGTCCATGCAGCATTGCCTGGGAGTTGCCTCGGCTCCCCCGCGATTCAGACGAGGCGGTCGTGGTAGTCCCTAGCATAGTCTGCAAAAGTCCGTGGCGGTCGCCCAGTCACGGACTGCACTGAATCCGTTACCTGAGCAGCACGCCCGGCGCGCACGACCGCGAACATCGCGACGACGAGATCGGCGTAGTCGCCGGGCATCCCGTCCTCCAGCAATGTTCTTCGGAACGACGCGTCGTCGATGTTCGTGTAGCGGATCGGGCGTCTCATCTCGCTCGATAATAGTCGAGCGATCTCGGCGTGATTGAGCGCTTCAGGTCCCGTTAGTGTGAGCGTTCGATTCGGCTGTGGCGGTCGCAATAGCAGCGTCGAGGCGACGTCTGCGATGTCTCGCGCGTCGATAAACCCGATCCGGCCGTTTGCTGCGGGCAGCGCGATGAGGCCATTCTGCCTTACGCCGTTCCCCCAGTACGTGTGGAAATTCTGCATGAACCAGCTCGGTCGCAGAATTGCCCCAGGAATTGAGGTCGCGCGCAATGCAGCTTCGGCACGTCGAAATGGGGCGTCGTCATCGTCATCAGGTTCGTGCGCAGTCATGAGCACGGTTTGAGTGGTCCGGGCATCGGCCGCGGCGGCTATCCACGGCAACAGAAAACGATACTGATCGACGCATCCGGTGGGAGCCAGCAGGAAGGCGCACTCGACTCCTGAGAACGCTCCAGCCGGCACCTCCGGGCAATCAGGCGAAATCGCCAGCCACTCAACATTCGATGCTTTTGAACACCGACCGGGGTTCCGCGTCGTGGCGCGAACCTTTGCGCCCTTCCCCACCAGATTCCGAACTACCGCGCCGCCGACCGTACCGGTCCCACCGACTACCAGTGCGAGCATTGGGCGATCTCGTGATTATTATCGGGCGCGCAAATTGAGAACAGGCGTGTCCGTTGGTTTCAGATACGACGCCTCGGGGCGATAGCACGACGCCGGGCCGTACCCAGCCATACACTCCACCGAGGCTACCGGCCACGTCGAATAGCCCGTTCGAACCCGGGCCCACGTCGACGATACTCCGTGCTAATCGCAATATGCGTCGAGAGCCGCCAGGCCTTTATCCAGCGCGCGCAAACCCAAGTCGATATCGGCCTGAGTGGCCACGAAGGCCGTCGCGAGCCGTATGCTGTTGGGCAGGAATGCGCCGATGGCCACCCCTTCTTCCATGCATACGTTACCCACTACTGCGCTCGCGGGCGTTTGCGGTGTCTTGGCGTAAATGGAATAGCGATCGACCGTAACGAACGGTTCGCGAGATTCTTTATTCCGCACCAGCTCCAGTGCCCACATGAGTCCTCGACCGGACACAAGGCCCAGGCTCGGGTGGCGTTCTTTCAGGCGCTCAAGGCCTGCGCCCAGATGGGCGCCCAGCTCGCAGACGCGATCGAGGATGTTCTCGTCTACCATGGCCTGCAGGTTGGCAGCCGTCGCGGCCATCGCCAGCGGGTGGGAACCGAATGTGCTCATCGTCGAGAAACGCCAGTGATCGAAAAACTCTGCGACCTGCTTGGACAGGATTACACCTCCGGCAGGTAAAGCGGACGACACCATACCCTTTGCGACCGACATGATGTCTGGCGTGACTCCGTACACTTCGTATCCGAACCACTCCCCGAGCCGACCGAAGCCGGTCATGACCTCGTCGTCCAGCCAGAGCACACCCAGGCGCTGCGTCATTTCTCGGATCTGCGGAAAATATTCCTTCGGTGGATGAATCATTCCTGCGCCCTGAGCAGGCTCCGACAGGAAGCCTGCCACCGTCTCGGGCCCCAGCGTTCGGATGACGTGTTCAGTCGCACGCACGCACGCCAGCGTGCCGCTCTTGTCCTTGCAGTTGGGGTAAGTGTGCCCAATCGGGCAGCGGTAGCATTGTGGCGCCGGCGCGTAGTGGTAGTTGGGCGATGGAGAGTCCGGTACGTCTCGTATGACCGGATCGCCCGATCCGGACGCGAGGCTCGACCGGTATCCGCGAACGCCGTTGGCCCCCGAGAGCGCGTTGGTCCACCCGTGATAATCGTACGTACGAGTCACGATGTTGCGGCGGCCCGTATACAACTTCGCGAACAGGACCATGTTTTCCACCGATTCTGTGCCAGTCGACAAGAACCGGATGCGCCCCGCCCATTTGCCGACGCCCATATCCTCCATGATGAGTTTCGCGGCAAGGGATCTGTATTCAGTAGTCAATCCTTCCCACAAGTATCCGAATTTTTCCGTGGCGTCGCGGATCGCCTGTTGAATTTGAGGATGCCGGTGGCCCATGTTGACGCACACCAGCTGGTTCGCGAAATCAAAGATCCGCTTCCCGCTGGCAAGGGTGAAGTAGCAGCCCTCCGCGCTCGCAACCGGCGTCGAGTGATATTCGTCCTTCGTTGCGAGGACGTGGAACACGTACTTCTCGTCCCAGTCCGCAACCTGCTTCCAGTCGACTGCCGCCGTCGAGCTCATAGGAGCCCGAGATGTCGTACTTGCCATGGGATCCTCCACCGCGGCGCTTCGTCCCGGCGCCCTCAGAATCGTGGCATACCCGTCCGCTGTACACGCATGGCGAAGTCAGCCACAATGTTTGCATTTCCGGCCATTTGTCGCCCCTTTTGTGGCGAAATCGAGTCTTTATGGCGACGCACCGTGCGGGAGCCGCGACTCAATCAGGCGCCGCTACAGCCGCAACGATTCGAGCCCTTTTTCTGGCGCCCATGGTACGGGAGCTCGCCCATAGCGGCGTGGCCATCGATCCATTCCTGCGGCGCTACGGGCTATGCGCATCGCAGCTCACCAGTCTTTACGAACGCGTTCCGCTGCGGCACTTCGTCGCGCTTGCGGAAGACGCTGCCGCGCGCCTCGAGCGGCCTTTTTTTGGTCTCGAACTCGGCAGGAATTTTTCGCTTGCTGACCTTGGGCCGTTCTACGCGATGTTTGTTTTGGCCAGAGATCTGCAGTCAGCTCTGGGGTCTCTCGCCCGATTCCAGTCTGCCTGGCAGACCGATACGGTGCAGGAAGTTGTGCGTGGCCACCCCACGTCCGCCTGTCGATACTGCATCCAGGATCCGTCGATATGGCCGCGGCGTCAGGACGCTGAGTTCACAATGGCGTGCTATACGACATTCATCCGCGAATTGACCAGCAAACGCTGGCGACCCGTGGCGGTCGAGTTCGAACACGACATTAGTGGTCGTCAGGCACAACTGGGCGAATTCTTCAATGCTCCGGCCAAGGGAAATTGCGAATCGAATCAGCTGATCATCGCTAGTTCAGACCTCGACAGGCCGCAGCATCGGCGTCTCGTTGTTGATGAGCAGGACGTGGTCCCGACCCTCGAACGCCATTTAATGGAACTACTCGGCCCGCCTCGGCAGACGGTTTCACAATCCATAGCGGCTCGCGTGGATGCGCTGATCGCCAAGAGGCTGGGCCGCGGCGAGCTCACAATCAATGCGGTTGCCTCTGAAATGAGCATGTCTGTGCGGACGCTCCGCCGGCATCTGTCCGAGGAGGGAACCTCATTTCGACAGATGCTGCAGGGGCACCGACGCACAGCCGTCGAGGCTGTGCTCCGCTCCAGTGGAACACGACTGACCGATCTGGCGAGTCGCTTGAGCTATTCTGACGCGGCAGTCCTGTCGCGTGCGTTCAAGGCCTGGACAGGACTCTCGCCGCGCCAGTACGCAAAGTCGCAAAAGCGCTGACTCTCCGTCATTTCGGCGGATCCTGCACTCCAATAATCGCAGCCTTCAGGTGAGTGTGATGCCGAATGGCTTCCTCACCGAGCTCATGCCCGACACCTGATTGCTTAATCCCGCCGAACGGCACCGCAAGGTCGAGTACGGTGTGCGTGTTCACCCAGGCGGTGCCCGACCTGAAGTTGCGAATGAACCAATGAGCACGATCAAGACTACGCGTCCATACGCTGGCTCCCAGTCCGTACCGCGTGTCGTTCGCACGTCTAAGTACATCGGCGAGATCGCTGAACCGCGTCATCGCTAGAACGGGTCCAAAGATTTCTTCTTGGACGACCCGCATGGTCGGTGCCACATTCGCCAGGATCGTGGGCTGAACGTAGCAACCCGGACCCGGCAGCGCGGCGCCACCCGCGATCACCGTTGCGCCTTCCTCGCGGCCAGACCGAATGTATCCCAGCACACGCGACTGCTGCTCTGCCGATACCAGCGGCCCCATCTGCGTGTCGGCGGCCAGAGCGGGCCCGAGCTTTATAGACTGCGCGATCTTCGCCAGACCTTCTGCAACCGCGTCGTACACGCGTTCGTGAACGAACAACCGCGAGCCCGCACAGCAGTTCTGTCCATGGTTGGCAAAAATGCCGATGGCCGTTCCGGGAATCGCAATGTCCAGATCGGCATCGTCCAGGACCACCATCGGAGACTTTCCGCCGAGCTCGAGCGTGAAGCGCTTCATCTGGCGCGCGGCTAGCTCGCCGATCCTACGGCCGACTTCGGTCGAGCCGGTGAAACTGATCTTGTCGACCATTGGATGGTCTACGAGCGCCGCACCTGCCGCTTCTCCGTAACCTGTAACGACATTCACCACACCCATCGGTACGCCGGCTTCCTCTAGGAGTTCGGCGAAGCGGAGTGCCGTCAATGAAGTCTGCTCGGCAGGTTTCAGGACCATCGTGCAGCCGGTAGCAAGTACCGGCGCGATCTTCCAGATTGCCTGGCCGAGCGGGACGTTCCACGGTGTGATGGCGCCAACGACGCCGACCGGCTCGCGCAGAGTCATCGCGAAAAAATTCCCGCCAGGCACGTACGGAACTGATGCTTCGAGCGTCTGGCCGTGAATTTTCGTCGCCCAACCGGCCATGTAACGCAGATAGTCGACGGACAGGTCAACATCGAAAGCGCGTGTCGCTGCCAGTACGCGGCCGCTATTAACGCTTTCGATTTCGGAGAATTCGCGGGCGTGCGCCGATAGCAGGTCTGCCAGCTTCAACATGGCGTTCGCACGGTCCGGGCCCTTCATCTTGCGCCACGGGCCATCGTCGAACGCGGCTCGC
>Ga0187780_10001549_pt1 | contig 17367 bp, 22 predicted proteins | sample 1015_Q2_SP10_20__FD_132429 | JGI IMG/M metagenome (GOLD analysis project Ga0187780, IMG submission 132429) | Tropical peat soil microbial communities from peatlands in Department of Meta, Colombia - 1015_Q2_SP10_20_MG | ecosystem: Environmental > Terrestrial > Soil > Wetlands > Peat | place...
CTTCGGCTTCACGCAATTTGGCGAGGATCTGTTCGACGGTGTGACGGAAACGTGGCATATGGCCCTCCTTTTGGCCCGACCCTAACATACAGGGTGGACCGGATTAAGGGGGCTAGGTCACTAGAACCTGGCCACGAGAACGGTTCAGAGAGCCTTGTCTCAATGCCTCTCGGAAGGCAGTGCAGTCAGGAGTAGTGGGCCATGCGCATCGTCACAGACATTGGCGAAGGAGCTAATCATCAGGTACCTGTTGGGACATTGGACCGTCTAGCTCAACGGGTGTTCGTTATCTTACTGCTGGTGTACGGGTCCTCGTGCGCGCAGCCACAGCTCATTGAAGACTCTAAACTTAACCAACACAAAATCCACGATATCGTGAGCAGGGCCAGTTATGCCTCGGGATTATCTGTAGACCACCCGCTGTCGGTCAAATTGGTCGATCGAACCGAGCTACAGGAGATTCTCCACGAAAGCGCGAACGCCACGATACGATCCGATGTCTCAGCAGCGAGGCAAGATGGGCAGAATGCGATGGGGTTTCCTCAAGGGAGCCAGAAGGCCGAAGGGCACGTGGCCATCTTGTCGCGGACAGCTGGAGGACTCTATGTCCCGCGGACGCAAACTCTTTATATTCTCAGTGAGCACACGCGTTCCGCTAAAGGTAACATCCAGCTCAAATCACTCGGCACACTCGCTGATGACACTACGCTGGCTCATGAGGCTATCCATGCACTCCAGCACATTCACTATCCCGAGATTTTTGAGCTATCTGAGACAGTATGGCAGCAGCAGGCGGACGCCGCTATCGCACTTCAAGCGGCCATCGAGGGGGATGCCGGCCTCTGGTCGGCGCAGTCATTGGGGTTCCTCGCCAGGGCACGGGATCCGGAAGAGGTCCTTGATGCAGCTCGGGCGAATGACCTGGGGGCACTGAGTGATGCACCACCCCTCCTTCGTGAGCGGATTGCATTTCCCTACACCTACGGCTATCGGTTCGCGTACCACGAAGGCAAAAAAGGATTGGTACCTCCGCCGGCGTCGACCGAGCAGATTATTCACGTCAAGGATGGCGGGAGGCGCCCATTTCTGGCGATCGATCTATCCGATTTTGGTTCGTTGCTTGAGACGAAGGGATGTCGGATTCTTTTTCAAGATACGATGGGTGAGCTCATGCTCTCTCTGTGGCTTCGTAGCCTTCATTCGACCACCGACCAAAATGTATGGGAGGGGTGGGATGGAGACCGTTGGATTGCAGCTGACTGCGATAATTCGCGAGAAGTCGCCTGGCTGACCAGCTGGGACACGGAACAGGACGCGAAAGAATTCGAGAGTTTGTTTGCTGTTATCGCGACGGATTTCCAGCGCCGTGCCGATCTGAAATCAGTCTTGGCATCCAAACGGGACGGACAGGAAGTCATAGTCGCGAGCGGAGGCCTCTGGCCAGAGATTGGCGACCTGAGACGGCTCGCCAAACGGGCACGAGTCACGACCCGCGCGGAACTCGCGGCGCATTTTACGAAAGCCAAGAAAGAAACCGATTTGTCGGCACAAGGACCCCTCACGATCAACGAAGCTGTTCGAACGGGAGCCGCTAACTCGCAGATGCCAGGCGAGCGAACTGGTGCTTCATCCCGTTAACCCGTGCGAGGTAGGTGCCGACGTCGTGATCGCCGCAGCGCTGATGGAATGTGAGCCGGAACCCACGGCTGGCATAGGCATTGCCGGCTGAGGCACCACAGAGATGGATCAGCGCGGCGAGATCCTGCTTCCGCTTCAACGTCGCAGGTGCAAGCCGCCGGTGCGTCAGTGCGGATGTCACCTGTCGATCGAGCAAGGCGGCAGTCAATTCGATCGCGTGGCTTGGCAGGATGCGCGTGTAGAGGCTGTTGAACCAACACGAGTGCAGGTCGTGCCAGGGTCCATCCTCGACGACCACGTGATTGTGAATGCAGTAGCGCTTCCCCTCTTGAAAGGTTCCAGCGGTGATCTGGTACATACCGACCGCACTCGATGCCGGTTGGTACAGCTCCAAGGGATTCCACGTCAGACGCCACCGCCAGTACGTCCTCGCCACAGGATTACCACCGCCCTCAACCTGAGCCAATGCGGCGAGCAATTCAGGCGTAATGACCGACGTCGAGTGCTCGCGAAAGAGCGGTCCATACTGTCGCCAGATCTCACGCGGGCTCTTGTCGAGCGTGTCGTCGAATGGGAAGAAGACTTCGGTCGGCTTGTTGACCGTCTGGAACAGCCAGTTCACCGTAAGCCAGACGAACAGCAGGATGACTCCGCCAGCTATAAGTCGGACCGCCGGCGGGTGTCTGGCCATCGTGTTTCTGACCGCACGCGCCCACAGCCGAATGAAACGCAGGACAAACTTGAGATTGATATGATGCTTGCGCCGTCTTCGGGGAGCGCGCGAGTGTGACCAGGATACCATTCTCTAACTATAACCGAAAACAACCGGCCTCTTTGTCCGTCCTGAAAAACTCAGATATCATTACTTTAACTGTCAATGGGTCCAGTATTTGGGAATGGGTGGCTACTATCATCTTGTCGATACGATTATTTTATCCGAGCCCAATGTCGTCTTTGAACTGAACGGCAAGTTCTTCCGCAAGCGTTCCGAGCTATTCTCAACACACCGCATGATCACGACGATGGGCGATCGGTTAGCGGAGGCGCAACAGGGATTCATTCCCCGGAGCATCATGCAATTCTCCACCGACCTGACGCTCGGCAAACGCACCGTGCCCCCGCTCTCCATGCCGTCGGCAGTTCCGACCGGAGCAAATTAACGGGTCGAGCACACCAGTGCTACTGCTCCGATCGTTGCCACGTCGAAATACACGTATTCCCTAAACGACACACGTAATCTCTCTTGCGTGTGTTCTTCCCGCCTCCTACAATTGGCTCTGCTGAGAGGCGTCAATGTCGTCACACCTCCCGCACCAGTCGAAGAAAATAATTCACCGCCCAATGTTTCACGGCGAGAAACTGCGCGCCAGCATAGGGCTTCTCTGTTTGCTCGTGGCGATCGGAAGCTGTCAGATTCTACCAGGGCACTGGCGACCGGGATGGAATCAACCGTGGCCTCCTAACACGCCGGTGCCCGAAACGGCCGGCTCATGGAAGCTGACCGATCTCGAGACAAAGGATGGTCGGTTCATCGCCCTCGCTATCTCAGGCGGCGGGAGTCGAGCGGCCAACTTCGGCGCCGCCGTCATGCTGGAACTCCAGCAACGGGGGCTGCTGGATCAAGTCGATGTCATCTCGGGTGTCTCCGGTGGCACACTTCCGGCTGTGTATTATGGACTCGGGGACAAGGCCGGGGCCTTTACGGAGCCGGCGGTGCGCGAGGCGTTGGGCTACGATTTTCAGACCAGTTGGATTCGCCGGTGGTTCCTGCCGCAGAACATCTTTCGCTATTGGCTGTCCGACTTCACCCGGTCGGATATTATGGTCCAGGTCTTCAACAATCAGCTCTACCACAAAGCCGCCTTTAGAGACCTTCGGTCTCATCCCAAGATCCTGCTCAATGCGACCGTCCATAATGATCACACGCGCTTCACCTTCACGGACGAACGCTTCGCAGCGCTCCATTCGGTGCTCGCCACCTATCACGTCGCCAATGCGGTGAATGCGTCATCCGCGTTTCCCGGTGCGTTCCAGGATGTCACCCTGGAGTGGTATGACCAGCACCCGCCCCAGTATGTGCATCTGTATGACGGCGGTCCGATCGATAATCTCGGCGTCCAGGCCATCCTCGAATACATGAATCGGAACATTTTGGGCACCTCGCTCGATCGTCTGTTTCCCGATGGATGTGTGATGTTCGTCATTGATGCGACGCCGGCGAGCGAGCATCCTGATCTCAACACGGAAGAGTCCAGTCGTAAAACTATTGACTATTTAGTCGACACGAACGCGCTGGACGCGATGGACGCCATGTTGATGGAATCGCGCCGAACCCTGCTCGCGCGAATGGGGATTCCAGTCGAAAAACAGGACCAGGAGATGCGGGGCCGGCTACCCGTGAACGATCCCCATCAATGCGGCTGCGAAGTGCGCCATGTTTCACTCCGGCATCTGATGTATGCGGGGGAACCAGACGATACAGAATTGGCCGAGCGCGTGACGCGGATCAGGACGAAGTTTTGGATTGGCGAGGAGGAACAGAATGATCTTTTTCAAGCCGCGAAGCTGATGATGAAGCTGCTCGACGACAAGCATCTGCTCTCGGACGCGTCGATTAAGATCCCGTGCGAGAGTGGAACAACACAGAAACCTCCTGCCTGACAAATCCTCTGTGATGTGACGCATCTATCTCCTTCGAGCGGCTTACCAGCGTTGCAGGAAAGGGAGTGGCCAATGAAATTCCTACAAGAACTGCTGAAAGGCGTCCTGTGTATGAGCATGACAATCGCGTCCCTTCCCGCAGTGTCAGCTCAAGCGGGCGAAATGCTGGTGACGAAACCGAGCCATTATTCAGTTCCCGAGACAATCGACCGGATCGAGAAGGCGGTCACGGCGAAGGGGATGCGTATCTTTGCCCGGATTGACCATGGCGGGGAAGCAAAGAAAGTGGGATTAGAGATGAAGCCCACCGAGCTACTCATTTTCGGCAACCCGAAGGGAGGCACACCTCTCATGGTGGCCAAGCCAACGGCTGCGATTGACCTCCCCATGAAAGCCCTGGCGTGGGAGGACAAGGACGGCAACGTGTGGCTCACCTATAACTCGCCCGAACTACTGCGGCAGCGACACGGCGTGCCGGCGGAACTCCTATCCAAACTCGATTCCGTGGGCGCACTGCTCGAACAGGCAGCGGAGTAGGGTTCCGATAAGTCAAAGTTGATTAGATCGGAGATGGTATCGCTGACTTCGTCGCCTCGCGATATTTGGTGAAGCAGATGAGGTCCAGATGGTGGTAGTGGTTGGGCAGCATGGTTTCCGCCTTGTAGCCCAGACTCAAGAAAAACTGAATGTTCCTGGCCGTCCGCAGCATGGTGCAGGCATAGAACTTATGGGCATCGGTGGTGACCCGTTCAATTTCCCTCACCAACCCCTTTCCCACGCCATGCTTCTGGTGGGCTGGACTCACCGAGAGCAACCGGATCACGCATACACCAGCGACCGTCCAAAAGCGCACTGACCCAACAATCACTCCCTCTACCTCAGCGACGAGGATACGTTTGTCCTTGGCATCGTTCCTCAGACTGTCGAGTGTCTCCGTGGTCCAGGCGCTTACCTCGTAGACGGTGGAGTATTCGCCAAAGGCAGCCTGCTGTACCTGTAGCAGGGGTGCGAAATCAGCTTCCGTCGCTGGTCTGATACGAATCATTGAGAGCGGCTCCTGGCTGGTGGCCGTCACCTCGCGATCGAGAAGATAGCAGAGCCTGGCCCCTTCTTCCATCTGCCGCGGGCACGTCAGTCTGGACCGAAGCAGGATTGAAAAAGTAGAATAGCTTCCTCTCGTTCCTTTAAGCAGGAGGGAGCGTCGTTCCAGTCAGGCAAGCGTTCAAATCGAGGAGAACCACCATGAAAATGCTCACGCTGATCTGCAGGGAGGGAATTGAGGATGAGACCCGGGCGATGTTGAGTGAATTAAACATCACGGGATATACCGTCATTTCTGGCGTGTTAGGCAGCGGCATCACCGGAACGGTGACGGGGAAAGCCTGGACTGATCGAAACACGTTATACCTGATAGCATTAGATGATGCCCACATGGCCAAACTCGTGGACGCCGTGCGAGAACTGCATACCAGGCTGGTTCAAGAAAACGACGGCCACGAGGTCCGATTCAAAGCCTTCGTCCAGCCCTGTGAAATGATCGTGTAATCATCTGGCGGCGAAATCCCTGCTTCGCGCAAATGGCGAAGGGCTACTGCAATGGAGTGAAAAGGGAGACGCAGCGAAAGTGCGTGAGTCGGGAAGGACCTGTCTACTGCGTCAGTCTGAACTCTTGAACAAGCCTCGACCTGTCGCTGTAACAAAGGTCATCGCGAGTGCCCTGCTTGGGGGACTCCTGGCCGTCCTGCACGCGGGACCGACGTTGGCGGACGGGGAATTTGCGCCGTCCTCCGTCGCCAAGGGTGTGCTCCTCGTGGCCAGCCCTTCACTGGCTGATCCGAACTTCCGCCAATCCGTCCTGCTCATCTTGGAGCACGGTCCTGAAGGAACACTCGGACTTATTCTGAATCGGTCTACGAACGTCCTCTTATCCGATGCCTTGCCGGACCTTACCGTACTAAAGGGGACCAGCTACCGACTATTTGCTGGTGGGCCAGTCGAACCAACCCGTCTTCTTCTGCTGTCCCGACTCAAGGAACCTTCGGCAGACGTGCGATCGGTGTTCGACGGGGTCTATGTGGGCGGCACACCCGACGTTCTGGAGCGCATCATTACGCAAGCAAAACCGACCGAAGCGTTCCGGGCGTTTGCCGGATACGCCGGCTGGGCTCCGGGACAGCTGGCTTATGAGATGCTCGAGGGTTCATGGGCAGTCCTGCCGCCGGATTCGTTCAACATCTTCGACAAGGATCCAGCCACGCTCTGGCCGGACAGCATCAGCCGTCTCCAGGCACCCAGGGTCATCTCGAATTAGGGGTAGCTCGGGTGGGTAGCGTGGCTTATCCCCCGCGCTCGCCATCCGCGTGGACGCAAGCAAGGACAGATCGATACAGGGCTTGATGTACTGGAGAAGTCGGCAGACTGCCTACTCTTTGACGTCGAAGTGCACGCTTCTGTTCTTCTGATGGCATTCGCCATTCTGTTGGAAACAGAGGGGACGGTCCTTCCCATAGCTCGTCGTCTTGAGCGTAAGCGGAATGCCTAAATCCTGAAGATATGCCTTTACGTTCTTGGCCCGACGTTCTCCCAACACCAGATTGTACGCGGCCGTTCCCACTTCGTCTCCGCGGCCTTCCAGAAGCAACCGCGTGACACCTTCCTCCTGAAGCCGCTTGGCATTCGCCTCCAGGACTGGCAGCGCATCTTTTCGGAGAGTAGCTTGATCAAAATCAAAGAGCACATCCGTCAACGACCCTTTGGGCAGTCCGGTTTCATTGCGAGCGGTCAAATCCGCGCGACGGGTCTTTGAACGTGCGGTATAGACGCCGAGGTCTACAGGAGGAATATCCTTGATCGCCGGTTCGTCGATCAGTTCCTCATCATCAGCCAGCAGCTCATCTCCGGTTCCAGACCCAAAAAGGCTTGCACACCCCTGACCCAGCAGGCACGCAACGGCCAACATCCCCATGACAGTGAAGTGCGGTGTCTTTCGCATTGTGCCCTCCCTCTACACAGTGTGAGGCTAGCTCAATCCTCACTGAAAGGCGACCGTTTTGACGTTTTTCCACGCGAGTCATTCCGGGCAACGTCGAAGATCTGCTCAAGCAAAGATCCTGATGATATGTGTCGTTGCGGAAGCAGACTATCTTCATCATGTAAGAGACGCCGCACCGGGCGTGGTCTTTGCGTGTTCCAAGGGCCGGTTATCCTCAGCAAGAACCCGTAGCTGTGGATAGCTATTTGGATACCTCGGAATATTGCTAGCTCGTGCAGCACCAGGGGGCTTGCAGGTGGCTGAAATCTGAAAAGTCAATAGTCAAATGTGCCGTAATTCTATAGAGCAATCCAGCGACCCCAAGATATAGGGGCAATCGCTCGCCAAACCCAATGCTTAATAATTAGGCAATTCGCTCGCTGAGCCGCCGCTTCTGGTCATTAAAGGCCTGAACGGGAGTTTGTTCACAGAGTTATCCACAGAGACTGTGACTAGGCAATTCTCACGCCATGAGGATTCGAACTGCCGTAAAAATGTGTGTAGTCGTCACCAATGCCGCTTGTCACACGGGGGAGAAGTCCACGTGAAAATGTCCAGGCGGTGAAATTGAAACGGCGCCATGAACCGTTTCAACCGTAAGAACGCGGCGAGAAAAGAGTGTCGGAAAACATTTCGTTTCGACCGGGCGCGGGGGCCATTTCGTTTTTACCGCAGTGCACTTTTCGGTTGTTCTCTCCGTCTGCTTGACACTTTTCCGCTACCAGCTTAGCCTTTCACGAATCTCTCGCACCGCATCCTAACCAGGAGGTTTGCCGTGGGGAAGATCAACTGGGGGAAAGTGCTGCTTGGAGGTCTCGTCGCTGGAGTTATCATCGACGTGGTTGAGGGGATTCTGGAAGGAGTGATCCTGGGACCGGAATGGCGACAAGCGATGCAGGCCTTAGGGCACCCGCTCCAAGAAACTGGTGGAAAAATGGCGCTGCATGTCTTGCTGGGACTCGCCTATGGACTTTCAGCGGTGTGTCTGTACGCAGCGATTCGACCTCGTTTCGGTGCCGGCCCGAAGACTGCCTTCTACGCGGGAGCTGGTGTGTGGGTGCTCGGCAATCTTCTTCCTTCCGTGAATTGGGGGCCGCGGGGACTTGTGCCAGGCCATTTGATTGCAATCGCCGTTGCCGTTGGGCTCGTAGAGATCGTCGCGGCTACTGAAGCGGGAGCCTGGTTTTACCGGGAGTAAAGAGTTGGATTGAGGAACCGGGGCTTCTCCTCATTGAATCGAGAACTGGAAACAGTGCCAGAAACCGTTCCACCTCGTCTCTGGACAGCCTTGATTCGATCTTAGCCTGGTTGCATTCCTCGTGAAGGCCGCCTAGGCTATAAGTGATTCATTCCACCACATCATTACGAGGCTGCAAGGTACGTCGCCGTGATGATGACTTCACACTTACTTTGCTTCAGCGCGAAATATGTTCTACCGGAGAATACCCGCGCTGTGCGGGCGGGTAGAGGAGGGTCTGATGGCCGATGTGATTCGAACTGCCCACTATTTCAAGGTGACCATTGCGGATAAGTCAGGGACATTAGCTCACATGTTGGGCCCACTCCACGACGCCGGCGTGAACCTGCTGGCGGTACATGCGTTTCCCAGGAATCGTCGCACCCAAGTGGATGTGGTGCCAGAAGATTCTCCTGCCTTCACGGGTATTGCGAAATCATTGAAGTGGAAGATGCAGGGCCCGAAAGTGTGTTTCTTGGTGGAGGGTGATGATCGGCCCGGAGCGCTGGTGGATCTGACCGGCCAACTTGCTTCAGCCAAAATCAACCTGACCGCCGTGACCGCTGTGACGTCCGGTCAGGGACGCTTTGGCGCCATCCTGTGGGTCAAGACGAAGGAGGTCAAAAAGGCCGCCAAAGTATTGGGCACTGGCTAGACCGGTGCCGTGTCATGAATCGTGAACGGCGCATTTTCAGGAATTCTGCAGCACGAGGCGACGAACTGTTACCACACCGAGTAAATACAGCAGAGCAAACGGGCTGGTGAATATCAGAACGAGTGGAAACAGATTGCTGCCGGCGAACAGGGCATATGCTGTATAGATCAGCACGCCGACCATCGGCACAACAGGCACAGCCGCCGCAAGGCGCCAGCCGTCGCGATACCGCCGAAGCAGGGTAATCTGGACAATGACATAACCGGGCACGGCCCATGGCAGCAGAAAGACCAAGTGTTCCCACCAGGAAGTCGGACGGTTCATGTAAGCGTTATATTCGGCTTTATGGCGCCCCTCGTTCTCAACCCGAAAGTGTGCGACCCACGAAGCCGGAAGACGCGAGTTCGGCTGCTTGATGCCAGTCCATGTCAATTCGACGGGAAGCTCTGCCTGTGCTACCCGCGTGCCTTTGTCTTCAGCCCTGACGACGATTTTATCGACTCGTGCGGGTTCGGTGTAGGCCACCCACACATTCGTCTCTCCGTTGCCCGGTTCGTAAAGCGGCGATCCACTGTTGATCGAAGGTACGCGCTGGTGTCCAAAGAAGGCGTCGACATAGATTCGAATCGCCCGATCCGTCTCGTAGCCGATGTGCAGATGAAACTCCTCCCAGTGTCCTAATGTCGAAGGCGTCGGTGGATCGGTCTCGATCACCTGAATCCGCACCTCTCCAGCCGCAGGCTGATGGATCAGTAAGAGAAGCAGGAATGGAATGACCCATTTCAGACTGGCGACAGTCCGGTATCGGTGGGTTGATTGAAGGAACATAAGACCAACTGAAGCAAAACCACAAGCAGACGTCTAGCTAAAATTGTGAAACGACCTCTGACCCAAAGAAGTGATTCAGTTCCAAGGCCCTGCCAAGAATCTTGGTCCATAATGATCTTGGCGCCTGAGGCGTTCTATTCATAATTTTCCGAAACAAAACATAAGTGCGGTTGCAAGCAATATATAGGAGACAATCGTTGACCAATACAGCCACGGCTCCTCATCACGTCCAAACATGCGTCCCCAGTAACGATATCGGCCGTAAATTTGCCTAGCCTTGACGCCGTAAATCACGTAACTAAGCAATAGAATGCCAAGTAATTTGAATATGCCACAGCTCATTGGTGTATCAATTAATATTTTACCGCGGCAATTTTAATAGGGAATAGAAAAAGGGGTTGAGATTCTTCATGGGATCGTCTCGCCACACGCAGCTGTTGGTCTTCTGAAGTACAACCATTCCGTCATGCCTTCATGCGGCTTGACGCTGTGACCCTTCGCACATTAGCATTCCGCTTGCTTCGGGATCTTTGGGGGTACCGGCTTTGTTCAGACTCAGACCATTTCTCGTGTTCGCCCTCGCGCTTGTTACGGTCGTCCGTTCATCTTTGCCTGTCCAGGGGCTGCAGGAGGATGCCAAATTCGTCGCGATCGAGGAGAACGGCGCAAAAATGTGGCGGGGTGGCGGGACGATTAATCTGAAGGCGCAGGGTATCAGGCCGCTCACGTTCAAGGTGATCAATACACTGACCACAGAGCACGGGTTCACGATTGATTCGATGAAGGTGAAAGAAGTGATTCAACCCGGCGAGGAAAAGAACATTGACGTTCCGCTCGCGGATATTGACAGGACCGTTTCGGCTCACCGCGCATACTGCCATCTCCATCCCAAGCACGTCGCCGCCGCGTTTGTGGTAACGATGAAATAAGTCTCGTCAGGAATGGACCAAGGCCCAGGCTGAGGGAGAGCTCTTTCAGCCGCACGGTGACCGCCTCGTCCGCTCGTGGTGTCCGAAATACACGCATTTCTCCCACTCCTCGGATGAGCGCTTCCCATATTGATTTTTGAGGTCCCTTGTTTTAGCGTACCGACGGTTTCCTGCAACGTCGTCTCGGAGTACTGGATCATGGGCTCCGAAAACTCCGACAAGGGTAACCCGACGATACAAATTCTTGTGGCTGTCCTCGGACTGGTCGGTGTCCTGGGTGGGGCACTGATCGCCAATTGGGACAAGGTGTTTCCTCGCGCGGAGCCTCAGATGGCTCCCGCTCCTGCCAAGACGGATGCTCCCAAGCCTTCCCCTTCAGATACACCGCGCCGGAGTCCAGCAACCGCTCCTCCAGCCGTGCGAAGCGTGAATATCAGTGGCGTGTGGCGCGATGTGAACGTGGGAACCGTCTATCAGGTTTCTCAGGACGGCCAGTCATTCCGCTTCTCCGGCACCCATCCGACTTTCGAGTCATCCGGTGTCGGTACGATCCGTGGACACACTCTGGAAAGCTCGTATCAGACGCGCTATCGGCAGGGCGGGATTTCAACAGGAAATTGTGCCGGGGAGCTCTCTCTCGATGCCAAACAGATCGTCTCCCGATGCCTGGATTCAGCGACCGGCCAATAGATTTCCCTCGTCGTCCGGTAACGCGAATTACTTGGGCGGGAAATGGGACAACATCTCATGAACGATGGTTCTGATCCGCTCGTCCCGTTCTTCGGACGTGAGTCCCGGGTCAACTTCGCCGGCCGCGGTGCCACGCCAGGCCAGTTTGTTCGAAGCCGCGTCGATAATATCGATCAGTAAAGTGCCGGTCGTATAGGGTTGGGGCTCACCGCCCGTTGGCGCACCGCTTGACGACCGAGTTGTCAGGCGCGGAGCGTGCTCGTCGGAAAAATGCTGTGTGACATCCGCGACCATATCTTTCACGCCGACATGGTAGGCCACATAGAAATCCGGCTTTTTATCACCAGACGTCGTATAGCCCTTTAAGCGCAGTTGCGCTCCGATGACGGTTCGGAGGCGAATATTGACCTGCGAGTTGTCCACACGCCTGTCACCGGTCTTCTCTTGTTCGCCCGGCATCCATGTGTAGGTGTGATAGCCGCTGAAATTTGCGCTAGGGTCGTAGTCGTACCCGATCTTCGGTGATGCACAGGCTGCCGCAGCCGCCATCAGCAGGAATGCGCATACTGATTGCTTCCATATCATCTTGAACTCCTGAGACTCGCTTTCCCAGGCGAGTTACTTGGGTGGGAAGTGAGCGAGCATGGCTTGGACGACGCCGTTGATGCGTACGTCTCGCTCCTCGGGCGTCATGCCAGGATCAATTTCCGCCAATGCGGAAGCTTGCCAGACCACCTTTTTTGATGCGGCATCGATGATGTCGATGAGGAGCGCGCCTTCTTTGTACGGCTGTACGTCCCGAACTGTAGTGACCGTGCCGTACGCCCGATCGCCGATGTAATTCCGCGCGGTGGTTTCCTTCATCATATCCTTTACTCCCACATGATAGGCCACATAGAAGTCCGGAGTACCATCGGCGGGCGCTGTATAGCCTTTTGAGTTGAAGTGTGCGCTTATGGTTGTTCGAATGCGGGTATCGACAAGCGAATTGTCCAGGCGTTTGTCGCCGGTCGCCTCCTGTGTGCCCGGCACCCATGCATAGGTATGGTAGGTGCTGAAATTCGTGCTGAGATCATAGTCGTATCCGACTTTCGGTGACGCACAGGCGACGGCCGAGGCCATCAAGAGAAAGGAGCATAGGAGGTGTTTCCATCTCATCGCAGTATGTTGGCGGGCGATACTAGCAGAACGAAGGGCGCAAGAGAAGATGCCGTCCCACCGGCATTATCTTATCGGGCTGGAAGATAGTGAGGATATCGGGTAGTGTTTTCGTCCGCCCGCGCGCTCAATTCTCACGGCAACCGTGGCGGCGATGACTGCCCGATTGACAGAGAGCCATGGCCCCAGTAGGCTAACGATATGAGAGGGTTTTCCATGTGGGTTCTTCTCACGTTCTTCCTCGTGTTTGCAGCCGTGACTCAAACGGAAGCCATAGAAGGCTCCCAGTCGAACGCAGCCACTGAGGTCAAGGGTGATGTGCTGTACTGGGACGCTGATGAACTGGTTATAAAAGAGATGTCTGGTCGTGAGGCACGTCTGCGCGTGACCGCTGAGACAAAAATCGACGGAGCCTCGGGACGCTTGAAGACCGGAGACAAGATCGCTGCACAGGTCACGTCCGAGGGGCGTGCCCTCTCCATCACGTTGCAGATTCCGGACAGCGGAGTCGCTCCCACCCAACCTGGCTCACGCTAACCAGTCGTACGCCGACGCCTAAAAGAAATGAATGAATGCGATCTGATGTGGGCGCTCGACCGCGCCTTGTTCGGTGTGTTGCTGGGCCTTGTTGCCTGGAGGGGGTTAGCTGTGCCCGACTTTGGTTTCGAGCCGTTGAAGGGTGTGGTCCAACCGTTCTTGATGGGGAGAAGTGATCGACTGGAACTCGATGCCGATCCCCTGTGTGCTGCACCAGCGGACGACGGCATGTTCGATCAGGATCGGAATTACCTCCCCCGGAACATAGAGAAGAAGATCCACTTTCATACCTGCGATGGCCCGAAGGGAACTTTCAAGCCGACATCCTTTGCGTGAGAGATCCAGCGATTTCGTAATCCGATGGAGGTGGTTCTGGTAACCAAGGGTGCCGGAAAAGGATGCTGGGAATCGAGGATGTTGTCGCACGACCATAATGGCACCTCTTCTGCGGTCTTCCCGCGGGTCGCACTATTACTCTAATGATTGGGTTATGCAGAGGTGATGCCAATCTGACGCGTGGATGACCGTCTTTTCGCTCGTGATTCTGCATACTTGAATCTGAGTTGGTGAGACAGACCTGTCCATTCGTGATCACCGGTGAAGGTGATCGAGAACGCCGGCGCGATGTTGGGAAAGTCACTCCTTTTCGCCGCCTGCACGGACTGATTGGGTTGGCAGGCTAAACTCGGGAGCGACGCAAGGCCCTAATTCTTTCTACATCCCGGGTCATTACCCGGCAGCTCGGCGATTTTTTGATCCTCGAGCGGCACCGGCGCACAGCCGTGACCCTTTTCGCGGGCGAAGTCGAAGTTGGACGCCGGCTGATGACAACTGAAACACTTCACGCCCTGGCCAGCTGGTTCCACGCTTCATTTCTTCGCCGTTCCAGCCGTCCCTGAAGCATGCTGAACTGGTCGAGGGGTCGACCCATCCTCAGCCTTGCCGAGAAAGTGGACCGGTTCTTCGCCCCTCAAATGGGCTGGTCGCAGGATGTAAGTCCCATAAACGCTGGTAGTCCAGATGTTCTCTGCGGTTGTTGAGTTTCCCCCGGAAAACGCGTATCCCAAACCACCGACGACGCTGCCCGCGATCGCAAACGCGCTTTTGGCGGCACAATAGGGGATCGTGAGCAGCCAACTGGCTACTTGTATCCCTGTATCGTCTGAACCGTCCGTCCCAGCCACCTGATCGCTGGCCAGGGTTGATCCTGGTGGGATCATAGTCAAGCCCATGACGATCACGATAAGAATGGCGGCAACGGATCTGCTCCATTTTCCGATGCGATGCGTCTGAGGGACAATCAGATATTTGAGAAGACTGCTTCCTTCAACATGTTGGTCGTTCATCACGCACCTCCTGTGTAGACTCTCATGAGGGATCATCGACTCGCAAAATCTTAATCTTCACTATGACGGTTTTCCCCGCCAGCGGAGGATTGTAATCCACCACTGCAGAAGTGGTTGATAACCGGATTACCGTCGCCTGATGACCGGCGCGATCCTGAAGGACGTCTCCCTCTTTAATTTCGGCAGGCAAGTCTCTCCTTGGGACGATTTTCTCTTTCTGCACGTCATACAGACCGAAGCCTTCCTCGGGAGATAATTCCACTTTCTTCTCGTCTCCGGTTTTCATGCCCCCGACCTGTCGTTCCAACGCCGGCAGCAGTTGGTGTTGTCCTTGAACGAAACGACCAAAGTCTCGGACTTCGAAGCCTCGTTCACCGGGAACAGTGATCTGATAAAAGAACATGACGCTTGAGCCCTCGGCGATCCGGTGAGACTCTGCGGCGAAGTTCGGCTGAGCGATCAGCCCGAATCCTGTCAGCACAGTCAGCATTGCGGCTAGGGTACTTGTCTTCCAAGGGCCATTCTTCATAACTCCCTCCATCAGAATTCTTCGGTGGCTGTCTCCGGACGGCGGTGTGATGCCTGGTTGGTGCTGCAGGCAATCCACCATTGTCTCGTCTCTTGTGTCATGGTTTGAGATCATCCCGGGATTGGATGTGTTCGGACCGAGGTTCCTGAGACAGTTTGGTGATCTTGACAATCCGCTCGCTCAGGTCGATTTCGATACTGACGTGATCACCCTTGGCCACCGGTTCCTTGGTCAAGAGGTTCGGATCTGCTACCGGCAAAATCCAGGTTTGCCCGTCTCTGGTTTGGAGCGTAATGGTCCGCTGGACCTGATCAACGCCGACGACGGCGCCGGCGAAGGTCGTCGCGGCGTCGCTGGTGAGTGCCGTCGCGCCCATGACGCAGAGCAGACAGATGGTCGTAATGGCGACCTTTGTCGTTTTCATCGTTGTACCTCCAATTCAGAACACGGTGGTTATCTGTGCACGAAACATCCCAACGGCCTTCTTGTTTGCCATTCATCCAAATGTTTCGAGGTGTGCCTTGGCCGATGAAAGCGCAATTCGTTTGCCAAATGTGCGTGAGGCAAAAAACGGTAAGTATTGCCGAGGGTTTGAGAGGCTGGCCTATCTGGGAGGAATTACGGCTCAGCGGGCATCTCGTCCCTGGTTTCGATAACGGCTCAACTAAATGGCTTGAATTTCTGCAGGGATGTGGATTCTGACATTCTGTCTTGTTCGGATAATTTTTCCCATTCCGGAGTGAGGGGCGTTTTTCGGAAGTACCGGAAATATCACAGGATTGAATTTGGTACTGATTATGCCCTTTAGCTTGGTGTGCTGGAAAAATCGGTCGGCCTCAGTGGAGACAGTGTCTGGTGAACCCGAGATAATGCCTGGTGAACTGTATGTCGCTGCTCGGATTGATCATGGGTCTACTCCTCTATGGATGTGTTAGTTTCGATGTTGATATCGGGGAGTCCACACAGGTAAGCGGATTGTCGAATACGCAATTCGAGGATGAAGGAGAAAAGAACCTTGCCGCGATTCGCGCCATGCTCATTGAGGAACACCAACGGGTCTCGGTGGCACCCGACTCGGACAACAAGCGGAGCCCTGAACCGGAGGCACGTCCATGGCCGCCCGATTGGCTAGCGTCGTATTTCGAGCCGCAGCGCTCGTCCTTGAATAAGTCAGACCTCACCCCTGCCTACATCCCACCTTTCTTGCCCTCACTTTCCAAGCGTCGGACGGTTCTTCCGGACTCTAGGGCAAAGATACCCAGGGTGATGGCGCCACCCTCTCGTGGCGTTGAAAGCGACTCGGGACCTCGTGTTCCCCCGTATACGTCATCTGCACCGATTGAGTCCGCCTATCCCGGATCGAGCCGGTGCGTCCCGGATATGATCGGTGGGCAACGGTGCCAAGCCGACTAAGACGTTGTAGATTTCGAGGTGAGGAATTTTTAAGGCCAGCCTAATTCCCGGCTAATGCTGACTGGTTATGCTCAAGTCAGCCATTGGAGCTTAACCATGAATCCTCTGGGAATGCGGGTCTACTTGACAGCGATGGCCATGTTCGTTTCGTCCCTTTTCGCGCGATCCAGTGCAACTCGCTCTCGAGCGCGGCACAAGGCTCCTCCCTAATCAGTCAAATCGTCTCTTTGCCCGCATGGAAATTGGAACAGCGTCGGAAACCTGTGCAGCCTGAACACCCAATGCCGCCTCGCCGGCCGCACGCCGGTTCGAGGAGACGAACCTTCGACATTTAAAAAGTTCGGAAGTCTATCACCGAAGAGCGAGCAGCAGAGACGGGATCAGAATCGGTAGTTGATCTCAACAATATGCATGTCCACGCCAAGGCTGGTTGGACCGTATACGCCGGCATCGGAAAAATGCTGGAACCGGTATCCGGCAAAAAACCCAGGAAATAGGTTGAAACCGATGCCGGCCTTACCCACGATCTGCGCGGGACCACCAAAGTTCTGCGCGCCATATTTGTAGTTGCTAAAGAATGCGGCACCACCTCCAACGTCAATGGAAACCATTTCGTCCGGACTGCTCAATGCCAGGCATGGCACCAGGGTTACCATGAGGCCGGTGTCTCCCGCTGCTGCAAGTTCCCCGGCCGAGGTCAGCAATCTCATGTCAA